>Ga0207713_1003665_pt1 | contig 10338 bp, 9 predicted proteins | sample KBSS64metaG_FD_184404 | JGI IMG/M metagenome (GOLD analysis project Ga0207713, IMG submission 184404) | Switchgrass rhizosphere microbial communities from Kellogg Biological Station, Michigan, USA - KBS S6-4 metaG (SPAdes) (version 2) | ecosystem: Host-associated > Plants > Roots > Rhizosphere >...
TACGACGCGTCGAACCACGCCGTGACGCGCGAGATCGTGCACTCCGGGGCCTCGGCCGTCGCGATCGAGAAGGGCAATTACCGCCACTTCATGCAGAAGGAGATCTTCGAGCAGCCCACCGTCGTCGCCCAGACGCTGCGCAGCTACGTGCGCCAGGTCGACCAGTCCGTGGCCCTGCCCCAGATCGACTACGACCTGTCGAAGATCAACCGCGTCACCATCGTCGCGTGCGGCACCAGCTACTACGCCGGCATGGTCGCCAAGTACTGGTTCGAGCAGTTCGCGCGCCTGCCGGTCGACATCGATGTCGCCTCCGAGTTCCGCTACCGCGATCCGGTGCTCGAGCCGGGCGGCCTGGCCCTGTTCATCTCGCAGTCGGGCGAGACCGCCGACACCCTGGCGGCGCTGCGCCACTGCAAGGCGGCGGGCCAGACCATCGCCGTCGTCGTCAACGTGCCGACCAGCTCGATGGCGCGCGAGGCGGACCTGCTGCTGCCCACGCACGCGGGGCCGGAGATCGGCGTCGCCTCGACCAAGGCCTTCACCTGCCAGCTTGCCGTCCTCGCCGCCCTGGCCGCGCACCTGGCCGTGCTGCGCGGCAAGATGGACCGCGACGAGGAGACCCGGGTCGTCGCCAACCTGGTCGAGACCCCCTCCTCGCTCAACGCCGCGCTCAGCCACGACGACGAGATCGCGGCGATGGCCCACCTGATCGCCCCGGCGCGCGACGTGCTCTACCTCGGCCGCGGCCCGGACTATCCGCTGGCGCTCGAGGGCGCGCTGAAGCTCAAGGAGATCAGCTACATCCACGCCGAAGGCTATGCCTCGGGCGAGATGAAGCACGGCCCCATCGCCCTGATCGACGAGGCGGTGCCGGTGATCGTCCTCGCCCCGTCCGGCCCGCTGTTCGAGAAGACCGTCAGCAACATGCAGGAAGTGCGGGCGCGCGGCGGCAAGGTCGTGCTGATCTCCGACGCGGACGGCATCGCCGAGGCCGGCGAAGGCTGCATCGCGACGATCGAGATGCCCAAGGTGCACCCGCTGATCGCCCCGCTGGTCTACGCGGTGCCGGTGCAGCTGCTGGCCTACCACGTCGCCTGCGTGAAGGGCACCGACGTCGACCAGCCGCGCAACCTGGCCAAGAGCGTCACGGTGGAGTGACCCGACGGCGCGAACTTCGCGAACTTTGTCCACATCGGCATTGACGAGTTTCAAAGTCTCCTTGCTGGATCAAATACTTACCGACGCAGAAACTTCGCGCGCGGCGGGCGCGTGTGAGGATGGGGTTTCACGAATCAAAGAACCACGCACGGAACGTAGCACGAACAGTGTGACGCGTGGCGGGCGTGTAGGAAAGGAGATTTTGTCTAGGGCGCCGATGCGCTTCGGCATTCTCGATGGGGGCCCTTGTGAGGGTCGCCGCCGACGTAACGCTTGCGTGTCGCCATTTAGGCAGCATCAACCTGATCTGCCAGCAGCGCGACCTTCGCTGCTAAGCGCTTCTGCGCGGCAGTCCTATTCTTGATCTTGTCGAGGTAAAATGACCGAAAATCGTGCAGCCGACGATCAATCTCCCTGTCCAGCTGATCGAAAGTTTCGGGGCAATTCGAACTCTTGAATGAGTTGCGCCAACCGCGGATGGTGTGGTCGAGCCGAACAAGGGTCTGCGCATAGCACCTGTCTTGGCTGGTCAGCGGGCGCCCCGACACGGCCTTAGTGATCGCCCTCTGACCACTCGTGATCAGAGCTGCGATTTGTTCGTTTAGCTTGCTGCGCGCTGCCAGCGAGGGAGGATAGCTACCGGGCGTCAGTTCATAGCCAAGAAAGACATGGCCTTCGTCAACCGTTCCCGCGAACGCCTTGTTGGGTGAAGCAACGGGATCGTAGATCTTCATATCAAACTCGCCGAGTAGCGCTTCGGCGGCACGCATTGCGGCATCAACGGCGTGGCGGGTTTTCCCCATCACAAGGAAATCGTCGATGTAGCGAATGCAGGTGATGCCACGACCGTTCATCGCAGTGTCGAAGGCCTCTAGGACGATATTGCCGGCCAGCGCCGACAGCGGACACCCCTGTGCGACACCATCGGCTCCCGTCGGAAACATCTTCAGATCATCGTCGCTTAGCTTGTCGGCGTTCGACAGTTCCACGGACAGGCCATCGCGCACGAGTTGAAGGAATTCCGCTTCGATGCCCTCCTCCTCCAAGAAGGCAAGCACTCTTCCTCGAGGTATCTTTGTGAAGAAGCCCGAAATATCTGACCCTGCTACGTAACGGTCGCCAGCCTTTACCCGGTCATCGAAAATCTTGATGGCATGATCCACCCCGCGTCCTTTGATACCGCCGATGGAGGTCGGTGTTCGCAGAACCCGCTGCACGCCGTTGATCTCAGTCGCATCCTGGAGCACGTCGAGGATCGCCCGCTGGACGATCCTGTCCTCTAGAGGAGCGACGACGATCGGCCGCTTGCCTGCCTTGCCATTGCCCTTAGGCGGAGTGGCGCCGTACGCCGGGGCGAAACAATAACCCGCCTTTAACCGTGTTTGGAGCGTCCGGAGATTCTTTGGCAGGTCTTCGCCGAACAGTTTCGCCTTATTCTTGGTTGCTTCCTGTCGAGATGTCTCGGCGTTGCGCCGGATAGCGTGCCAAGCCTGTACGAGAACTCGTGTCGAGCGGACGCGTCTACAAAGCGATTTGTAGCTGCGTCGCCTAGCTGTGGGGCCTGCCGACATTAATTCCCCCCGGCCAGATGCGTCCTTCAGGCGAAGCGCCGACGATCAGTGTCGCCGAAGCATCAACCTGCACCGCGAGGCTCATCGCCACGCGATGGTCCCCGCCTTCCGAACCTGCACCCGCAAGGGGCCAAGCGGAAATAAGGGCCAAGTCAGCTCGACCTCTGTACAAAAGTTTGAACGAGAAGGAAAGGGGAACACCGTCAATGCGGCGCTAACTTATTATAGCAGCTGATCGGCCGGTTTCGTGAGTACCAGACGTTCAACGAAACTGATCCGAATGACAGGCTCTTGGTCGCGAACGGCCGCAACCTTCCTCACAGGTGGTTGCCGCTAGCTCAAGCCGCAACCGCCCCTCAAGCCCCCACCAGCCCCCGCACCGCGCTCTCGAACAACCGCCGTCCATCCACCCCGCCGTGCGCCGCTTCGATGGCGCGTTCGGGGTGGGGCATCATGCCCAGCACGTTGCCGGCTTCGCTCAGCACGCCGGCGATGTCGCGGGCGGAGCCGTTGAGGTGTTCGGCGTAGCGGAAGGCGACGCGGCCCTCGCCTTCCAGGCGGTCGAGCGTGGCGGCGTCGGCGAAGTAGTTGCCGTCGTGGTGGGCGACGGGGATGCGGATCGTCTCGCCCGCCTCGTAGGCGGCGGTGAACAGCGAGCTCGTGTTCTCGACCCGCAGCGGCACTTCGCGGCACACGAAGCGCATCTCGGCGTTGCGCAGCAGCGCGCCGGGGAGCAGGCCGGCCTCGGTCAGTACCTGGAAGCCGTTGCACACGCCCAGCACCGGCACGCCGCGCTCCGCCGCCGCGACGACGGCGCGCATGATCGGCGAGCGCGACGCGATCGCGCCCGAACGCAAGTAGTCGCCATAAGAGAAGCCGCCGGGCAGCGCGATGAAGTCCAGGCGCTCGGGCAAGTCGGCGTCGCCGTGCCAGACGCGCAAGGGCGCCGCGCCGGAGACCTTCTCCAGCGCATCGGCCATGTCGCGGTCGCAGTTCGAGCCCGGGAAGGTGACGACGGCGGCGCGGAAGGTGCTCATGCCTTGGCGTCCTGGGCCGCGACCTTCTCGATGCGGTAGTTCTCGATCACCATGTTGGCGAGCAGCTTGCGGCACATCTCGTCGAGCGCCTCGTCGGTGACGCCCTCGTCGACATCGAGCTCGATCAGCCGGCCGGCCCGCACGTCGTTGACGCCGGTGAAGCCCAGCCCTTCGAGCGAGTGATGGATCGCGCGGCCCTGCGGATCGAGCACGCCGGGCTTGAGGCTGACGTGGACGCGCACTTTCATCGCTGGACCTTTCGCTGCTCGGTAGTGCGCCGGCCTATGGCGGCAGCGGCGATTCGGAGCAAGTCGCCGACTTCGGCATTGAACCGCCGCCGACGCCGTGTCATCGCCAGGCTTCGGCATGGACATCCGCTTCACCCATCGCGTCGCCATCGTCACCGGAGGGGCCAATGGCCTCGGCCGGGCCTACGCGCTCGAACTGGCGCGGCGCGGGGCCAGGGTGATCGTCAACGACCTAGGCGGCGCGCGCGACGGCAGCGGCCAGTCCGGCGCCGCGCTTGCCGTGGTCGAGGAGATCCGCGCGCGGGGCGGCGAGGCGATGGCCGATGGCGGCGACGTGTCCGACTACGCGCAGATGGAGGCGATGGCCCGGCGCGCGCTGGAGCAGTGGGGCCGGATCGACATCCTGGTCAACAACGCCGGCATCCTGCGCGATCGCACCTTCTCCAAGATGGAGGCGTCCGAATTCGAGCAAGTGGTGCGCGTGCACCTGCTCGGCACCGCCTTCGCCACCAAGGCGGTGTGGGACACGATGATCGGGCAGAACTACGGCCGGGTGCTGATGACGACGTCCGCCTCGGGCCTGGGCGGCAACTTCGGCCAGGCGAACTACGGCGCGGCCAAGCTGGGCGTGGTGGGGCTGGCCAACACGCTGCGCCTCGAAGGCGCCAAGCACGGCATCCGCATCAACTGCCTGGCCCCGGCGGCGGGCACCCGGATGACGCAGGACATCTTCCCCGAGGAGGCGTTCGCCGCCTTCAACGTCGAGAACGTGGTGCCCGGCGCTCTCTTCCTGGTCAGCGAGCAGGCGCCCGATGGCGCGATCCTGGGGGCCGGCGGCGGCGTGTTCCAGGCCGGCTGGATCACCATGGGGGACGGCGTGCTGCTGCCCGAGGGCCACCGCAGTGTCGAGGATGTCGCGGCCGCCTGGGACCTCATCGCCGCGCAGAGCCCCGGCCGGCCGATCGCCAACGGCATGGAGCAGGTCTACGACACGCTGGAGAGGCTCAACCGTCCGCCGGGCGAGCGTCCCTAGCGCAGTGCGCTCAATCCTCGACCACTTTGAGCAGCTTGCGTTCGAGGGGGACGAGGATGCCGGCGAGTTCCTGGCCGCGCTTGAGCACCTGGCCCGCTTCGCCGAACAGCGTCCACATGCCCTGCTTGCCGCGCAGCGCCGGGCGCTTCTCGATGCGGGCCTGCGGGCGCTCGGCGGCGCGGCGGAAGGCGGAGAAGTTGGCGGCGTCGCGCGCGAAGTCCATCGCGTAGTCGCGCCACAGGCCGGCGGCGACCATGCGGCCATAGAGGTCGAGGATGCGTTGCAGTTCGATCCGCTCGAAACCCACCTGCTGGGGCGGGGTGGCGGGAAAGGCGATGACGTTGGCGCCCGGCGTGCCGGCAACGGATGAAGCCATTTTCGATCAGGTACCCGTGCGACCCGCGGACTTGCTGTCGACGATCACCGGCGGACCATGCCGCTCGGCCACCAGCGCCGCCACCTGCTCGCGCAGATGCGCGACTTCGCTCTCCAGCACATCGACGCGGCTCGAGCCGGTGGGCTCGCACGGCTCCTTGCACGGTGTGCCGTAGGGCATGAAGTCCTTTGCCCAGGTCTCGACGGCAACCAGCGTGGACCGGGCCTTGAGGCCGATCATCGTCGCGCCCTCGGGCACGTCCTCGGTCACGACCGCGGCGGCGCCGATGCGGGCGCGGCGGCCCACGGTGATCGGGCCCAGGATCTGCGCGCCCGAGCCGACGATGACGTTGTCCTCCAGGGTGGGGTGGCGCTTGCCGGCCTTGCCGTTGGTGGGGTTGGTCCCGCCCAGCGTCACGCACTGGTAGATCGTGACATTGTCGCCGATCACCGCCGTCTCGCCGATGACGGTGAAGCCATGGTCGATGAAGAAGTTGCGGCCGATCGTGGCGCCGGGATGGATGTCGATCGCGGTGAACATGCGCGACATGTGGTTAACCGCGCGGGCGAGGAAGAACAGCCGGGCTTTGAACAGGCGATGGGCGACGCGGTGCCAGAAAAGCGCCCATACGCCGGGGTACAGCAGCACTTCCCAGCGCGACCGTGGCGCCGGATCGCGGGCGACGATCGAGTCCAGATAGTGAACCAGCCCTCTCAACATCGCCTTGATACTCCTGCCATTCGACCCGAACGCGAACGCGCGCCTTCAGGTTCCTCCCTGGGCCGACCCTTTAGTCTCGTTCACGGCGTCGCGCCAGATGGCAAGCGTCGGCGGCTGCTTGCGCTCCAGGCTGAGCCTGTCGATCGCGTGAACGAGCTGTTCGGCGCACAAATGGCTACGCTCGATCCTGGGTACAAGATAGGCGATCGCCGAAGGATCGAGGACGAGGCCGCGCATCTCGGCGTGCAGCTCCAGCAGTTCGCCCAGCATCGCATCGTCGGGCGCGCCGATCTCCAGGTGCAACGCGGCGCCCAGGCGCGAGGCGAGGTCCGGCAGCGCGATGCGCCATTGCCCGGCCGGCCTGCTGGAGACGACGAGCAGCGAGCGCCCCGTCTCCTGCGCGCGGTTCCAGCGGTGGAACACCTCGTCCTCGGGCCGCCGGTCGGCATCGTCGAGCGCCTCGCCGGCGCCACTCTCGACGAACCAGCGCGCCAGCAGCGACTTGCCCGAGCGCGGCGGCCCGGCGAGCACGGCGGTGCGAAACGGCCAGTCGGCCGCGTGCTGCATCGCCTCGACCACATGCAGGTTGGCCGAGCCGACGACGACGCGCGGCGCGCCGGCGCTAAGCGGTGTGAGCGGTAGGGCGATCTGCCGCACGCGGGGCCGCGCCTCTAGCGGCTGATCCGCAGCACGCCGCCGCTGGACGAGACCTGCCAGCCTTGCGCGCGCAGCGCCTGGGCGACCGCGCCCTGCCCGCCCGCCGCGATCACGCGCATCACCGATGTGCCGCCGATCGCCAGGCTGGTGGTCGCCGCGCTCTGCACGCCCGAGGCGCCGCGTACCGCGCCAAGCGCCGCGTCCACCGCCTGCGCGTTGGGCGAGGCGAACTGGAGCGAGAAGGTCTGCAGTTCGGGCTGCGTCGCCACGTTCTCGGGCGACAGCGTCGGCGCGGCATTAGGCGTGGCGCCGGCCTGGGGCAGCGGCGCGCCATCGACATCGCGCGCCATCAGCCGCTGGCGCAACTCGTCGAGCGCGCGGTCGAAGGCGATGCGTCCGCTCAGCAAGGTCGGATCGGGCGTAAGCTGGCCCTGCACCAGCGCGTCGCGGTAGACGCCGTCCATCCGCTCGACCGCCTGGGCCAGCATCTGCGGCAGCGCCTCGTCGCTCGGCGCATCCATGGTGAAGGTCTGGAGCACCTTGTCGTCGGGGCCGTAGCGCGCGGTGAACGTGCCGTGGACCGGACCGCCGGGCCACTCGCGCTCGAGCCGGGCGACGGGGATGATCACGTCCGCCGCGGCGAACTGGTCGAGAATGCTGCGCCACCACAGGCGGCTGCGCCGTCCGGCCTGGCCGGCGGTCAGCAGCAGCGATTCGCCGCCCGCGCCGACCGGTCGCACGTAGTCGATCGGGCTCTGCGAGGCCTGGAACTCGGCCCAGGCCTTCTGCCAGGGGCCGCGCACTTCGAACACCTGCCGCACGCCGCCCGAATAGAGGATCGGCAGCACCAGCATCGGCGCCGAGCGAACCGCCGCGCCGGCCCCGGCACCCACGTAGGGTCCGGCCTTGCCCTTGTCGAAGATGACGCCGAGCTTGGCGATGTAGCGGCGCGGGCCGACCTGCTCGTGCTCGATGACGACCGAGGACACCATCGCATCGATCGATTCGATCGGCATGTCCGGACCGTTGAGCTGCGCCCAGGCCTTCTTCTCGGCCTGCTTCCAGCCTTCGACCCGCGCTTCCTCACCGGTCTTGCCGGTCACGTCCACCTCGACGCCGTGCACTTCGATGTCGGTGGTGTTGGCGACCGGCGCGATGCCGCGGTCGCCCTCGACTTGCGCGAACAACTGGGCCGCGCCGAGCCCGGCGAGCGCAACAGTCGCCGCGCCGCCGAACGCCAGGGCGAACTTGCCGGCTCGGCCGGTCCCCGCGAAGCGCGCGCGCAGGTTCTTGGGGAGGATTGCGGTGGCCATTGCGTAATCGGGGGCCTTTTGCCCAAACGGCCATGGAAATCCAAGCGGTAAAGCGTTAGGCGCTGCCGCGATGTCCGAAGAACCCGCTCCGAACCGCTACAGCTACGAACAGGCGGGCGTCTCGATCGCCGCCGGCAACGCCCTGGTGAAGGCGATCGCGCCGCTCGCCCGCGCCACCGCGCGCCCGGGCGCGGACGCCGAATTGGGCGGCTTCGGCGGCTTCTTCGATCTGCGCGCGGCGGGCTACACCGATCCGCTGCTGGTGGCCGCCAACGATGGTGTCGGCACCAAGGTCAAGCTCGCGATCGACCACGACCGCCACGACGCGATCGGCATCGACCTGGTCGCGATGTGCGTCAACGACCTGATCGTCCAAGGCGCCGAGCCGCTGTTCTTCCTCGACTACTTCGCCACCGGCAAGCTGGAGAACGGTATCGCCGAGCGCGTCGTCGCCGGCATCGCCGAGGGTTGCCGCATCGCCGGCTGCGCGCTGATCGGCGGCGAGACGGCGGAGATGCCGGGCATGTATGCGCCGGGCGACTACGACCTTGCCGGCTTCTGCGTCGGCGCGGTCGAACGCGGCCAGCAACTCACCGGCGACAAGGTGGCGGAAGGCGACCTGCTGCTCGGCCTCGCCTCGTCGGGCGTGCATTCCAACGGCTACTCGCTGGTGCGCCGCCTGGCCGCCGACAAGGGCTGGAAGCTCAACCGCCCGGCCCTGTTCGATCCCGAGGTGTTGCTGATCGAGGCGCTGATCGCACCGACGCGCATCTACGTGAAGAGCCTGCTGCCGCTGGTCCGCTCCGGCAAGATCCATGCCCTCGCCCACATCACCGGCGGCGGCCTGCTCGAGAACATCCCGCGCGTGCTGCCCGAGGGTCTGCGCGCGCATGTCGACGCCGACGCCTGGGAGCAGCCGCGGCTGATGGCGTTCCTTCAGGCGCAGGGCAACATCGAGCCCGGGGAAATGGCGCGCACCTTTAATTGCGGCATCGGCATGGTGCTGGCGGTGGCCGACGCGGATGTCGCCGCCGTCACCGACGCGCTGATCGCGGCGGGCGAGACCGTCCACCGCGTCGGCACGATCCGGGCCGGAACCCGCGGCTGCACCGTCAGCGGCAGCGTCGAGACCTGGTCGGCGCGGGCCGCGTGGGACGCCGGGCACGACGCGTAAAGCGGCGCGCCAAGCCCGCCCCGCTGCGACTAGCTTCGCGACGCTCAGCAAGTCTCGCTCCCCTCCCGCAGGCGGGAGGGGGTACACCAGCTTGCCCTCCCGCCTGCGGGAGGGCCGGGAGGCTTGGCGGCTTGCCGCCTAGCCGGACCGGGTGGGCTTTTCCTGCTGCATCAGCTTCGCTTGCGCTCGTCGCGCGGCACGCCCTCGATGTCCTCGCCCAAGGTGTCGCGCAAGTAGAACTCGCGCACGCCCACGAAGGCCAGCACCAGCAGCGCTCCGGCGAAGAACACGCCGTAGACGCCGAAGACCGCGCCGACGCCCAGGATCGTGAACAGCGTCAGCGCGGGCGGGATGGCAACGACCTGGCGGTTGACGAAAGGCGTCATCAGCCAGCCCTCGATTACGCGCACCGCCAGGTAGGCGACGACCGTGCGCCAGAGCACGTCCCCGCCGATGGAGGCGGCAAGGCCGATCGAGGGCAGCATGGCGACGGCCGGGCCGATGTAGGGCACGAACTCGCTGAGCCCGCCCAGCAGGCCGAGCGCGGCCCATGATTCGAGGCCCGCGAACCACAGCGAGCCGCCGATCACGATCGCCATGATGACCATCGTGATCAGCTTGGCCTTGAGCCACAGCCGCAAGGCCAGCGTCATCTCCTCCAGCGCGCGGGCCATCGTCGGGCGCGCGGCGGGCGGAGTCATCAGGACAACGGCATTACGGTAAGGCTTGGGATTGCCGGCGATGAACATGGCGCCGACGATCACGATCACCAGGTTGATGAGGATCTCGCCCGCACCGCGCACGATGTCGCTCAAGCTATCGGCGATCTTGCTGCCGCCGGCCGCCGCCTCGGCTGCCTGGACGACCGCACGGCCCACCGGCGACACGGCGAGGCCTTCCTCGACTTTCGCCAGCGTTCCCGGCAGGTTGCCCAGCATCGCGGCAAGCTCGGTGCCGAACTGAACCGTCAGGAGGTAGCCGATCGCCACGAACATGGCGAGGACGAGCGCGGTGCCCAGCGTCAGCGCGATCCGCCAATTCCGGAGCC
>Ga0207713_1003666_pt1 | contig 10338 bp, 3 predicted proteins | sample KBSS64metaG_FD_184404 | JGI IMG/M metagenome (GOLD analysis project Ga0207713, IMG submission 184404) | Switchgrass rhizosphere microbial communities from Kellogg Biological Station, Michigan, USA - KBS S6-4 metaG (SPAdes) (version 2) | ecosystem: Host-associated > Plants > Roots > Rhizosphere >...
AGCATCCGGACCTTCGGTAGTTATACCGACAGTAAAGGTGTTACTGTCAAGCAGCGCATTTCCAGTGTCTATAATGGACTGGGACTGTTATCGAGCAGTGCGGTACTGGGCAGCAATGATACGGTCAGTACCGATGACCGGGTGACCCAGTATAGCTATGACAAGCTGGGCAGACTGACCCAGGAAACCGATGTTAGCCTGAAGCATAGTGTTAACTATGGCTATGACCTGATGGGGAACCGCACCTGGACCAACAATAGCCGTAAGGCCAACGATGGCATCACCAAGTATGATGAAACGCTGATTGAATATAACCTGATGGGTAAGGAGATTACCCGCCAGACCAATGAAGGCAGCCTTCCAACAGGTGCGAGCGTGATCAGCTGGAAGACCTTGGAGGAACGAGAAACCCGCTATAACGTGTTTGGTGAGATTACCGGCAAACGTCTGGTCAAGACTGACAGTACCACCAAGAGCGCGGACTCATGGCAGGAAGTCACTGAATATAACAACCAGGGCAAGGTGTGGAAGAGCAATGCCAATAATGGCGTGACCCGTTATTACTTATATGACCGCAATGGCAATGCGACCTTGCAGCTGGATACCACGGGTACAGGCATCACTGCCAAGAGTGCCGATCAGCTTAAGGATCTGACTGGGGTAAGCTATACCGAAACGGTGTATGACAAGCGTAACCAAGTGGTTGAGGTTCGGGAGCCGAAGTTTAACCAGGACAAGCTGGACACCAGCTTAAACCTGTTTGGCCAGACGATTTCACGCACGGTGGACAAGTCGACGGTGAGCCTGACCGACAGTGCCAGCAAGCTGAGCTTTAATGCCGAGACCCAGAAGCTGAGTATTCAGGCCAATGCTGGGGCGAAGCGGGTGATGATCAAGTACTGGCCGAAGGGCAGTACCGCCACAGCGAGTAATACCCTCACCGTTGATATGCAGGCCACCACCACAGCAGGCCTGTTCGTGCTGGATATTGGTGCAATAAAAGCCAATGCTGATTATAACTATAGTTATAGCAGCAGTGATGCGACCGGTAAGGTACTGGACAGTGGCACAGGGGCGATCAAGCGCTCTGTGAATGTGGTGGATGTATTCTCGGGGGGAAGCGTAAGTGCCAATCCGACTGCCACGGCCACGGGTAACAGTGTGGCGAATACGATGGGAGTGGTGGCAGTTGATATCTTTAATGACTATAAATTACCGATTACCCTTATAGGTAATAAAGCACAGAAAGTTACGAGTCGTACGGAAAAGCCTCTCCCTTTTGGAGGAGGTAAAGTTGTTACGTTTAATTACGATGAAGGCATTAATGTTAAGAAGATGCAATTCGCGTTGCCGTCACAGTTAAAAGGCTTTGGAGATGGCAACTTTGAGGTTGAATTAAGTATTGATGGGCAGGTGTATAAAAAGAGTATTGCCGCAGGCAGCAGTCTGGTTGAGATTGCGCTGGATAACAATACCGATAAGTTCCTGGGTGGAAAAGATTATAGCGTCAAGATTTATAAACGGACCTCGGCGACCAGTACCGAGCTGGTGATGAACACCACCAATAAGGTTACCGATAAGGTGGCATTAAGTTATATGGGTGCTTCTTATTGGAGTGAGCTTCCCCCAATGTTTTATTCTAATATAGGGGATTTATTTGAGTTTGAGGAGCAAACGGTAAATCAAGAAGGGACCTTAAATAATTATAGTCAGTTAATGATGAAGAATATCCCGACCGGGACCAGTCGGGTTGAGGTGAAATACAAGGTCGCTGGGGCAAGCCAGTGGAGTACCTTAACCAGTAGTGCCGCGTTATATAATAATACTGCCGGGTGGTATAAAGCAGGTTTAAATACACTCGAAAATAACAAGTTATATGACTATCAATATCTGACGTATAACGCGAAGGGAGGGATCTTAGGGGGTGGACAGGGTGTTATTAATACCGCACTGAACCAAGCAACAGTTACCCAAAAGGCACTGGCTGCTACCGATTTGCCGAGTATGTATGTTGACAAGCAAGAAACGGTGAATACTAAACAAGACTCTATAAACTCTATATTACATACAGATTTAATAGATTTTAGTATGGAGCCATTTGGATATGATTTAAATAGAAATGAACGTCATTTTAGAGTTAATTATAATTTTAAAAGTGATCTTATTAGTCGCTATGGAGATGGTGAGCTGAGTTTAAGCTTGAAAGATCTGGTGACTGGGAAGGTTTTTAGAGAGGTCAAACTAAATAAATCTCCTGATTCTAATATTGCACCAGCGATATTTGAAATCTATGCAGATGAGTTTGATTCTGTTGCAGTTAATAATGTTCTTCAGTTTGAGGTTGATTTATTTTTAAATAATAAATTAATCTCTAAGAGATTGGATAATGTTGAGTTGCAAATAATACCTTATTATGCTCAAGTTCCTAAATATAGTTATAAAATAAATAATACATATGGTCAGTTAGTAGGTACCACTGAAAATTTGGGGGAAAATAATCCGTATAGATCTTTTAAGTTAAAATATACATTTGAAAACAACTTTGTTAAGCAGTTTGGAACTAATAAATTCGCTTTCTCTATAACTGACACATTAGGGCGAAATTTTAATAAGGTTTCACAAATTATTTCAGTTGAAAATAATAATGGTAGTACCACATTGGAAGTTGAAATATCTAGACAAGAATACGATGATCTACAAAATAATGGTTCAATTTTATTATATGTAAATTTTTTAGCATCTATAGATGGAAGTTTTGTAAATATTGTTAATGGAATTCAGAGAATTGAATTTAGTAGGGATTTTATTAATTTAAGTCATAGTTCTTATTATGATAATACGTATAATATAATTAATAATGGTGTTGGTAAAATAGAGTATAGAAGACAGCTCTCCCTTGCAATTAATAGCCAGCCAGTTAATACAAAAGAATTATTTTTTTACTATAGAGAATTAGGTAGTAATAATAGTTATTCTGTTTTGAAAGCCTCACCATTAACCGATATATATGGGGGATTAATTTCTGGAAGATTTCAATTAGATGTTGATTCAATTTTAAATCCCTTAAAAAAATATGAAATCCAGTATATCGCTTTAGCGGGTAAAGATATTGTCAATCGCCAGCAGGGTACCATTGAATTTACCAGTGCTGGCATGCAGGTAAATACCACTCCACTCAATTATGGTGGAGATGGCTTTATTTTATTTAGTGGAACTGATGTCCAGTTTATTGATCAATTTAAACCGGTGACCAGCGCATCTACCTCTGCCCAATTAAAAATCCGAAAAGTCGGCACGGCTGTCTGGGAACAATTCGCTTTAACAGGAACTTCAGATTGGTTTAGCTGGAATGGAAATCAAGGCCGAGATGGGGAATACGAGTTTCAGTTAGATTCATTTAATGGCACCACCCAAACCACACCCTCGGGTAGTGTCATTGGTAAATTACGCTTAGGTAGCCAGCCCAAAGTCCTGAGTTATATCCCTAAATCCTTTGCGCAGAACCAGATTACCTTTGCAGGGCAGCCTACCGGCAGCAGTAAAGTGACTGTTAAATATGGTACGGCCGCAGGTTTGCTTAATAAAACTGCAGTATTAACCGTAGGAAGCGATGGTAAAGCCATTCTGGATGCCACCGAGCTTGCCGAACAGAACCTGCTGGGCAGTACTACGGTTTACTATAGCTATGAAACCACCGATGCAAACGGCAAACTGCTTAACCGTGCCACAGGCTATGTCAATGTCGGGATGGGTGCCGGTTCAGGCCAACACACCAACCAGCTCAATGATAGCTGGCTTGACTTCCAGCCTGCCCAGAACAACGGCAGCAAGATGGAACTGTTCTACCGTAAACGTCAGGTTGATGCCAGTGGTAACTTTGTTTCCGATCTGGTCAGTGCCGATATCAACAACGATGCCTACTGGGCAAGCAGCAACCAGTTCCAGAAAGTCAGTATCACTCCTTCAAATGGGATCTATCGCTGGAACTTAAATGATCTGGTGCCAAAGTCTGGCTTTGAAAACTACGAGTATTTCTACCAGCTCTATGACAGTGCAGGCAAGGTCATTGCCTTTGTACCGGGTAAGCTCAGCATTGACAGTAAAGGCAACGGCAGCAGCCAGCAAAACAAGTGGGTGATTAACGGTTCCGGTGACCGCGCCAGCCAGATTGTTAAATCACAGGCCTACAATGCCTTTGGTGAAATCATCAGTGAAACTGACGGGAATGGTAATACCACTAGCCTGAGCTACAACACCATGGGTAAACTGACCAAGAAGGTTCTTCCTACAGTGGATATCCGTAAGTCAGATGGTACGGTTGCACAAGGCACCCCAACCCTAGAATATGGCTATGACTTAAGTGGACGCTTACTGACCAGTAAAGATGCTAATGGCAATATCAACAAGCAGAGCTACTTAAATGGTCGTAACCTTGAAACAGGGGACTGGCTGGTTGAAAAAGAAACCCATGCCGATACTGGTGAGGTTAGTAATTTATATGATGTCTATGGCAACCTGATTGAACAGTCCAATGCACTGGGCGTTAAAACGGGCTATAGCTACGATATCAATGGCAACCTGATCCAGATCACCCGTGCAGCACGAACCACGGGAACTGTAGGTGCTAATCATATTACTGCTGGAGGAGTACAAACCAGCCTCATCGACACCTTCACCTACGATGAACTGGGGAATCGCCTGAGTGCAACCAATGCACTGAAGAATACCACCACCACAGACTATGATGCCTTAGGCCGTGTGGTGCAGAGTAAAACAGCTGAAGGGGTAACCACCAAAATCGATTATGTTTACGACGCAAGCATTAGCAACCTAAACAGTAGTAAGGGTGGCATTAAACGTACGGAAACAGATGGACTTGGTAAAACCCTGGTAGATGAACAGGACTACTTTGGCCGGACCATTAAGCATACCGACAAGGGAGCTCATGTCTTTACCTATACTTATAATGCAGGGGGCTGGCTCACTAAACAAATCAATAGCCAAGGTCAGAGCCTTGACTATAACTACTACAGTAATGGTTCGATCAAGGAAATCCGTGATACTGCACTCAACCTGTTAACCTCCTATCGTTATGATGACAACGGTAACCGGATTGAAGAGCGCTATCAGGAACTCAATGGCAAAGTGGGCGAGCCACGAGTATTCCAGAATGCTTTGATTAACTACGATAGCTTAAACCGTAAGATCAGCGTGCAGGACCAGTCCTTCAATATTCATTATGAATATGATGGTAATGGCAATATCGTGCATATGCTGGCGAACTACCGTGATGCTGTAAATGCAGCACCCAAGATTCAGGATTTCTGGTACAGCTATGACAGCATGAACCGCTTTACCATCAGCATGGGTATACTCAATAGTACGGCTAAGAAAGTAGAGCGTGGTAATACCGGTATTGCCATCAGCTATGACAAGCTGGGTCAACGCTTGACAGCAGACTATGGTAAAGATGCACTGAACTCGACCAAGGCACATAAAGAAAGCTATAGCTATACCACTGACGGCTACCTTGAGACGGTGAAGAATGCAGATTACTCAAGCACGGGTACTTTAGGTACCCAATATACGGTATCCACCCGTTATAACGATGCCTTGGGCCGGGTAACCCAATATACCGATAACAATGAAAACAGTGCGACGGTCTATCAGACCACCACGACCACCTATAGCAAAGATAACCAGATTACCGACCAGAAAAAAGAAGGCGGTAATGGTGCGGGTACAACGCTGTATACCTATCTTGCAGATAAGGCGACTCTCGACAAGACGGTAATGACACCGACTTCAGGTTCCATCCAGACAACCCAATACGCTTATGAATGGTGGGACAGTGCCAAGCAAAACAAAATCACCACGACGGTGGATGGCTTAAAAGGTGAAACCAGCCTGAGCTATAACATCAACGGTCACCTAAGCGGTTTTGTTGATGACAAGAATGCACAGAATAAACGGGCAGCGACGTATATCAACAATTCCCAAGGGATGGTGTTACAGCGAAACGAGCTGATCAATAACACTATGAACCGTTACCGTAACTTCTATTATGTGAATGGGCAACGAGTGGGTGACTTGAGTAACGACGGTCCATCGCGTGAAGACTATGTACAGAACCTGCAAAACAACCGTGCGACAGCCACTCAGGCCAAAGACTTTAAACCGATTTCATCGGCGGACTTTGATCAGAACTTTGAGCCGATTAATGCGCAGTATCCATCGAGTGCATCGACCAGTTATGTGGTGAATAACGGGGATACCTTACAAAGCATTGCCTTATCGGTTTGGGGTGATGCTTCGATGTGGTACATGCTGGCTGATATAAATGGCTTGAGTGCGACGGACAAGTTAACTGCAGGACAGGTATTAACGGTTCCAAACAAGGTCACTAACATCCACAACAACAGTGAGACGTTCCGGCCTTATAACCCGGGAGAGGCGATTGGGAATACCCAGCCGACGGTACCGAGCCCACCACCGCCACCGAAGCCGAAGAAGAAGTGTGGTGGTATTGCCCAGATTGTAATGATTGTGGTGGCAATTGTGGTAACCATTTATACCGCAGGGGCTGCATCAGCGGCATTTGGTGTGTTGGCTAGTGGTGGAACCATGGGAGCCGCTGCAGGGGCTGCAGGAGCTGCAATAACAAGTGGTTCAGCTTTTGCATTGGGAAGTACAGCTTTACTTGGAGGAGGGCTTGTAGCTGGTACAACAACAACAATTTCTTTGGGTGCAGCAATTGGCGGATCTATGATAGGTGCAGCCGTGGGAAGTGCTGCATCTCAGCTGGCTGGTCAGGCAATGGGTGTTGTAGATAGTTTCTCATGGTCACAAGTTGGTATTTCTGCTCTTACAGCAGGTGCTACAGCAGGCGTTGGCGGAGCATTGGCTCCTGCAGCTGGAGCAACTGCGACACAAGGTAGTTGGGCAAGCGCAGCGAAGACGGCTATTAATAATGGTGGTTGGGTCGCTAAAGGAGCGGTGTACGGGGCTGTCAGTTATGGATCAACGTACCTTGCCAACCAAGTGTTTGGGAATAACCAGAGCTTTAGCTGGGCATCACTAGGTTCATCGATTGTAGGTTCAATTGCAGCAGCTGGAATGGGGGCGAAAGGAGTATTTAATAGCCTAGGAGCTACAGCAAGCCCTTATGCCTACTCTTTAGCAGGTGCTAATGCAGCAGCAGTGATTGATGATAAGTGGTTTGGTGGAGCGAAACCGGATTACTTAAATGTATCAATGGCAGCGATCGCAAATACAGTAGGGCGCCAGTTTGGGGAGAATGCTGATGGATGGTTTGCTGATAGTAAGACTAATGATTTGGTTGCTAACTTTAATGAAGAAGAGTTCCTGCGTCAGGAAGCTATTCGTTCCAAAACTAGACCTTTATTAGTGGATGCCAGTTATAAAAGTGGAACGGCCTCCGACACAGTATATATATTACCGACTATCCAGGTCTCAGCTAGTGAGAAAACACCATGGATAGATGATGATAATATGCTTTATGCGCTTGAGGGAGCTAAAAGCTTCTTCCAAAATCGTGCACAAGCATTAGAGGAATGGGGTAGCGCTTCTGTACCATTTCAATATTCATGGGCTACACCCAAGATAAATACAGGTAATCCAAGACTTGATCGATATTATTTCCAGCCGATAAATGATGCATTTAATACAGGACTAAATGCTGGATGGAATACATTAAAATTAGCAGGTAATACAGCAGCAATTGTATCTAATTCACCTGTCGCTTTATTTAGTGCAGTTAGTGGTGATTATGAAGCATCCCAACAGTTTTATGAGGATTTGTACTTATCTAATCCTTTGACAGCTTCTATTGGTGGTGTAAGGAGTGGGCTCAGATATTTAGGCGATGTAAGGGAATTTAATAAGGCTACTGTAGTTGGCCGAACCATTGGAGCTAACCAAAGAGGTAGCGCTAGCCTTGGCTTGTTAAATGATATTCCAACTGGTAGTACAACTGGAGAAGTGTTGACAGCATCAATGCCAGTTTCCAAAAGTCCAGGGGCTGCATTACGTGATAAATGGGGTTACTTAGATAAAAAGGAACGCCAAATTTTAATAGAATCTAAAGTTGAGGCCAATGCAGAAAGATGGGTTCGTAATTATGAAATTAAACTTAATGAGCAGTATCCTTCATTAAATGCTCATTTTGTAGATAAACATGGACCTGATATACCATTACAGCCTAATCTTGAGCAACGTTCTATAGATGGTAGACATCCAAGAACAGGGACCAGATCTAGAAGAGGACAAGCCGAGATAAGTAGTCAATTCAATGATTGGAGAACACAAATGGCTGTGATTAACGAGGCTACTACTAGAGTTGACAGAGGGTTACCAAGATATACTGGTGTAGATCGTTATAATAACCCTGTTGTAAGCGGTAGAAGCTCCACTGGGGTAGGAAGAGGATATATGCCAAATAGGCAGAATCCATCTCAACCAATTTTTAATCCGGAACTCAATGGATGGTTAATGCGATTTGAGCGTACAAAAAATATTCCATTTACTGGTTATCCAACTAAATAAAAGGGTTTGTTATGAATTTAAAACATCTTGATACTGATATTGATTTTGTGGTTACTCCTGCAGCATTTTTAGGGGTTTTTGACATATATGATCGAGAAGAAACATGGGGGGCCTATTTAGACCAATTTGATCCGAATAATCCAGAAGAACTAGATGGTTTGCTAGAGAAATACTTTTTTAATGACGGTAGAGTGTTGAGGTTTACAGTTGATCATAAAATTGAAATGATAAAAGTTCTTATTAATGCTTTAAATGATAAAAAATTTAACTTTGATGCATTATTAGTAAATGATGAAGATCCTTATGATACATTTTCTCTTCCATATACTTGGGAATTTACGCGATTTAGATTCTATTTTGAAGAAGTTTATAAGTTGGCTTATAAATATTGGGGAAATGAAATTAAAGAAGCTGGTTTTGATATTCCAAATGTAGAGGATATAATTTAGTTTTATATTTTTATTTAAATTAATATCCTAACGAAATTTTATATGAAAGTATAAGAAAGTAGTTGGGATTATAGATTTGATAAGATAAATGTAATTTTAAGAATCATTTTGGTTAGAGATTTTGATTGTGAAAAGCTTAGTGGTAAAGAGTAGGGGAGTCTTCGATATAAAATCCTAAAGGTATTAGATGGTAGTATTGGGTTTCTAAATAATGTTTATTATGTTGTTGAAATATCCAGATAGTACTGTTGATTTTTCAGCAAGTCCAGCACAGGCTCAGACCCCTTTCCAGGTATATAATCTGGATGAATGGGAAGAGTATTTATCTCGCTATGATCCAAATGATTTTATTCAAATGAAACCCTTATTTAATGAATGTTTTTTTAAAGTAAAAAGTATAATATTCATCATAAAGCAGTAGTTATGCTCTCATTAGAGCAAGCTTTGCTGACTGAGAATTATAATTTCGCTGAATTATTAGAGTCTGATGATAAAACATGCTTTTATTTTCCTTATAACTGGAAATTGAAAACCAAGATCTTTTTTTTAAGATATTTATTACTTAATTTTTACAAGTTGGGGGGAGGAGGTAATCAATGCTGCTTATAAGATTTTACCTCCAAATGAAATATTATGATGTATTTTTATTGTATATTGGTAGATTAATAGGGGAATAAGCTTGAACTTTAAAAGTTTGTAGGATTTTTAACCTATTAATATTCTTTTATTTTTCAGGTGTTTTCTCTGAAAATTAATATATTTTTACGTTGCCTGAATAGCAAAAAATCGCATAATCCCAAATTCACTTTTAGAGTGGAAGGTATAGCCAATCTAGAGCTTAATGAAATTCTATTTAGGAAATTAAGATTTTAAATTTTTTCGATTATATACTCGATAAAAATTCAATAGAAAGAAGAAGTAAATCTAAATTTACCTCTTCTTGAAATATTTTGTTGGAATCAATGAGGCCCATTATCTTCATCAATAGTATCTAGGTAAGCACCCAAAAAACCCGTTAATGTTTTGTGTTCATTAGTAGTGCTAGCTTGTTCAGTCTGGGTTTCAGTAAAATGATTACTATGAGCTATATCTTGATTGTTTGAGTTAGGAATAGATGAATTTTGAGCTGCATTTTCAACTTGAGCGATTACACGTTTAATATCATTACTTAAAGCATCGTTTGAACAAACAGCAATACCTTCTTGGAAATGATGAATAGCATTAGGGATTTGTTCTTTAAATAAAGCTAAATAGCCAAGTGAAAATGCTGTAAGGGCAGGATCATGTGAACTTAGAGATAGGCCACTAAAAATTTGCTCAGCTT
>Ga0207713_1003668_pt1 | contig 10335 bp, 8 predicted proteins | sample KBSS64metaG_FD_184404 | JGI IMG/M metagenome (GOLD analysis project Ga0207713, IMG submission 184404) | Switchgrass rhizosphere microbial communities from Kellogg Biological Station, Michigan, USA - KBS S6-4 metaG (SPAdes) (version 2) | ecosystem: Host-associated > Plants > Roots > Rhizosphere >...
AAGGTCGACCTGATCGTCACCACCACCGGTAACGTCAACGTCTGCGACGCCAACATGCTCAAGGCCCTGAAGAAGCGCGCCGTGGTCTGCAACATCGGCCACTTCGACAACGAAATCGACACCGCCTTCATGCGCAAGAACTGGGCATGGGAAGAGGTCAAGCCGCAGGTACACAAGATCCACCGTACCGGCGCTGGCGACTTCGACCCGCAAAACGACGACTACCTGATCCTGCTGGCCGAAGGCCGCCTGGTAAACCTGGGTAACGCCACTGGCCACCCAAGCCGCATCATGGACGGCTCGTTCGCCAACCAGGTACTGGCGCAGATCTTCCTGTTCGAGCAGAAGTACGCTGATCTGTCGGCCGAGAAGAAAGCCGAACGCCTGACTGTTGAAGTGTTGCCGAAGAAGCTCGACGAAGAAGTGGCCCTGGAAATGGTCCGCGGCTTCGGCGGCGTGGTCACCCAGCTGACCAAGCAGCAAGCCGATTACATCGGTGTGACTGTCGAAGGCCCGTTCAAGCCGCACGCTTACCGCTACTAAGCGACAAGCGCCAGGGGCATGCCGCCTGGCGCTTGTAGTCGTTTAATCTTGATCGATGCCCAAGCCAGGCCGGCCCAAACCGCCCTGGCTTTTACTTGCAGCTTGCGGCCCTGGCTTGCAGCTGAGGAAACAGAGATGTCACAAGAACGCCGCTACAGTTTCGAATTCTTCCCGACCAAGACCGATGCCGGCCACGAAAAGCTGATGGGCGTTGCCCGCCAGCTGGCTGGCTGCAACCCGGACTTCTTCTCCTGCACTTACGGCGCCGGTGGCTCGACCCGCGACCGCACGCTGAACACCGTGCTGCAGCTGGAAAGCGAAGTGAAGGTGCCGGCCGCCCCGCACCTTTCGTGTGTCGGCGACACCAAGGATGAATTGCGCGCGCTGCTGGACCAGTACAAGGCTGCCGGTATCAAGCGCATCGTTGCCCTGCGTGGCGACCTGCCGTCGGGCATGGGCATGGCCAGCGGTGAGCTGCGCTATGCCAGCGACCTGGTCGAGTTCATCCGCCAGGAAAGCGGTGACCACTTCCACCTGGAAGTTGCCGCCTATCCGGAAATGCACCCGCAAGCGCGCAACTTCGAGGCTGACCTGAGCAACTTCGTGCACAAGGTCAAGGCCGGTGCCGACAGCGCCATCACCCAGTACTTCTTCAACGCCGACAGCTACTTCTACTTCGTCGAGCGCGCACAGAAGCTGGGCGTGGACATTCCTGTAGTGCCCGGCATCATGCCGATCACCAACTACAGCAAGCTGGCGCGTTTCTCCGACGCCTGCGGCGCCGAGATCCCACGCTGGATCCGCAAGCAACTGGAAGCCTATGCCGACGATACGGCGAGCATCCAGGCCTTTGGCGAAGAAGTCATCACCCGCATGTGCGAACAGCTGCTCCAGGGCGGCGCACCGGGCCTGCACTTCTATACCCTGAACCAGGCCGAGGCGAGCCTGGCGATCTGGAACAATCTGAAGCTGCCACGCTGAAACTTTTTGGCATCATCGGATTCTGAAACAATTAAGGCTTTAGTCGTAGACTAGGGCCTTGATTTCTTTCTGGCTCTGACAGGTGTCGTCTGTAATGCAACATTTCCTGCCATCACGTCCTCAACTCGTGTACCTGGCATTCGGCCCGGCCACCTATCATCAGGAAGCCTGCTTCAGCATCGTCAGCGCCCTCGCGCATCTGGGGGACAGTGCCAACCCGGCCATCGACATCCAGGTCTATACCGACAATGCCGAGCCCTACGGCAAACTGCCGGTGACCGTTCACCTGCTCGACGAGGCTACCCGCAAGGCCTGGAACCAGCCCCACGGCTACCATTTCCGCAGCAAGCATGTGCTGATGCGCCAAGTGCTGCAGCAACATCCCCAGGCTGTGCTGATCGACACCGATACCTTCTTCCGCAAGTCACCGCTGCAACTGTTCCAGCGGGTCAAGCCCGGCACCCTGCTGTGCAACGCCATTGGTGCGCGCTACGGCGAGAATCAGAAGTGCCTGCTGTATAAAAACCTCCTCAGCGTGCTCGAATCACGGGGCCTGGCCGACTGCCAGATGCCGCTGGTCAACTCGGGCGTTATCGGCCTGTGCGCCGAAGACGCCGATGTCCTGGACCGCTCCATTGCCATGATGGACGAGTTCTATCCGTTGGTCCGCACCGCCTACACCCTCGAAGAGTTCTGCCTGGCGGTGGCCGCTTACCGCAAGATGGAGCTGGCCGAATGCACCGACGTCATTCACCACTACTGGAGCCGCAAGGCCCAGTTCCGCGCCAAGATTCAGGCCTGGCTGCGTAAACACGGCGATGATCCACTGGGTGCCGCGGCGCTTGCCGATGTGGCGTTGGTCAACGATCAACTGCCACGCCCACCGACCCTGCAACGCTTGGGCTACAAGGCCTTGAGCCTGACCATGCCCAGCCGCGAGCGTCAGTTCGTGCGCGAACTGCTTTACGGCTGCTACCCCTACCCCAACGAGTTCGATCGCGCCTGTGCATCGGCCTGGTGGGACAAGGCACTGGAAAACCTCAACGAGCGCTACGGGCGCATCGAGCCCGAGCAATTGCGCCAGTGCTTGCGCCACCCGAGCCTGCGCCTGTCACTGGGCGGCCGGCGCAAGGATGTCGAGGCGCACCTGCTGCGTTCTTCCCATCGCTGAAGCCAGCACCGGCCCCCCCCTTCTTCACTGGCCTTGCCCCTGGTGAGCGCGTAATCTCGCGCCATGCCACACATCGCCCACCTGCTGTGCATCCTGCTGCTCGCCTGCCTGAGCCCGATGGCGCTGGGCGAGCGGCTGCGCCTGGTCAGCGACGACTGGGCACCGTATGTGTATCGCGATGGCAGCCGGGTCAGGGGAATCGATTACGAAGTCACCACCGAAGTGTTCCGCCGCCTGGGTGTCGAGCTGGACTGGCAGTTCCTGCCGTGGAAGCGCTGCCTGGCCTTGGTGGAGCAGGGCCAGGCTGACGGGGTGATGGACATCTTTCAGGTCGAGTCGCGCAAGACGTACATGGTTTATCCGGCCGAGCCCATGTCCGATGTCGAGTTCGTGCTGTTTCAGGCCAGCGACCGGCGCCATGCCGTGCGCCAGCTGAATGACCTTGCCGGCCTGACCGTGGGCACTTCACCGGGCTACGCTTATGACAGGGCGTTCAGCGAATCCCCGGATTTCCACCGCGAAACCGCGCCCAGTCACGAAGCCAATTTCGGCAAGCTCATACGTGGACGCATCGATCTGCTGGTCACCGACCGCCTGGTCGGGCGTTACCTGCGCCGGCAGCTTGGCCTCGAACAGCAGGTCGAAGAACTACCCCTGGTCATCAGCCGCCAGCCGCAATACCTGGGTCTGGCACGTAAACCTGGGCGCGAACAGCTGGCGCAGGCATTTACCGAAGAGCTGCGCCGTTTCAAGCAGGAACCGGCATTCGAGGCGATTATCGAACACTACATCGGCGACGCTGGCGATCTTCTCGGCGCCGTTGAGCAGCAGGAAAGCAGCACGCTGCGCTAGCTCTGTTATACTCGGGCCTTCCCGCCCGGCTCACGCCCGGACGCTCGGCCTCGCAACAGGCATCCCGATCGGCATTGACGCACCTTTGCGTCCACCCTCCGCTTCCCGGATGTGCAGTGAAAGCCCAGCTGGACCGGACGCGATCGCATCCCTTCGATGCCCGTCGCGCCAGGCAGAACATCCCAACGGGCCCAGCCCACACGAGAACAGGATTGCCCATGTCCTTTGCTTCCCTCGGTCTCTCCGAGGCTCTTGTCCGCGCTATCGAGGCAGCGGGCTACACCCAGCCGACCCCGGTGCAACAGCGGGCCATTCCCGCCGTGTTGCAAGGCCGCGACCTGATGGTTGCCGCCCAGACTGGTACTGGTAAAACAGGCGGCTTCGCCTTGCCGATCCTCGAGCGCCTGTTCCCGGCCGGCCACCCCGACAAATCCCAGCGTCATGGCCCGCGCCAGCCGCGCGTACTGGTCCTGACCCCGACCCGCGAACTCGCTGCCCAGGTTCACGACAGCTTCAAGGTGTACGCCCGCGACCTGCCACTGGTCAGCGCCTGCATCTTCGGCGGCGTCGGCATGAACCCGCAGATCCAGGCGATTGCCAAGGGTGTCGACGTGCTCGTCGCCTGCCCGGGCCGCCTGCTCGACCTGGCCGGCCAAGGCAAGGTAGACCTGTCCCATGTGGAAATCCTGGTCCTCGACGAAGCCGACCGCATGCTCGACATGGGCTTCATCCATGACGTCAAGAAGGTCCTCGCCCGCCTGCCGGCCAAGCGTCAGAACCTGCTGTTCTCGGCGACCTTCTCCAAGGACATCACCGACCTGGCCGACAAGCTCCTGCACAACCCGGAGCGCATCGAGGTCACCCCGCCGAACACCACCGTCGAGCGTATCGAACAGCGCGTCTACCGCCTGCCCGCCAGCCACAAGCGCGCCCTGCTGGCGCACCTGATCACGCTGGGTGCCTGGGAACAGGTGCTGGTGTTCACCCGCACCAAGCACGGCGCCAACCGCCTGGCCGAGTACCTGGAAAAGCACGGCCTGACCGCCGCCGCGATCCATGGCAACAAGAGCCAGAACGCCCGCACAAAGGCGCTGGCCGACTTCAAGGCCAACAGCGTACGGGTGCTGGTGGCCACCGACATCGCCGCCCGTGGCCTGGACATCGACCAGCTGCCCCACGTGGTCAACTTCGAGCTGCCGAACGTCGAAGAAGACTACGTGCACCGCATCGGCCGTACCGGCCGTGCCGGGCGCTCGGGCGAGGCCATCTCCATGGTCGCGCCGGATGAAGAGAAGCTGCTCAAGAGCATCGAACGGGTCACCAAGCAGAAGATCCCCGATGGCGACTGGATGGGCTTCGATGCTAGCCAGGTAGAGGCCGAGAAGCCTGAGGTGCGCGAGCGCCAGCAGAACAGCGGCCGCGGTGGTCGCAACCAGCAGCAGGCCCGTGGCGAAGGCGGCAAAGACGCCAATGGCGGCCGCAAGGACAAGGGCAAGGACAAAGGCAAGGCCAAACAGCAGGCTGCGGACAAGCCGGCCGACAAGGAACAGTCCAGCGACAAGCAGCAGCAAGCGCGCAAGCCGCGTGACAAGAAGCCGCGCCAGCAGCAACAGGCCAGCAACAGCCCTGCACCGAAAGCCCCCGCCAATCGAGATCCGGAAGAGTTCCTGGACGACGATGTCGACAACTTCGGTAACCGCGCCGACTACGTCAGCCCTTACCAGAACGGTAAAGGCCAAGGCCGCAACCGCCGTCCGGGTGGTGCAGGCCAAGGTCAAGCCCAGGGCCAAAGCCAAGGCAGCGGCCAGCGCAGCAACAACGGCGGCGCACAAGCCCAGGGCCGCAATGCTGGCGGCCAGCAGCGCAGCGCCAGCGGCGACAAGCGCCCACGTAGCAACAATGGCGGTGGTGCGCGTCGTGACAACAATGGAGGGGGCCGCAACCGTTCGGCCGGCCGTGACGATGCCTCTCGCCAAGAGCCAGCGGTACGTAACACCCGCGAGCAGCACCAGCCCGTGATCATCCGCAAGGAATCCAAGCTCGACCGTTACCCGACGCCCGAGCAACTGGACGACCTGCCGAGCCGCCCTCGCGGCGAGCGCCCTGCACTGCTCACCCGCAAGGGCTGAGTCGAGCATCAGGCATAAAAAAACGCCGCCCAATGGGCGGCGTTTTTTATTGCCTGAGCAATGCTTACTTCTGCTTCACACCTTCGACACTGATGTCCAGGTCCAGGGTCTGCGAAGTCGGGCCTGGGCCTTTGATGCCGAAGTCGTTCAGGTTAAGGGTGGTGGTGGCGTTGAAACCAGCGCGCTCGCCGCCCCACGGGTCCTTGCCCTCACCGTTGAAGGTGGCCTTGAAGGTCACCGGCTTGGTCACGCCGTGCAGGGTCAGGTCGCCGGTCACGTCAGCAGTCTTGGCACCGGTCGATTTGACGGCGGTGGAGACGAACTTGGCATCCGGGTACTTGCTGACGTCCAGGAAGTCCTTGCTGGCGATGTGCTTGTCACGCTCGGCATGGTTCGACCAGACACTGGCAGTCTTCAGGTCGACGGCGATCTTGCTGGCCTCAGGCTTGGCGCTGTCCCAGGAGAAGTCGCCGCTGAAGTCCTTGAAGGTACCGTGGATGAAGCTGTAGCCCAGGTGGCTGATCTTCCAGTCGACGAACGCGTGCTGGCCTTCCTTGTCGATCTTGTAATCGGCAGCCATGGCCTGGCCGGCGGAGAACAGAGCGGTACCGAGCGCCAGAGCGGCAAAAGTCTTTTTCAACATCCTTACTTCCTTCCTATGCAATTGAGGTAGAGAGTCAAGCTTTGCGGCCCAGCATGCGAGTCAGGGTCGCGTCACGGTCGATGAAATGGTGTTTCAGGGCGGCCAGGGCGTGCAGCACGGCAAAGATCACGAGGCCCCATGCCAGCCACAGATGAATGACGCCGGCCAGGTCCGCCTGATCGGGCAGGTCGCTGATAAGCGCCGGCACGTCGAACAGGCCGAACACCGGAATGCCGACACCATCGGCAGTGGAAATCAGGTAACCGGCGATCATGACCGCAAACAGCCCCAGGTACAGCGCCAGATGCCCCAGCTTGGCCGCCACGCGGGTCAGTGCCCCGTGGTTGGCCGGTGCCGGTGGTGGCGGGCTGATGAAACGCCAGACCACGCGCAGCAGCATCACCGCCAGCAACACCAGGCCGATGCTTTTGTGCAGGTCCGGGCCGGCCTTGCGCCACGGGTCGTAGTAGTCGAGACCGACCATCCACAGGCCCAGGCCGAACAGGCCGAAAACTGCCAATGCAACGCCCCAGTGGAGGACGATACTGACCACGCCATAACGAGAAGGTGAATTGCGCAGTTGCATGATGACGTGGTTCCCCGTGAAAGCTGCGCACAGACTAGCGCGTAACGTATCGAATAAAAGCTTAAAAAATTGCTATGGATTATCGAGAAATCCGATGATAAGTCTGCAAGTTCGCTATTAAGGAAACATTAACGATAGCTGGTGAGTTCGAGGTTGCCAGCACCGGCCTCTTCGCGGGCAAGCCCGCTCCCACAGGATTTCCCCTGGCCTTGGAAGCCACGGATACCCTGTGGGAGCGGGTTTACCCGCGAAGAGGCCATTGCTGGTATCAGTCTGCTTTGGCCTGGTTATCGGTCACAGGCTTCTTGGCAGGCGCGGACTTGGCCGTGGCCTTTTTTGTCTCGACCGCCTTGTGCGCCTGCTTGGCCGCAGGTTTTGCCGCAGGCTTGTGCGCCGGTGCATGCTTGGCCGGTGCTGCCTTGGTCGCGCCGGGCTTGGCCGGCTCTTCCTTGGCGATTTCTGCAGGTGCCGGGGTAGCAGGGGCAGCTGCAGGAGCAGGCGCCGGTGCGACTTCCTCGACCTTGGCAACCGGCGCAGCCTTCACTTCAGGCTTGTCAGCACCACCGAACAGGCGCGAGAAGAACCCGCCACTGTCCTTCTTCGCCGCCGCTGCGCCCGCCGTCGCCGCTGCTGCGACGGTGGCGGCCTTGGCCGGGTCGAACGACTTGCCGGCGAGCAGGTCCTGCACCTGGCTGGCAGCGCGCTGGCCGCTGCGCAGAGCACCTTCGAGGGTACCCGGATAGAGCGCATCGGTGTGCTCACCGGCAAAGGTGATGCGCTGCACCGGGCGTTCCCACAGGCGCCAGTACTTGCTGATCTGCCCCGGGCCATAAGCCAGATAAGCGCCACCGGTACCGGCGTCGACGCTGTAGCGCTTGACCTCGTAACCGGTGAACGCGCCACGGGCCTGTGGATAGAACGCATGCAGGCGAATCAGTACCTGGTCGACCATCTGTTTGTCGCCAAAGGCCTGCAACAGGCGCGCATTGTCGCCCGACAAGTTGATCACCACATTGGCGCCGCCCTTGAGCGCCGGCTCGATCCACAGCATGCCGAGGCCGGCGTTACTGAAGATCTCGCCCGACATGCGTGCGCGGCTTTCCCATACAGGCTGCTTGAACTTGAGCATGAGCTGGTCGCGCCAGCCGTAGTTGGTGCCTCGCAGCGCTGCCACGTGCTGAGTGTCCAGGCCAGGGGTGATCTGGATCTTGGCCAGCGCCCGCAGCGGCACGGCCATTACCAGGTAATCGGCCTTGTAGTCCGTGCTGCCGACCTTGACGGTGACACCGTCCTTGTCCTGCACGATCGCCGTGACCGGCGAGCTGGTCTTGATGGTCTTCAGCTGCTTGACGAATGCCTGGGCCAGCACCGGGCTGCCGCCGGGCAGCCGCGCGGCACGCAGGTCGCGGTCGCTGACCCCACGGTAGACGCGGTTCTGCTGGGCAAAATAGAGCAGCGACAAGCGCGATGGCTCATCGTAGCGGGTGCGGATCTGCTGGTTGACCAGCTGACGCGCGGTGGTCGGCAGTTGCAGCTTGTCGAGCCAGGTGGACACGTTCATCTGGTCGAGGGCGAACAGCGTGCTGGTCGCCTGCGGGTTGAGCGGGTCGTCGATCGAGCGGGCCAGGTCGTCGAGGGTCTTCTCATAGCGCTTGAGTGCCTCGGCGGTGGCCGGCTGCTTGGTGGCCAGGTCGGTGCCGCTGAAGTACTCACCGTCGATCAGGTAACCCGGGGTACGCACGAACTCTGGCGCGGGCAGAGTTTCAAGCTTGAAACGGTCGAGGTACTGATTGAGTACCGGCTGGGCCTTGGCGTTGCCGATCCACTCGCTGGTGGCCAGGCCCGAACGCCCACCCATGCCCGACTTGGCCTCCAGCAGGGTGACCTGCCAGCCTTTGTTCTGCAGCTCGTAGGCCGCGGTCAGGCCTGCCAGGCCACCGCCGACCACGATTGCCGACGGTGTCTTGTCCTTCGCCAGCGCCGCGCCGCTGGATACACCGATCAATACCAACGCGCACAGGCGCACCCAAGCAGCAGCCATGTCGGCGAACTCCGAGTTGAAATTGCAGGGATGAGAAGAGGCAGAACTGCCCCGAGAGACGATGCGCTAAGAATACGTCAGGTATACGGACCCTGCCAGCACAGCGACATCAAGTGCCTTTGGCAACTGGCATTTTTGTCAGTAGTCAGGCCTCTGGCCACTAGGCGAAGCTGACGAACGTAGCTGAAAAACCGACAAAAGGAGCTGCACGATGACCTATGAGGAGCATTTCGCACAGGTAGAAAGACAATTTTTGCGGCACAACCAGACAATCCTCACTCCTTCTGGCCTGAGAATCCGCTCGAACGGCACATCATGGACCGGTTTGCATGAAGCCTTCAAAGGCGATGACGGCACCGAACTGGTGATCGGTGAGCACAGCGACGTGGAGATCGCCTTCAATCAGGAAGTCGAATGCCTGCGGCTGGATTACTACGTGGTCAGCGACCAGCATTACGACGATGTGCAGATGCTGCTGGATACCGACGGCTACGATATGGACCTGATCGCCCCGGGCCCGCGCAACTTCTACTGGCTCACCCTGTCCGGCAGCGGCTACACCGATTTCAGGCCGGGCCCGATTTCCACACAGCCCTATCATCAGGTCATCGACGGGCCATTTCGGCGCCTGACCATTTCCACTTCACAGGCCGGCACCGTTCACATCCGCAAGCTGGAATGGACCCGCACCAGCCGTCATTGACCACTAGCGGTTGTCCTGCCCCCTGGCTTTGCTTAGGCTTACGCGGTCAAAGCAGGCAGTAAAGCCAGGAGAAGCGCCGATGGGCCTCAACGATCAGTGGATGCAACGCGACCTCAAGGTCCTGTGGCACCCCTGCACCCAGATGAAAGACCACGAGCAGCTGCCACTGATCCCGATCAGGCGCGGCGAAGGCGTTTGGCTCGAGGACTTCGACGGCAAGCGCTACCTGGATGCCGTGAGCAGCTGGTGGGTCAACGTGTTCGGTCACGCCAACCCGCGCATCAACCAGCGCATCAAGGACCAGGTCGACCAGCTGGAGCATGTGATCCTCGCAGGTTTCAGCCACCAGCCGGTGATCGAGCTGTCCGAGCGCCTGGTCGCCATGACCCCGGCCGGGCTTGATCGGGTGTTCTATGCCGACAACGGGTCGTCGTGCATCGAAGTGGCGCTGAAGATGAGCTTCCATTACTGGCAGAACATCGGCAAACCGGCGAAAAAGCGCTTCGTCACCCTGACCAACAGCTACCACGGCGAAACCATTGCCGCCATGTCGGTAGGTGACGTGCCACTGTTCACCGAGACCTACAAGGCACTGCTGCTCGACACCATCAAGGTGCCAAGCCCGGACTGCTACCTGCGCCCCGAGGGCATGGGCTGGGAAGAGCACTCGCGCAACATGTTCGCCG
>Ga0207713_1003669_pt1 | contig 10330 bp, 9 predicted proteins | sample KBSS64metaG_FD_184404 | JGI IMG/M metagenome (GOLD analysis project Ga0207713, IMG submission 184404) | Switchgrass rhizosphere microbial communities from Kellogg Biological Station, Michigan, USA - KBS S6-4 metaG (SPAdes) (version 2) | ecosystem: Host-associated > Plants > Roots > Rhizosphere >...
TTCGGTAGCCACTTGCGTATGCGAGTCATCTGACTTGCTCCTTATCGCGGGGGTCGTTGTTGCGACTTACGTTTCTTGCAGTCCTGCATCACGCTTTTTCTTATTGCACCTGCCCGGTTGCCGGTGGCTCGAACGGGTAGATCCGGCGCCATTCGGTCGCCATGTCCACCACGGTCCAGCCACGGGAATTTGCTTCGTCGAGGGCTTTGTCGAGTCGCCCGATATCGGATTTTCGGTCGTAGGCCCACTCGCGTCTGGCGTCGGTGTGGTGCACCAGCCCCATGAAGCGTTTGCCGGGGCCGGCGGCGATCCACTGCAGCATCTGCAGGTCGCCGTCGGAGTTGCCGAACGCGAGGATCGGCCGTTTGCCGATCACTGCATCAATGCTTTCCGGTTTGCCCGGGCCGTCGTCGTTGTGCGCCAGTTTCCGGGTGCGCAGGATCGAGGCCTGGCCGTCCTTGAACTGGAACGCGGTGACGAACGTGGTGCCGATCACCTGTTCCGGCGGGATGCCGTAGACCTTCTCGGCAAAGGCGCGCATGAACGCGGTGTCGCCGCCGGAAACGATGTAGGTTTTGAAGTCCTGGCTGCGCAGGTAGTCGAGCATTTCCAGCATCGGCTGGAAGATCATTTCGGTGTAGGGCTTGCCGGTCTTCGGATGTCGGGCCTGACTCAGCCAGGTCTTGGCGTAGTCGTCGAAAGCCTCGGTGGTCATGCCGGTGTGGGTGGCGCCGAAGATCTTGATAATCCCGTCCATGCCGGCGGCGGCCAGTGCCTGATGATCATTTTCCAGCACGGCTTTGAATGGCTGGGTGGTTTGCCATTCCGGGTGCTGCGGCGCATTGCGCTTGACTTCGTCGAGGGCGAACAGCAACTCGAAATACATCGGCTGCTCGCTCCACAGGGTGCCGTCGTTGTCGAACACGGCAATGCGATCGGCGGGTTTGACGAAATCTTTGCCGGACTGATCGGTGACCGCTTGCACAAACTCGATGATGTGTTTTTTGGCCGGGCCGTCGTTCCATGACGGCAGTGGCTCGCTGGCCTGGGCCAGCAGTGGCAATGCCAGCGCAAACACCAGCGCAAGGCTGAAACGTTGACGCTGCTGCGGTGGATGGGTCATGGGAAATCCCTTTCATGAACGGGGTTGAGCGGGCGCAGGGCCGACGCCGGTTTGTGCGCCTGTTGTTCGGCCTGATTGTGAAGCGTAGTCAACGATTCACGCAGTTGAGCGAGTGTTTGTGCAGTCTGCGGCTGACGTCCATAAAGCCCGCGCAACAGGCCTTGCAGGCGTGGGCCGGCATTCGTCAGCTGCAGCCCCAAGCGACTGCGCCGCAGCCACAGGTACAACGCGCTCAGTTGCGCCGGTTGCGCCTGCAGCTGCGGGTTGATCTGCTGCCAGGCGAAGTCCGCCGATTGCTCCCAGGCCAGTCGACGCGCGTGCTTGCGTGCCTGCCATTGGCGCCGGGCGCGCATCAGCGCCGGACGCAGCCAATAACCGACGCCAATGCACACGGCGAGTAGCGCCAGCCACAGCAGCCAGCGCATGGAAAAATGCGGGTTGTTGCGGCCGAGTTGCTGGAGATCGTCGGTGATCGAAAACACCGGTTTATAGGCGCTATTGGCTGTGGCCTCAAAGGATATGGCGGGCACCTGCGCCGTTCGGCTCTGCTGCGTTTTGACATCCCACCATTTCACTGCGATGGCCGGCAGGGTGTAGGCGCCAGCCTTGTCGATGCGGTAGGTGACGGCGTCGATGCGCCGACCACCGAGCACGTTGCCGCGACCGTCATCCAGGCGGGTGACTTGCGGGGTCTGCAGATAACGACTCAGGCCGGCCACGTCAGCCAATGACGGAACCGGGAGCGCCATCGCCAGTGCGCCATCGGCTTGCAGGATCAGTTGCCGGGTGATGCTGTCACCGGTTTTCAACGGGGTTGCCGAGTTGGTCAGGCTTTGGCTCAGGCGCACATCGCTGGCCACCAGCGGTGTTTCTCCGGGTTTGAAGCCGGGTGGCTGGGCGGCGCTGAAGTGCAACGGTTGGCTTTGGGCGCTGATCGCTGTGCTGGCCTGACCGGGTGTCGCACTGACCGTCAACGGTGGAATGTCGAAGCGGCGGGCGACATTCGGGGTGATCAGGTAGCTGTAGCGCAAGCCGCTGAAGGATTGCCCGTCGATGGTCTGATTCAGGTGTTGGGCCTGGCCGTCCGGCGGCGTGACCAGGGCGCCGTCGAGTTTCAGTTCGGGCAGGGTGGCGGCGCTGGTGAACCAGGTGTCGGTGAGCACGTCGACTTGCAGCTCGACCAGTCCGCCGACCATCGCGCCTTCGGCGGGTTGCAGGTGGGCCTGGATTTTCAGTTGGGGTTCGGCGGCGGAGGCATTCAGGCTGAGCAAGCTGGTTATGAGCAAGGTGCAGATTTTTTTGCTGGCAGATCTGGCCTCATCGCTGGCAAGCCAGCTCCCACAGGGGGTGTCTGTGTTTTCGCCAATCGAGTTAACAGCGCAAAACCTTGTGGGAGCTGGCTTGCCAGCGATGAAGCCAACCCGGTTCATGGTCTGGCCCCCGATTGATCCTGCAAACTGAATTTCTGCTTGAGAAACTTCGCCGGCGAGGTGCTCAGGTTCTGCAGCCACAACGCATCGGAAGCCGCCTGTTCAGTCTCGACCTTTTTGCTCTGGCCCTTGCCCGGCGCCTTGTCGAATTTCACTTCGTCCGGTTTGGTCTCGGGGGCGTTCTTTTCGGCGCTGTCGGTGTCCTTGAGCAACGCCTGCGCCAGCGCCAGATTGGCCGTGGCTTCAGGGAATTGTGTTTGCCGCTGCAAGGCTTGGGTGTAGGCGGCGATCGCCTGATCGAACTTGAAGCGCCGCACGTAAATGTTGCCCAGGTAAAACCACGCTTGCGCCGTGTCCAGCCGGACAAAGGTCGCCAGTGCGAGGTCGTAGTCTGCCGCGTGATAGGCCGCCACACCTTTCCAGTACGGATCGACAAACAGCGCCGCCGCTTGCGGCCAATGCTCATGCTCGGCGGCCCAGCGCCCTTGCTGATCGCGGGTGAAGAATGCATCGGTCAGTGCGCTGGCCTGGGCGGGTGCGGCAGGCCAGCCAAGGCTTGTGGCCAATAGCAGCGCCGGTACCCAGTTGACGCTCCAGCCCTTGCGCACACCGAGCAGCGCCAACAATAGAAGCGGCCAGCACAGCCAGTAACCGGCGTCTTTCCAGTGCAATTGCTGCTGTTCGGCGCTGGCACTCTGGAAATGTTGTTGGGCATGCAACTCGATCCAGTCCAGATCATCGTCGTCGAGGGTGAGGCTGCCCAGCGGCGCGTCGAGGGCGGCGGCCAATTGCTTGAGTGCCGCCGGATCGAAACGGCCGAGCAGCGGGCGCCCGTTGCTGTCGACTGCCGGCTGGCCGTTGGCGCCCTGAATCACCCCGCCATCCGCGTTGCCGACCGCCAATACCAACACTTGTAATTGGCTGCCTTTGAGTCGCTGGTCGAGGTCATCGAGTTGCGTGGTGTCAGCGCCGTCGGTGATCAACAGCAGGCTGCCCGGGGTTTGCTCGGCGCTGAGCAGGCGTTTGGCCTGCTCGATGACGGCGCTAACGTCCTTGCCCGGTTTGTCGATGAGACCTGTGCCCAGCGCCTGAATGAAGGTGTCGAGCAGCGCCGGATCGTCGGTCGGCGGCAACACCAGATGCGCGCTGCCGGCATAGGCGATCAGTGCGGTGCGGGCGCCGGCGCGACGCTGAATCAGGTCGTGGAGTTTGTGCTTGGCCGCTTCCAGGCGCGTCGGTGGCACGTCGCTGGCGTCCATCGATGGCGACAGATCCACGGCGACGATCAGCGGCGCGCGATTCTGCAGAAAGTCCGGACGATCCTGCTCCCAGGTCGGCCCAGCGGCGGCGATCGCCCCAAGGGCCAACACCGCGCACAGCCAGTGCACCGGGCGCAGGCGCGGCTGATCCGTTGGCGTGACCAGCAGGTGCGGCAGCAAGTGGTCGGCGATGTTGCTGCGCAGCCGTCGTTGCAAGTCGCGGCTGCGGCGCCAGAGCAGCGGCAGCAGCGCGGCGAACAGCGCGAGTAACAGCCACAGCGGGCGCAGGAAGTGCAAGTCGCCGAGATTGATCTCCATCTCAGGCCTCCTGCCGCTGGCGGGCAAGCGCCAGGCGCGGGCGCCGCAGGGCGCCGAGGTGATACAGCGCCAACAACCCCAGTGCCGCGCCCAGCGGCCAATGGAACAACTCGCGTTGCGGCTGATGGCTGAGGGTTTTCACCTGATGCGGGGTGAGGCGGTCGAGGGTGTTGTAGACCTGATCCAGCGCCGTGCGATCTTCGGCGCGGAAGAACTGCCCGCCAGTGGCTTGGGCGATCTGTTGCAGCCCGCGCAGATTGACCTGCGCCTCGCCGGAAGCCGTCGAGTCGCCGATGCCGATGGTGTGAATGAGCACGCCCTTGTTGGCGGCCATTTCCGCGGCGTGGTCGGGGGGGATCGCACTGCTGGTGTCATTGCCGTCGGTGAGCAGGATCAGCACCTTTTGCTGTTCGTGCGCCTGGTCGAGCAGCTTCAGGCTCAATCCGATGGCATCACCGATGGCGGTGTTGGGCCCGGCCATGCCGATACCAGTGTCGGCCAGCAACAGCGCAAGGCTGGCGTGGTCGAGGGTCAGGGGTGCCTGCGGATAGGCGCCGCTGCCGAACACGATCAGACCGATGCGGTCATCCTTGCGCTTGGCGATGAAGCCTTGCACCACCTGTTTGACGGCGGCGAGGCGATTGATTTTCTGGCCATCGGCATTGCTGAAATCTTCAGTCTCCATCGATTGCGAGAGGTCGATGGCGAGCATCAGGTCGCGTACCGGTTGCTGGCGTTCGATGGGCTTTTCGACGAACACCGGGCGCGCGGCGGCGAGCAGGATCAACGTCCACACCAGAAGATTGAGCAGCATTTGCCAGGGGTTCTGACGATTGCCGACCCGGCTCGGCGCTTCCCCGACGGCGCGGCTCATGGCGCCGAAAAACGGCACGCGCACGGCGCTGCGCGCCTCCTGATACGCCGGTAGATAACGCAAGGTCAGCCACGGCAATGGCAGCAGGAGCAACAACCACGGGTAATCAAGCTGCCACATGGTGCTGCTCCACCCAATGTTGGCAGGTGTCGAACAGCGCCTGGCGCTGTTCGGCGGGGAGGGCGCGCAAGGTGGCGTCGGGGGCGTAGGCGAGTAGGGCCAGTTGTGCGCTGAAGTCGTCGGGCAGCCTGGTTTTGCAGTGCTGCTGCAGAAAGGCTTGCCACTCATCTTTCCCCAGCGCCGCAGGACTCTGTGGGAGCGGGCTTGCTCGCGAAAGCGCTGTGTCAGGCGCCATCAATGTTGGATGTGCCGACGCCTTCGCGAGCAAGCCCGCTCCCACAGGGGTTGCGTTCCAATTCCGGGATTGGGTTGGCATCGAAAGGGCCACGCGTTTGAGCAGTTCGGGCAACTCGCGCAGGGCATTGAGATCAGCACTGCGCCTACGTAATTGCGCCAGCCCTTGCCACTCATCTTTCCCCAGCGCCGCAGGACTCTGTGGGAGCGGGCTTGCTCGCGAAAGCGCTGTGTCAGGCGCCATCAATGTTGGATGTGCCGACGCCTTCGCGAGCAAGCCCGCTCCCACAGGGGTTGCGTTCCAATTCCGGGATTGGGTTGGCATCGAAAGGGCCACGCGTTTGAGTAGTTCGGGCAACTCGCGCAGGGCATTGAGATCATCACTGCGCTCACGCAACTGCGCCAGCCGCACCAGCGCTTCGCGCCGATACTGATCCCGTCGCCACTGCACATAACGCCGCACGCCAACCATCAACGCCAGCACAACCAACAACGCCAGCAACAGCCACCAGCCCCAGGTCTGCGGCGCATAACTCACTGGCGCCGGCAGGCTCAGTTCCTTGAGCTGGCTGATGTCGGGGATAGTCGTGTTCATCGCCGTGGGCCGGCAGACTTGCCAAGCTCGGCGCGCAATTGCGCGTGGGCCTCTTCGGCGGTGCTGAACATCATCAGCGGCACCTGACTGCGACGCAGCAGGGTGGCGACATCCTTGAGCCGGCCACCGAGGTAATCGCCCAATGGCTGATGCACGCTGCGTTTCTCGACAGCCAGTTCCACCTGCAATTGGCCCTGTGTGACCAGCAGCCGGCCATCGCTCGGCAGCTTCAAGGCCAGTGGATCGTAGACTTGCAGGGCAATCACGTCGTTATGCGCGCGCAGTTGCCGCATCAATTGCAAGGTGCGTTCACCCGCCCCGGCGAAGTCGCTGACGATACAGATCAAATGGTCGTGACCGGCCAGCGCCAGGCACCGCTGCAAAGCCTTGTCCAACTGGTCCTCGTCTTCGGCGTCGGGATTGGCCGCGTTCAGCGCCTGATTCTGTTGCGCCACGCGGCTGAGCAGGGCTTCGACCCGTTTGCGACTGCGCAACGGCGCGATGCAGTCGATGCGCTGATCGTTGAACACCAGACCGCCGACCCGGTCACCGGCGTTGAACACCATCCACGCCGCCAGCGCCGCGAGTTCCGCGGCGAGGGCAGATTTGAAACTGCGTCGCGAGCCGAAGAACATCGACATGCGCTGATCGACCACGATCAATGCCGGGCGATCGCGTTCTTCAGTAAAAGTGCGTACCACCGGTTTGCCGGTACGCAGCGAGGCGCGCCAGTCGAGGTGGCGTAAATCATCACCGGGCTGATAACGGCGCAGCTCATCGAAGTTCAAACCACGGCCACGCAGGCGCGAGGCATGGTTTCCGGCAAGGATGCTGCCCTGAGGCTGACGCGCCAGAAAACTCAGGTCACGGGCCTTGAATTCCAGCGACATCAATTGCGCCACAGACACGTAGACCAGACCGTCCGTGTTCATGCCGGAATCGCCACTTTATCCAGCAAACGGTCGAGCACCTGATCGGCAGTCACGCCATCCGCGACCGCGTCGTAGCTCAATTGCAGGCGATGACGCAGCACCGGATGCACCACGGCGCGCACGTTATCCGGCGAGACGAAATCCTGGCCCTGCAACCACGCGTCGGCCCGCGCGCAACGATCCAGGCCGATACCGCCCCGGGGACTGGCACCGATGCTGATCCAGCGTCCGAGGTCTTCGTCGTAATCGGCCGGGTGGCGAGTGGCGTTGATCAGGTCGATCAGATAGCGGTCGATGGCCGGTGATACGTGCACCGCGCTGACCTCCTTGCGCGCAGCGAAAATCACTTCCTGTGACAGGCTGAAGCCCTTGCCCGGCGCGGTGTTCGCACCCTGGGCAAACTCTTCGGCGCGCAACAGGCGCAGCACCTGGCTTTCATTGTCGGCGCTGGGGTAATCCAGCAGCACCTTCATCAGGAACCGGTCCATCTGCGCTTCCGGCAACGGATAAGTGCCTTCCTGCTCGATCGGGTTTTGCGTGGCGACCACAATGAACAGCTCCGGCAGCACATGGCTGGTGCCGGCCACGGTAATCTGCCGTTCCTCCATGGCTTCCAGCAGCGCCGCCTGCACCTTGGCCGGGGCGCGGTTGATCTCGTCGGCGAGGATCAGATTGCCGAACAGCGGGCCTGGCTGGAAGCGGATCTCGTTTTGCCCGGCGACCTGATGCAGCACTTCGGCGCCGGTGATGTCCGAGGGCAGCAAGTCGGGGGTGAACTGGATGCGGCTCATCTTCGCGTCCAGATGCGTGGCCAGCGCCTTGACCGTGCGCGTCTTGGCCAGCCCCGGCAGGCTTTCGAGCAGCAAATGCCCGTTGGCCAGCAGGCCAAGGAGGATCTGCCGAATGACCTGATCCTGGCCGAGTACGGCTTCGGCGATGCTCGCTTGCAGGGCATTGAGGTCGGTGAGTGTGGTCATGGGACAGTCCTTTGTGGCCGGTCTAGAAAAACGCCAGGGTCATGTTGACGGCAATTCCGTTGCCTTCAGGGCGGTTCTTGGTGTCGAACTCCGGCACCCAACGCGCACTGATGTTGGCCTGGGCATCGGCGAATTTGCCGCTCCAGGCGACCACCGGCCCGGCGCCGACGGAGCGGCCACGGAAGCCATTCAGGCTGTCGGCGGTCTGGCCCTTGTCGTCGGTGACTTGCTGGATATAACCGGCCGCGAGACCTGCGCTCCAGCCACTGCCGAAGCCGTGAGTCCACAAGGCATCGAGGGTGAAGATGTTGCCGTTGCGGTAATCGGTGGCAGTGTTTTCGGTGTAGAACTCCAGGCCACTGGACAGGGTGAACTCGCCCCCCTTGCCGTCCAGATGGGTGAAGGCCACGGTGGGCATGAACGTGTAATTGTTCTGCCCCGGGTTGGCCAGGCGATTGTCGTTGTAGGCGCCGGTCGGCACGTAGATCGGCAGGGAGAACGCGATGTGGTTGAGCTCGTCGAAGTGGTAGCCGGCGGCAATCGGCGTGACCAGCGCGTCGGCGAACTGGGTCCCGGAATCGCTGGTGCCGAGGGTGCGTCCGCGCGGACCGGTGATCGCCGCGTCAATGTCGGTGTACTGCACTGGAACGCCGATTGCCGAGGCAAAATTCCATGGGCCTTTGCCGGTGTCCCAGATATGCGTCAGGTTGGTCATGGTGTAGGACACTTTCATGTCGATCCCGGCACTGACTTCACCGGAAATCGGCGCGCCGCGACTGCCCTTGAGCGATCCGTCGTACCAGATGCTGGTGACCGAGACTACCCAGCCCGGTTCGGGCGGGATGATCCCGGCGTTGGAATACACCTGTTGCCCGGTGATCGGCCGGCCCACGCCACCCTCGGCTGCATAGAGTTGAGTACTGCCGATCATGCACAGCGCCAGCAGCGGACGCACAACGTAAGGCTTGACCATCACTGGCTCCGTTTATTGTTTTGAGTTGACGGGGTTGAGCAAGGGCATCTTCCACTCGCCGCTGGCCACTTCCGGTTTCGGCAGGTACAGGCGCAACACGCCGTAGAATGGCCCGTTCGGTGCCGGCAGCCAGTTGGCCTGCTTGTCCTTGCCGGGATTGTCGTGCTGCACGTAGAGGGTCAGTCCGCCGTCGGCATCGAGCTTGAGATCCGGCAGCATCCGCGAGTTGATCAGGTAGCGATTGAGCGGGTTGGCCACCAGCAACTTGCTTTTGCCGTCGTACATGGTCAGCGACCAGAAAGCGTCGGCCGGGGGCAGGGCGCCTTTGTCGAAATGCAGGGTGTAGTCGTGTTTCGCTGCGTTGGCCGGCTGGCCGTCCTTATCGACGAAATAGCCGATGTAGTTCGCCTCTTCGGCAGAGTTGCCGAAGATGCCCATGTTGGCGCCGGCGTAGCGATACAGGTAATTGCCCTTGAGGTGATCGCGGGTGCCGAACAGGTCACCGCTGCTGATTTCGTGCGTGTCGACCTTGTCTTTCTTGAACGCGGCGAATTCGGCCTTGGCGTCACTGATGCCGTCTTCGAGGGCCTTGCGTTGCTCGGTGCTGAGCGTTTTCAGGTCGAATGGCTGACCGGCGCCGATGCCGATTTTGGCGAAGCGTGCGAGCAGGTCTTTTTCGACATCCTGCGGCGGGGTGAAGGCGAGCATGAAGTTCAGGTAGCGGAACAGCTCCGGGGTTTCGCTCATGGTCGGCGTCGGTTTCGGCCAACTGACTTTCGGCGCCGGCGCCGGGGCCTTCTGTTTTACGTAGTGGCTCAGCGGCTCGACCTTGTAGCCTTTCTGGATCTGCTTGACCTTGCCCAGATCTTTTTCGTCGAACAGCTGCGTGCGGTACAGCGCGTAGGCGATGTTGCTTTCGCTGCGCACCAGCCGCTCGATGTTGATCGGTTGCTGACCCTGCCAGTCAGGCCCGGCGATCATGAAGTGGCCACCGTTATTACCGGTGCTGCGGGTGCCCAGGTAAGCGAAGTTCTGCGTGTAGGCGTCGATCAGTTGCACCGAGTAGTAACGGTGTTCTTCGATCGGCGGCAAGGTCAGGATCAGCGGTTCGCTGCGCAAGTCCATCCAGACGAACGAGTAGGGCGTGTCGGCGTTCGGCGTGACGAACGCGGTGTCCTTGGCGGTGAAGGCCTTGGCGGTGTTGCCGATCTGGTTGAACGGTGCCTTGAAGTTCGGGCTCTTGCTGTCCACGGCCTGGGTGTACAGGGTCTTGTACATCTCCACGACCGGGAAGCCATACAGATAGGCTTCCCTGGCGATGCCTCGGGCTTCTTCGGGGCTGGCGCTGAAATCGGCCCAGGCGCTACAGCTCAGGGCGAGGGTGATACCGGTCAGCCATAGATTGCGTGTGTTCATGCGGCGTCCTTATTCATTGCACGACCGTGATGTCGTCGAGTTTCCAGCTCTTGTCGAAATAGGCTTCGGTCGGCGCGTA
>Ga0207713_1003670_pt1 | contig 10328 bp, 9 predicted proteins | sample KBSS64metaG_FD_184404 | JGI IMG/M metagenome (GOLD analysis project Ga0207713, IMG submission 184404) | Switchgrass rhizosphere microbial communities from Kellogg Biological Station, Michigan, USA - KBS S6-4 metaG (SPAdes) (version 2) | ecosystem: Host-associated > Plants > Roots > Rhizosphere >...
GGTATCCAATACTTCCAAACAGTAAATGTTCTACAGTCTCAATTCCAGTGAAATCAAATATTCCAATGTCAGATGTTATTTTCAGACCAGCTGTCATTCCAATCTCATCGTAAACTTCATTAGGAGTACCATGAGTATTAATGATCAAGCCTTTTTTACCTTTTAAAAGCTTAATGATTCCTTAATTGAACTGCACCTAATATCAATTATTATCCATTTTTGTTAACTATTCATCATTGATATATAAAATTAAACCCTATAGTGTTACTTATGTGTAAAAATTAACATTAATGGTAAATGGGTGAACATTTAAGTGAAGGGGTATAAAAATGTTATAAGACAAACCTTAATAATCGAGATAGAAACAACAAGAGAGATCATGATTGTGACAGCATTGAAAGAAGGTTTCACTAGTAAGAATACACTTAGACTAAGTAAAAGAATTGATCACTTGTTAAATGAATTAGATAAGATTAATAAACACGATCGTTAAAAAAGCCCCCAATTAAGCAAACAGATTTTTTATTTACTCTGTCTACTTAATTGGGAGCATATCAGAAACGGAATGCTGCTCAGGAATCAGTCGTTTTTCATTTTATAGCCTTTGAATTTATAACCGTATACGCTCGTAAGATCAACGAAGCCCTTATAGGAGTATGTAATGGCAACCGGTGTGCCTACTTGGACTTTATCATAAAGCTTTTCGATGTCTGCATTATGCATTCTCACGCAGCCTTGACTCACGTATTTTCCAATGCTGCTTTCATTATTATTGCCATGAATGCCGTATGTATCGCCATACGTACCGTTTGCATTTAATCCTAACCAACGTTTTCCTAACGGGTTGCGAGGATCGCCCCCAGGAATATGTCCTGTATAGTAAGGACGGTTTTTAATTTTGTTTACCACTTTAAAAAAGCCAACAGGTGTTTTATCCCACGTTTTTCCCGTTGCTACTGGATCAACGATTTCAATATAACCATTATGAAACTAGACAAGCTTGTTGTAGTACTTATTGATACTAATCAAATTTTGATTACCTGGTTTTCCTGCTGTTTCTTTCCTCCTTCTATCTTCCGAGTATGAAAAAAGAAAATTCTTTCGCCTTCAAACTTTTGCTTTTTTTTACGTTCCATTTCTTGTGCTGCATTTCTTTTCCCCTAGAATGTGCTCCAATATTCCGTGCAAAATTTTTCGTGAATCCATTTTATAATTTTTCTTTTCTCGCTTGGTCATAATCCTTTATCTCTCTTAGTACATCCCTCCTTTTTAAGCTTACTTTTAAAAATCCTCAAGAAGAAATGTTCTTTTCTTTGGCAATTTCATCTATTTTTTTACTGCAATTGGATCAATATCTCGTAAAAGCATATCCATGACATTCGTTCCTACCCTGTAAATTGTGGTTCCCCACTACAAAAGAGAGAAGAGCATAAGGGGTTTTTGCCCCCACCATAGGTGTGGGGCTAGGCAGAGCCTAGCAAAACCGTGGGTACAAAGAAAGTCGCTTAATGTCCCCTTTGCGTCCCCTTTTTTGGTGTACGTCCCTTTTGAGTCTCCTTTTAAAATCCTAATGTCCCGTTTATGTCCCCCTATTTTAGAGCCATGTCCCCTTTACGTCTCCCTATGTTTTTACATTTTATAGCTAAATATTGTTGCTTTTCATTCATTTTTTTATCTTTTCACATAAAATTTTCTGCTTATATTCATGAAGCAAGATGCTTTTAGCATCAAAGTGAATCTTTTATATCCTTGTTTTCTGTTTCTCTATTCTTTTGATGAAAATTAAAGACATGTACTTTTCAAATTAAAAATTTTTCATTAATTCACTAAATAACTTTTTAAGATTTTATTATCAACCTAATATATAACTAAACAATCAGATTTTCTTTTTTCTTCTGCAAGAATCTAACTCTAATTTTTTTAAAAAACGAGTTAATTATCACTAATTTAGAATCAATTGAATTAAAATCAACTCAACAAAAAAGAAGTTTAATTTAATTAAAATAGAGCATATCAACTTTTCTAATTAAAAGCTGTCGAATCTATATTTTTTATACCCAATTAGTAATTAATTGATTTAAATTAATTTCAATTAGGTATACACAGACTAAATGTACCAATAAAAGGTGACTCTACCTAATTAATTTTCATTCAAATAAGATAACTAATCCAGACTCAATTGAGTCTGGATTAGTTATGACTACTGGATAAAATCAAGAAATGAACATAAGTGGGAGAAAATAAAATGATGACTTAAAAAATAAATTATGTATTTATACTTTGCTGAAAACTTGGTTAAATAATTAAGCAGCGAATATATTGATCAAAAGTAACAATTTATAAATGCTTGAATGTATTAACATCTTTTAATGCAGAGGAAAGATCTCTAATACCTAGAGAATTAGCTAAGATTCTTCAAAAAAGAGGCTATGGTCATATTGAAGAAAAAGCAAAACACATTTTAGCGCTTTAAAAATTTATCAAATCTCTCTAGACAATGAGTGCATGAAATTAAGTATGTCTCTTTGATACGAGGCGGTTGGTTTTGTTTAGCATCTTCATTAAATTCACATTAAAGAAATTGTGTACTATTTTTTCTCGTTTAATCACATCAGAATTAATCATTGAAGCACTTCAAAAAGCTTACACTGTCCAAAAGCCCTAAAAAGGTTTACCTATTCGTAACGATTTCGATTCACAATAAATAAGACATGAGTTTACTAAGCATGTCTACAAATAAGAGATAAAGCATCTTTTCAGCCAAAAAGACTGCTTTTATGATAATGCCTACATAGATATGTTTCACACCATATTACAGAAGAAGTGTATTATCTAAACAGAATCGACAGTAGTCTCAGCTATGAAAATCCTCAATAGATTGAGGATTAAATGAGAAAAATAACTTAACACATAACTTTTTTGTTCTAAATTATCAATCCAAACTTGATAGTTCAACTTAAGATTAACCTAAAATAACCTCGTTGCCTAAAAAACTAATTTAGTTGAACTTAAAATGAAATAAGTTTGACTAAATTAAATATAAATAAATAAAAGTTTAATTAAAACGCAATTAAGTTGTACTTAGTTGAACTTAATTGCATTTTAATTAAACTTATTGTAATATTTTAAAAAACTATAATGGATTTGTAGTTTTTTTGAAGGACTCAGTTCAAATTTAATTGAACTACATAACGTAAAATATAATAAATTTAATTCAGTTAAGTGTAAAATCTGCTAGAATAATAAAGACAAGCTTTAAAATAAGTCTAACTTAATTAGTCAGGACCAATTAAGTTAGACTTAATTGAGTTATTAAAAATATTTCATATAATAAGATACTAACTAAGTTAGATTAATTCGTTTATGAGGGAGGTACAATTATGAGCGAAGAAACAATGGTTATTTCAGAAGTTGCTAGAAAATTTAATATAGAAAATCATCAGTTACGAGACTGGTGCGAAGTCGGGTTAGTACGACATAAAAGAATTGGAAGAATAAGATACATATTTACTGATGAAGATAAAAAAATCGAGAAGATTATTGAACTAAAGGAAAAGTTCGGAAAACATGCACCAAATGAAATGATTCGTGAAGAATTAATTAAAGCAAATTTAATGAGCGAAGAACAAACAAAAATTATTAACAAAGATTTAGAGGAAGAAGATATAAACGAAAACTCCTTTAAAGAAGCATTTTTATTGCTTGCTAAAAAAATAGAAGAAATGGATAAAAAAATGGAAAAGAAAGAACAACTAACGCTTCCATCTGAAAATTTGGCAGAAAAAAAAGATGTTATAGAAATAAAAGAACAGATGAATAAACTTGAACAAGACAATCAGCGTTTAAAAGAAGTGAACGATCAATTACTTAAAAAACTAGATTCTATCCATTCAGCTATGACCGAAATTCAAAAAGAACAAGGAAAAAGCATATGGAAAAGAATGTTCACAAAATAATAAAACAGCTTCTAATTACTGAGCAGTAATTAGAAGCTGTTTTATTATTTTTGTAGCAGTTGTCAGAGAAAGTTCTCTTAATACCTTCAACAATAAATTCATTTGAATACAGATAGGGTTTTCACTTCATAAAAGGTGCAAATCTAAATCTTTTGAGATATATTACTAATTCTTATTGAATTATGAGATTAATTAACGCTATAATAAAACTAACAAAAATGACCGGAATAGAAAAAAGACTTCAACTGTTTAAGACGTGTTGGTAGCACTCTTAAACCGTTCCCCCTAGATACAGTAGGGAAAACACTTGTCGAAGTCTCTTGTTAATAGAGTTAGTTTTTCTATAAAATAAAACTTATGGTTTTATTTTATATGAAATAGCTATCTATTTCAAGGGCTTAGTTCATCAAAATCACGACATTGTTTTCCTTTTTTCAGGGAAACAGTGTCTTTTTTTGTTCCTTAAAGGAGATAATGAACAAATGACAAAAATATTGACCTGCTATTTAAGAGATGTAGACACCTTCAACGGACGGTTTAAGTGGTTATGGAAGAACAAATCCATACTTCGGAAAAAGAAAGAAGAGTTTTTAGAAATTATTCGTACCCATTACAAACAGAACCAATCAGCCATACATAAAGAATTTCCTAAAAAAAGAATGGAAATGCTCGATCATGTCATCTATAACCTAGTGGCTACAGGCATCCAAGCCATTCGTTCTGAAACGCTCATGAAGAAATTTGAAGTTTCTAAAAGTACGGTTTCTCGTTTTGTACGTTCGTTAAAAGCGACACCGTTTATGCTTGTAGCACGTTACATTAAAGAGGATGCAACAGGTACTCACCCTGATAGCTATGTATTTATTCTTAAAAGCCATAAGAACTTTAATCAGATTTGCGACGAAATCTTTTTTGCCCATGATACAACAGGTATACAAACGGTCCAACAAGAGGAAATGACAACTCCTGTGACGCTTCCTGTGATGTATCCAGAAAGTGTGGAAAACGTTGATACACCAAGCTTAAAGACTGATAAATCACCTGGTGCCTTTATTAACCTTGATTTACCTGTAAATCATATAAATAATCATTTAATGTCTGCTTCACAGTCATTTACCTATATCAAAGGTGTTCCTAAGAAAGTCAATCAAGTCTACGCAGGTAAGTATGGTCATCAATTAAAAGACTTTTATGCTCGCATTCAAAGTGCTGCAAAAACGGTCAAACGAGATACAGAGATTGATATTACCAAAGGGCAAGTACATGAAATTGCGTATACATCTATTATTGGATTAGACAAATATGTACATGAAGCTAATCATAAAGGCAAATCTTTGTCCTTAGATAATATGTGCCAATTACTCTATAAAATTGCGAAAAACCAATTCTATCAGTTGGTGTATCCTAAAAACCAGGCTTATTCATCAGTATATCCAACTCATGAGGAAGTTATACATAAAGAAGCGTCATTAACAAAATTGTTTATACCAAAACATATTATCCGTAAAGAAATCGTTCCTGATTGGTTAGAGGCTGAGCAGAATCAAGAGAAGGGTACAAAGAAAGTAGAAATATCTTTAGAACAACAGCTTGAAATGATTCAGTTAAAGCAAGACTTAGGGCAAGAACTTACACCAGAAGAAGACTGCTTGCTGCAAGAACATTGCTCAACATACAGTTCGTTAGAAATGGCGAAACTGAAACAAGATTTAGGACAAGCAGTAACACCTGAGGAGCAGGAATTGTTGCATCAACATGCTAAATTAAAGGAACCAGCTTCTTAATTTTTAAAAATAGTTAAAGCACAGCAAGGGCTTTCACTATTTTTAACGTATTCAGTGTTTTAAGGGAAGACTTGGCAGGATTTGAACCTGCAAGACGCTAAAGTTGTATAGTGTAATACGACTGGCTGCTCTGCCATTGAGCTACAAGTCCACACTACAAGTATGCACATAGTCTTTGTTTATATGTACGACAGAAGAAAATGTAAAAAGTGAAGAAATCTCTTAGAAGCTAAATTATCATTAGGATATGTTTATTTAGAACGCTGTTCTAAATAATAAATAAATCTATATCTACGCAGGAGGAGAACATTATGCCACATAAAATTACGTTAACTGGATCAGCCACAGGACCACTACGAGAATACGATCGCTATGTTGCCTTTGATATGCGTGAAAAAGGGTCACCATCTGCGCCTAAAGGCTTGAAGAAGAGTACGTTTATTTCGTACACAGTATTTGTTGCAAAGAAAGCTTTTAACAAAACAGGTCTCACGAAAAAAAGCATTATGCAAGAAAAAATCTTAATTCAAGGAGAACCAACATTAGACATTCCAATTGATGAATGCCCTGGTGAAGTAGGCGTAATCTGCTTCCAGATTACTGTTCTCCCGAATAAGAAAGACAAAGAAGGCAATGATTTAAACGATAAAAAAGAGGCCAAACAAGAGGCTTCTGCAGCGCAACAAGAAGTTGCTGCTACCAAACAGGAAGAAAAACCGGTAACTACTTCTCAACCTGCAGCAAAAGAAGAAAAGAAAGAAACAAAAGCAGTTCAGCCGGAAGTAAAGCAAGAGCCTACAGAAGAGAAAAAGGCTGAACCTAAAAAGAATACGCTACCGAACCAACCTAAAGGGACACAGGATTTGTTGAACTTTGCTGATATTATCATACCTGAAGAATTCTTAAAGACACGTCCAAATCCTGAAAAAACCCAAAAGGTCATTGATTTTGTGAAGCGTACAGGACGCTTAGATGAACCCTTGACGATTGAAAAAGGATCCAATATCTTAAAAGATGGATACCGTCGTTATGTTGTGGCCAAGACTCTCAAAATAGACAAAGTTCCTGTTATGTATGAATATCAAAAGTAAGTGAAGTGAAAGTATAAGTGCTTAGGGGGGTGCGGAAACGTCTTGATGCAAAATGAAGAAGAAAACCCAACGAGTGAACACATTGCTGATATTATCGATTTCAATGAAAAGAAAGAAAAAAGTAATATCCATGTAGAAGAGGGAATCAAATGGTTAAGGCAAGCTGCCTTAGCTGGAGATAATGGGGCAATGAATGAGTTAGCATTCCAGTTATTAACCGGAAAGTTAGTGAAACAAGAGACTGAAGAAGGCGAAAAATGGCTCAGAAAATCTGCTGATACTGGAGATCGATGGGCCATGATGGAGTTGGGTTACCGTTTACTTGTCGGGGAAGACATAAATAAAAATCAAGCTGAAGGTGAAAAGTGGATTCGAAGGTCTGCGGAGTTCGAGTATCCAATGGCTATGAGAGTATTAGGATTCAGATTACTTGAAGGCATGGATATAGAAAAGAACGTAGAAGAGGGCGAGTATTGGCTTCGAAAAGCAGCTGACGTACATGAACCAATAGCCATGAGAATATTAGGATATCGATTATTAACTGGAAAACACGAGTTGAAACAGAACGTGATGGAAGGTGAAAAATGGTTACAGAAAGCAGCTGAAGCTGGAGAAACCATTGCTATGAGAGAATGGGGTAAATATTTAATCCATGGAGTTATTAAATAGCTTCATACAAAACCTTATTTTCAGCTAAGGTCATAAAGACTATATTTTTAAAGAATAGTTACAACAAAGACCGCCCATTATTTATAGTATATAAGGCGGTCTTAACTGTATTCATGCTATATGTTTATGACCAAAATATCGACACTATTCTAAAAAGACGTCAGGTAAAAAAAGCGATCGCTAAAATCGCCGCCACACATGCTAAATAGATATTTCCACTCCAATCCCTCTTTTCTTTCTCATCCACTACATAGCTATTATAAGAACCTTCAATTGGCTCTATCTTCAGTTTTCGTTGTAAGGCTACTTCTTTACCTGAAATCAAGTCTAATTCCTCCATTGTTTGATAATTGTAAGGTAGGAATCTCCCTTGTTCGTCTCTCAATCGATTGCTGACGTCTCGTAATCCTTGCTGCGTTTTCATGGATAGAGGTCTGTTGGTTGGATTGAATAGTTGTTCCTGACATTGATTGGCCATCTGTTGATGTTCCAGGTAGCGTAGAAGTGTTTGTAGACGTTCCTTTTCGTTTTCGTTCAAAGTCATCATGTACTCCTCCTCTTTTCTCTTCGATGTTGGGCTCTTGTTCCATCCATAACTGGTGGGAAGAAGGCTGCCATGGAGAGGAGGGGAGAGGGACGTCACTCATTTTATACTGATTCATTAATGCTAAGAAAACAGGGTTGTGCGCTGCTGTAAAAAGCGCACACCTCATAATTTGATTACGGTCTAATTCTGTAGCCTGAAATAGACTGTCTACGTATGTACGATAAATAGAATGATACCGCACGGTTGGTCGATAGGTGTCTACCTGATGTTTCGGCCTCTTATTTTTCTTCATAGACGTTTTTCTCTTTCAACATATCCTCTAACATCAGTTTTCCTTTTAGCGTTAAATAGACGTCTTTTCGGCTTAATAACGAGATTGCTAATTCTTTTGTCATCTCATTCGCTCCATTCCTGGTGATTTATCAAGACGTCTTATTGTGACGTCTTAATGAAGTATATGCTTAGCAGCTTGGACAATATCCCCTTTTTTTGTATACAGTATAAAAAAGGGGAGTTTAGGCAAGAATCCTTACTAACGAGTAAGGAGTGAATGACCATGCTATCTAATAAACTAGGGCAAAAAAGAACTAAATTCGGTTATTGGATTGATTCACAAAGTGATATTAATCAATCCAAATTAATAAATGCTTCAGGAATGAGCAAAGGAACAATTTATAGACTATGTCACGATTCTAAATTTAAGCCTAAACACTCAACTGTAATATGTATTAATAAAGGTTTGAAAAAGTTAAAAAAATATGTGAAAGTCGAGGACTTTATTTAATACAATTAAACCTTGTTTGTCCACTCTCATAAAATAAGGAAGAAAAATTACCACGGTAGGTGATTAGTAGGTGGTAATGGAATATATCTTCTTGTGCAAATATATTATGAATTTGCTTAAGCTTCTCTTTTAATGAATTTAGATTGTAATGACGACTAAATTATTTTACTTTGACCATTTGCAAATCTATTGGGCTATCTTATAAAATAAGGATAAGAAATAAGAAAGATAGGAAGACGAATCCATGTCCACAAAATTAGTGAATTTACGAATTGATTTCGCTTTTAAACAGTTATTTGGCACCAAGGGTAGTGAAGATATCTTAACCGGTTTTCTAAATGCCGTTTTAGAAAAATCGTTAGAATCACCCATTACGTCTCTTCAATTAGAAGATCCACACCTTCATAAGGCTTACGAAGATGACAAGTTATCAATTTTAGATTTATTAGCTACACTCAATAATGGCACACAAGTGAATATTGAGATCCAACTTCGTAACACGCATGATATGGTGAAACGTTCTCTCTATTATTGGAGCAAACTATATACGTCACAAATGCAAGAGGGGATGCCTTATCGCGCCTTACGAAAAACCATCACCATTAATTTATTGGATTTCATTTTATTTTCTTCAGATGAAGAATTTCAGACGACAGGTCAGCTGTGGGACACAACCAAGCAACGTGTTTTAAGTGATGATATTGAAATTCATTTTGTGGAAATTCCAAAGCTTGTGAAACAGTGGCGTGAAGAAAAAGTCAACCCGTGGGAAAATGCATTTGTTCGTTGGATATTATTATTACCGGCTCATGAGGATGAACGTTTAACACAAACATTGGAGGAGATTGCCATGAATCAAGATCCAATTTTACAAAAAGCGATGAATAAATGGGAAAATATGAGTCACGATTCTTCTTTCCGAAGTGCATATGAAGCGCGTGAAAAACTATTGCTTGATGAGCAAGCTAAACTAGCCCATGCTCGTGAAGAGGGGCTAGAAGAAGGGAAAATCCAATTGATTCGTAGCATGTATGAGAATGGTATGCCTTTAGATGATATTGCAAAATTCACCGGATTAAGTATAGAAGAAGTAGGAAGAGTAATACGATAATATAGAATATATCAAACAGATAGATATGTTATGCTATTATAGGTGAATGCTCTAATGTATTCAACGTAGCGAAAAGCCACTTGTAGTCTACAAGTGGCTTTTACTTATCTACTCGAAGAACAACGGGCACTCTTGTTATGAATCGATATACATCGCGATAAGGTCTTACATGGGAAATACAGTTATGTTTAAACGATAGGAGCCTCCATCAATGTTGATGGGGGCTTCTTTATGTTATACACATGTTTTTTTTAAAATTCATAGAAAAAAAGAAGAATGGGCACCATTCTTCCTTTAGCCATGATTCTAAAATTGTCTTAGAAACGTCCGCCGCCAAGTTGTTGCTCAGCCATTTGTACAAGACGCTTTGTAATTTCGCCACCTAC
>Ga0207713_1003671_pt1 | contig 10327 bp, 10 predicted proteins | sample KBSS64metaG_FD_184404 | JGI IMG/M metagenome (GOLD analysis project Ga0207713, IMG submission 184404) | Switchgrass rhizosphere microbial communities from Kellogg Biological Station, Michigan, USA - KBS S6-4 metaG (SPAdes) (version 2) | ecosystem: Host-associated > Plants > Roots > Rhizosphere >...
CGCATGTCGTCGGGCATGCTTGGGCGGTTGGCCTTGTATTCGGCGTACATCTCATCGCGAAACGTCCCGCCCTTGGCATCGAAGACCACGGCGAACGGGCTGTCCGGGTACTGCTTGCGCAGACTCTTGAGCATGTTCAGCACACCTTTGACCGCGCCGGTCGGCAGGCCTTTGGAGGTGGTCAGCGGTGGCAGGGCATGGAAAGCGCGGTACAGGTAAGACGAACCGTCCACCAGGACGAGGGGGGCTTGGCTCATGAGCAGAATCAACCTTTTCGGCGGGCCCGGCGCTAGAATAGCGGGACCGTTGACGACAAAGGGACAAGGTTATCATGCGTACGTTAAATCGCTTGCTGCTGGTCGGTTTGATTGCTGCCTCACCATTGGCCGCGATGGCGGCGGATGATGCGCCGTCAAAGGAGCCGGAAGTTACCATTAACACGCACACCGAAGGCGACAAGGTCATTCAGGAGTACAGCCGCAGTGGCTTCGTGTATGCGATCAAGGTCACGCCGAAGGGCGGCAAACCGTATTTCCTGGTGCGCGCCGATGGTTCGGACGCGAACTACATCCGTTCCGACCAGCCGGATATGCTGATTCCGTCGTGGGAAATCTTTACCTGGAAGTAAGATTCCCGACTTTTAATCGGCGCCGCTTGATCGCGGCGCCCGAACTGAGCAGTTTTTAACCATGTCTGTGTTCACCCCCCTGGCTCGGCCCGAGCTGGAAACCTTTCTCGCCCCTTACGGGCTCGGCCGTCTGCTTGATTTCCAGGGGATCGCCGCCGGCAGCGAAAACACCAATTTCTTTATCAGCCTGGAGCAGGGCGAATTCGTCCTGACCCTGGTCGAGCGCGGCCCGGTGCAGGAAATGCCGTTCTTCATCGACCTGCTCGACGTGCTGCACGAGGCCGATCTGCCGGTGCCCTACGCGCTGCGTACCACTGACGGCGTGGCCCTGCGTGAACTGAAGGGTAAACCGGCCTTGCTCCAGCCGCGGTTGTCCGGCAAGCACATCAAAGTCGCCAACGCTCAGCATTGCGCGCAGGTCGGTGAGTTGCAGGCGCATCTGCACCTGGCGACCCAGGGCGAGCGCATGATCAAGCGCAAGACTGATCGCGGCCTGGACTGGATGCTGGAGGAGGGCACGGAGTTTCTTTCGCATCTGGCGGACGAGCCGCGTGCGCTGCTGCGCAAGGCGCTGGATGAAATCACTGTGCAGAAAGAAAGAATTCTCGCGCTGCCACGAGCCAACATTCACGCCGATCTGTTCCGCGACAATGCGATGTTCGAAGGCACGCACCTGACCGGCTTGATCGACTTCTACAACGCCTGCTCGGGACCGATGCTCTATGACGTGGCGATTGCCTTGAACGACTGGTGTTCGGACGAGGAAGGCTTGATTGACGGGCCGCGTGCCCGCGCATTCCTCGGCGCCTATGCGGCGCTGCGTCCGTTCACTGCCGCTGAAGCGGAGCTATGGCCGACCCTGCTGCGTGTGGCGTGTGTGCGGTTCTGGCTGTCGCGGTTGATCGCCGCCGAGCAGTTTGCCGGGCAGGACGTGCTGATTCACGATCCGCGGGAGTTCGAGCAGCGCTTGGCGCAGCGGCAGCAGGTGCATACACCGCTGCCTTTCGCCCTTTAAAAGCTTCGCGAGCAGGCTCGCTCCCACAGGGTCTCGGCGATCCTGTGGGAGCGAGCCTGCTCGCGAATGGGGGCAACACCTATGCTGGGGATTACAGAGATTCCAGGCACCCGGCCAAATCGTTGCCCAGCTTCTCCAGCACCTGCTCATACCCCTGAGCTGTCGCCGGTGTATAGCCGCCCAACGCATCCAGCTCCGCCAGTTTCACCGGCAGGCCCGCCACCAGGGTTTCCGCCAGACGTGGACGCAGCGGCGGTTCGCTGAACACACAGGTCTTGCCCACTTCCTGCAGACGCTTGCGCATCGCAGCCACATGCTGCGCACCCGGCTGCACTTCGGCGGCAACGCTGAACACGCCAGTGTGTTTCAGGCCGTAAGCGTCTTCGAAGTAATCGAAGGCTTCGTGGAACACGAAGTAGGGTTTGCCTTCAATGCCGGCCAGACGGTTTTTCAGTCGTGCATCCAGCGCATCGAGGCGTTCGTCGAAGGCTTTTGCATTGCTCTGATAGCGTTCGGCGTTGGCTGGGTCGGCAGCGCTCAAATCAGTCGCCATTTTGGCGGCAATAACCCGCGCGTTGACCGGCGATAGCCACAAATGCGCATCGAGCGTGCCCGGGCGGTGATCGTGATCATGCTCGTCGGCGTCTTCGGCGTGGGAATGGCTGTCTTCGGCAAAGCGGCGCAGTTTCATGCCGGGCAGATCCTGCACGGCAACGCTTGGCAGCGTACGACCGTTGAGCACGCGCGGCAGGAAACCTTCCATGTCCGGGCCGATCCAGTACAGCAGGTCCACCGATTGCACCTTGCGCACGTCGGACGGGCGCAACGCGTAGTTGTGCGGCGACGCGCCCGGCGGCAGCAGCACTTCCGGGATGGCCACGCCGTCCTGCACCGCGGCGGCAATCAACTGCAGCGGTTTGATGCTGGTGAGAACCCTGACCTCGGCCTGAGCCGAACCGATCAGCAGAAAACTGGCGATAAACGCCACAAAAACAGAAAAAAGTCGGGACACGATGACCACTCAAGGAGGCGAGAACGGGTAACATAATAACGTCTCTATCAAAACGCGTCGCCGCCCATGCCTATTACACCGATTGCCAGCCGTCCCCACGACCACTCTCATTGCGTGCACAGCGCACTGACCGAGGCCGATACCTTGTGCGCCCAGAAAGGCCTGCGCCTGACTGCGTTGCGCCGGCGGGTGCTGGAACTGGTGTGGCAGAGCCACAAGCCGCTGGGCGCCTACGACATTCTGGCGGTACTGAGCGAGCAGGACGGTCGCCGCGCCGCGCCGCCGACCGTGTACCGTGCGCTGGATTTCCTTCTGGAAAACGGCCTGGTGCACCGCATCTCCTCGCTCAACGCTTTCGTCGGTTGTGTGCATCCCGAGCATGCGCATCAGGGCCAGTTCCTGATCTGCCGCGAGTGCCACGCCGCGATCGAGCTGGAACAGAAAGCCATCAGCGACGCGATCATCCACAGCGCCAGGGATGTCGGGTTCATCGTCGAAGCGCAGACCGTCGAAGTGGTCGGCCTGTGCTCCGGTTGCCAGGGGGCTTGATGAGCAACCCGTTGATCCGTCTTGAGCAGATTGCCGTCACTTTTGCCGGGCAGACCGTGTTGGACAACATCGAGCTGAGCGTCGAACCGGGGCAGATCGTCACCCTGATCGGCCCCAACGGCGCCGGCAAGACCACCCTGGTACGGGCCGTGCTCGGGCTGCTGAAACCGGACAGCGGCAGCGTCTGGCGCAAGCCGAAACTGCGCGTTGGCTACATGCCGCAAAAGCTGCACGTCGATCCGACCTTGCCGCTGTCGGTACTGCGCTTCCTGCGCCTGGTGCCCGGCGTAGACCGTCCGCGTGCATTGGCGGCGCTCAAGGAAGTCGGCGCCGAACATGTCATCGACAGCCCGGTGCAAAGTGTTTCCGGCGGTGAAATGCAGCGCGTGCTGCTGGCTCGGGCGCTTTTGCGCGAGCCTGAGCTGCTGGTGCTGGATGAGCCGGTGCAGGGCGTCGACGTCGCCGGGCAGGCCGAGCTATACAGCCTGATTACCCGCCTGCGCGACCGTCACGGTTGCGGCGTGCTGATGGTGTCCCACGATTTGCATCTGGTGATGAGTACCACTGATCAGGTGGTTTGTCTGAATCGCCACGTCTGCTGCTCCGGGCACCCCGAGCAGGTCAGCGGCGATCCGGCGTTCGTCGAACTGTTCGGCAAGAATGCGCCGAGCCTGGCGATCTATCACCACCATCACGACCACGCCCACGACCTGCACGGTTCGGTGGTCAAGGCGCCCGGTGCGGGCCACACCCACGTTCACGGAGACCACTGCAAGCATGGCTGATTTTCTGTTGTATGCCCTGCTTGCAGGTCTGGCGCTGGCGCTGGTCGCCGGGCCGTTGGGTTCGTTCGTGGTCTGGCGGCGCATGGCCTACTTCGGCGACACCCTGTCCCACGCCGCGCTGCTCGGCGTGGCCCTGGGCTTTCTGCTGGATGTCAGCCCAACGGTCGCGGTGACCGTCGGCTGCCTGCTGCTGGCGGTGCTGCTGGTGACCTTGCAACAGCGTCAGCCGCTGGCCTCCGACACGCTTTTGGGAATTCTCGCACCGAGCACGCTCTCTCTCGGGCTGGTGGTACTAAGCTTCATGCATGAAGTGCGGATCGACCTGATGGCCTATCTGTTCGGCGACCTGCTGGCGATCAGCCCGACCGATCTGGCGTGGATCCTCGGCGGCAGCGCGGCGGTGCTGGTGCTGCTGGTGACGCTGTGGCGGCCGCTGCTGGCGATCACCGTGCATGAGGAATTGGCCAAGGTCGAAGGCCTGCCGGTGGCGGGCCTGCGCATGGCGCTGATGCTGTTGATTGCGGTGGTGATCGCGGTGGCGATGAAAATCGTCGGTGTGTTGCTGATTACTTCGCTGCTGATCATTCCGGCGGCTGCGGCACAACGTCACGCCCGCTCGCCGGAGCAGATGGCCGTGGGCGCGAGCCTGCTGGGCATGCTCGCCGTGTGTGGCGGGCTGGCGTTGTCCTGGTTCAAGGACACCCCGGCGGGGCCGTCGATCGTTGTGACGGCGGCCGCACTGTTTCTGCTGAGTTTTGTTCTGCCCCGTCGAGGGGTGTAGACTTGCTCGCTTTTTGCGCAATTAGAGAGTCGCAGGAATGAAGCCGTTCGCCTCCCGTTATCTGCTCCTTGTCGCATTTTCCGTGCTGCTGGGCGCCTGCCAAAGCACGCCGCCGGTGGCCGAAGCCCCCGACGCGCGGGCCACGGCCATCGCACAGCTGGAGCAAAGCCTGGCCAGCAGCGAACTGGCCACCGCCGAAGACCAACTGGCCGCCTTGCAGGCACAAACCCCCAACGATCAGTCCCTGGAGCAATACCAGCGCCAGTTGGCTGAGGCCTACCTGCGCCGCAGCCAGATCGTATTGCAAAAGGGTGATGTGAACGCCGCAGCCACTGCGCTGAGCCGTGCCCGTGCCCTGATGCCGAAAGCCCCGGCGCTGACCGGTGGCGTCAATGGTGCCATCACCGAAGCGCGCAAAGCCGAGCTGGAGAAAGCCGAAGCGGCGCTGCTGGCGGCCGAAGCCAAACCGAAAGCCAAGGTCATCGATCCGACTGCCGAAAGCACCACGGTGGCGCTGAACATCAACGATAGCCGCAAACTTCGCCGGCAACTCGACGCGATCGCCGCCGATGTGGTGAATTACGAGTGTGCCGTGAGCATCCAGGCGCCGCGTACCCAGGACTACCCTTGGCTGGCGACGTTGCTGAGCAAGCGGGTGAAGAAACTCAATCCGGATTTCGAGCTGCAGATCGAGAAGCAGATTCTGCGCACGGTGCCGGCGCAGATGGTCTTGAGCCCGCGTAAACCTTAAAAGCTTCGCGAGCAGGCTCGCTCCCACAGGTACAGCGTGAACCCTGTGGGAGCGAGCCTGCTCGCGAAAGCGTCCTCTCAGCCAGCCAAGAACTTAAGCTGGAATGGCCTTAGCCTTAGGCTCCCGCGCCCAGACCCGATGCTGCCCGATCGCCGCGAAGAACGGCTTGGTCAACCCCGGCACATCCTTGCCCTGCAGCAGTCCTGCATCCGCTTCCAGCTTCAGTAGATCCTGTAACTGCTTGGCCTCGCCGTGCAGCGCAATCGCCTTGAGGTGCTTGTAGGCTTCCAGCAGGTAATGCAGCGCCACGCCATCGCCACTCAACGCCTTGATCGACGCCGCACCACCCGGCACGAACACCGCATCGAAGATCACTGAAGGCATACCTTCCATGGATGCGTCCACCGGCAGGGCTTTGCCGTCGGCAGTCTTCACCGGTGCCGATGTCGGGCCGAGCAGCTTGGCGTGCGCACCTTGCGCCGCCAAGGCTTTCTTCATCGCATCGATCGCCGCACCATCGACGCCGTTAGCGGCAAGAATCGCCACTTTGCGAGTTTTGATGTCCTCTGGCAGCAGATTCGCCTGACTCAGCGCTGGTGAATGATCGAACGAAGTCTCGCGCACCTCGACCGTGCCTTTGCTCGGCGCCGGCAACCCGAGGTTGGCCGCGACACGTTTGGCCAATTCCAGGTCAATGTTGGCGAGAATCTCATTCACCTGCCGTGCACGGATGAACTCGCGTTCGACCTTGCCCAGCTCGAAGCTGTAGGCGGCAATGATGTGCTCCTTCTCGTGCTCACTCATGCTGTTGAAGAACAGCCGCGCCTGCGAGAAGTGATCGCTGAACGACTCGCTGCGCTGGCGGATCTTGTTCGCATCGATGCGTTCCGGGTAGCTCTCGAAGCCGCCGTCCTGCGCGGCTGGCGGAGTCTCTTTCGGCCAGCCGCCATCAATCGAGTTCGGCTCGTAGGACGCGCGACCCTTGTCGATCACTGTGCGGTGCTGCGCGTCGCGCTGGCCGTTGTGGAATGGCGCCACCGGGCGGTTGATCGGCAGCTCATGAAAGTTCGGCCCACCGAGTCGGCTGATTTGCGTGTCGGTGTAGGAAAACAGCCGGCCTTGCAGCAGCGGGTCATTGGAGAAATCGATGCCGGGCACGATGTGGCCCGGGCAGAATGCGACCTGCTCGGTCTCGGCAAAGAAGTTGTCCGGGTTGCGGTTCAGGGTCATCTTGCCCAGCGGGGTGATCGGCACGATTTCTTCGGGGATCAGCTTGGTCGGGTCGAGAATGTCGAAATCGAAGTCATGTTCGTTTTCCTCCTCGATGATCTGCACACCCAGCTCCCATTCCGGGTAGTCGCCCATCTCGATGGCTTCCCAGAGATCGCGACGGTGGTAGTCGGTGTCTTTACCGGCGAGCTTCTGCGCTTCGTCCCACACCAGCGAACAGGTGCCGGCAGTCGGGCGCCAGTGGAATTTGACGAAGCGCGATTTGCCCTCGGCGTTGACCAGGCGGAAGGTGTGCACGCCAAAGCCCTGCATGCTGCGCAGGCTTTTCGGGATTGCCCGGTCGGACATCGCCCAGATCACCATGTGCGCCGATTCCGGCACCAGCGAGACGAAGTCCCAGAACGTGTCGTGGGCCGAGCCGCCGGTTGGGATCTCATTGTGCGGCTCGGGTTTCACCGCGTGGACAAAGTCGGGGAACTTGATCGCGTCCTGGATGAAGAACACTGGCATGTTGTTGCCGACCAGATCGAAGTTGCCCTCGTCGGTGAAGAACTTCACCGCGAAACCGCGCACGTCGCGCACGGTGTCACCGGAACCGCGCGGCCCCTGCACCGTGGAAAAACGTACGAACACCGGAGTCTTTTTCCCCGGATCCTGCAGGAAGCCGGCCTTGGTCAGCGTCGAATGGTTCTCATAGGCCTGGAAGAAACCATGCGCGCCAGTGCCGCGCGCGTGAACAATGCGCTCCGGAATGCGTTCGTGGTCAAAGTGCGTGATTTTCTCACGCATGATGAAGTCTTCCAGCAACGACGGCCCGCGCGGGCCGGCCTTGAGGGTGTTCTGGTTATCGGCGACCTTCACCCCTTGGTTGGTGCGCAGGGCCTGGCCGGTAGCGTCGGAGCGAAATTTCTCCAGGCTGTCGAGTTTGGCGTTGGTGTTGGCGCGATCCTTGGTATCGGTTCCGGCCAGCTGGCTTTTGTCGGTCGTAGGTTTCTTGCTGCTCATCAGACGTAAACTCCTCGGTTGACCCCTTTTCAACGGGGACTCTTGAGCGTTTCCGGGCACGGTTACCCAGGGTTTCAAGTCGCTTAACTAGTGACCAATGAGCGGGAACGGGCGTTCCTTTTTTATGACCTTTGATCTTGTTATTGCCAAATCGAAGGTTAATTGCGAAATAAATGCTAAGAACCTCTATACGGACAGGCTAAAATGCGCGCCCGGCTAACCGCTGATCCTTTTCTAACGCGCCCCACAAGGTTCGCTACGTGATCGAGTTTCAAAACGTCCACAAAACTTACCGCGTCGCCGGTAAGGACATCCCCGCCCTGCACCCGACCAGTCTTTCGATTGAAAACGGTCAGGTCTTCGGCCTGATCGGCCATTCCGGTGCGGGAAAAAGTACCCTGCTGCGTCTGATCAATCGCCTGGAAGATTCCAGCGGCGGCAAGATCATCGTCGACGGCGAAGAAGTCACCGCGCTGGACGCCAACGGCCTGCGTCGTTTCCGCCAGCAGGTCGGGATGATCTTCCAGCACTTCAACCTGCTCGCCTCCAAGACCGTGGCCGACAACGTTGCGCTGCCGCTGACCCTGGCCGGCGAACTGTCGAGCAGTGAAATCAATCAACGCGTCGCCGAGTTGCTGGCCCGGGTCGGTCTGTCCGATCACGCCAAAAAGTACCCGGCACAATTGTCCGGCGGCCAGAAACAGCGCGTCGGCATCGCCCGCGCCCTGGCGACCAAGCCGAAAATTCTGCTGTGCGACGAGGCCACCAGCGCCCTCGACCCGCAGACCACCGCGTCGGTTCTGCAACTGCTGGCCGAGATCAATCGTGAACTGAAGCTGACCATCGTCCTGATCACCCACGAGATGGACGTGATCCGTCGCGTCTGCGATCAGGTGGCAGTGATGGATGCCGGGGTGATCGTCGAGCAAGGTTCGGTGGCCGATGTGTTCCTGCATCCGCAGCACCCGACCACCAAGCGTTTCGTCCAGGAAAGCGAGCAGATCGACGAAAGCGAACAGCGCGACGACTTCGCTCACGTGCCGGGTCGCATCGTGCGTCTGACCTTCCAGGGCGAAGCGACCTACGCGCCGTTGCTCGGTACCGTTGCCCGGGAAACCGGGGTCGACTACAGCATCCTCGCCGGTCGCATCGACCGCATCAAAGACATTCCTTACGGGCAATTGACCCTCGCCGTCACCGGTGGCGACATGGAAGCGGCTTTCGCCCGCTTCACCGCCGCTGACGTTCATATGGAGGTGCTGCGTTAATGGAAATGCTCAAGGCTTTCTTCGAAAACATCGATTGGCTGGAAATCTGGCTGGCCACTGGCGACACCATGTTGATGCTCGGTGGTTCGCTGCTGTTCACCGTATTGCTCGGCCTGCCGCTGGGTGTGCTGCTGTTCCTCTGCAGCCCGCGTCAGTTGCTGGAAAACCGTGGCCTCTACGCCTTCATGTCGTTGGCGGTGAACATCCTGCGTTCGTTGCCGTTCATCATTCTGCTGATCGTGATGATTCCGTTCACCGTGCTGATCACCGGCACCTCGCTGGGCGTGGCCGGTGCGATTCCGCCGTTGGTGGTGGGTGCGACGCCGTTCTTCGCGCGTCTGGTGGAAACCGCGCTGCGTGAAGTCGATCGCGGCATCATCGAAGCCACCCAGTCGATGGGCGCGACCACCCGGCAGATCATCATGAACGCCTTGCTGCCGGAGGCCCGTCCGGGCATCTTCGCAGCGATTACGGTGACCGCGATTACTCTGGTGTCCTACACGGCAATGGCCGGTGTGGTCGGCGCCGGTGGTCTGGGTGACCTGGCGATCCGTTTCGGCTACCAGCGGTTCCAGACGGATGTGATGATCGTCACCGTGGTGTTGCTGCTGATTCTGGTACAAGTGCTGCAAATGGTCGGCGACCGACTGGTCGTGCATTTCTCGCGCAAATAACCGGTTTTTGTAATCAAGAGATGAGCCGGCCATTCGCTGGCAGGCGCCAGACGGGCGCCTCATAAGGAGTTAGCTGAATGAAAAAACTGATCGCTGCTTTCGCTGCCGTAGCCGCTTTTTCGGCCCACGCTGAAACCCTGACCGTTGCCGCTACCCCGGTGCCGCACGCGGAAATCCTCGAATTCGTGAAGCCGGCCCTGGCCAAAGAAGGCGTGGATCTGAAGGTCAAGGTCTTCACCGACTACATTCAGCCGAACGTGCAGGTGGCTGAAAAGCGCCTGGACGCCAACTTCTTCCAGCACCAGCCATACCTTGATGAGTTCAACAAGGCCAAGGGCACCAGCCTGGTGGCGGTGACCGGCGTGCATCTGGAGCCGCTGGGCGCCTACTCGAACAAGATCAAGGATCTGAAGGATCTGCCAAGCGGCGCCAACGTAGTGATTCCGAACGACGCCACCAACGGCGGCCGTGCGCTGTTGCTGCTGGCCAAGGCTGGCCTGATCACCCTGAAGGATCCGACCAACATTCTGTCGACCCCGAAAGACATCGCGCAGAACCCGAAAGACCTGAAAATCCGTGAACTGGAAGCCGCGACCATCCCGCGCGTGCTGACCCAGGTCGATCTGGCG
>Ga0207713_1003676_pt1 | contig 10316 bp, 13 predicted proteins | sample KBSS64metaG_FD_184404 | JGI IMG/M metagenome (GOLD analysis project Ga0207713, IMG submission 184404) | Switchgrass rhizosphere microbial communities from Kellogg Biological Station, Michigan, USA - KBS S6-4 metaG (SPAdes) (version 2) | ecosystem: Host-associated > Plants > Roots > Rhizosphere >...
AACATATGTTACGCCTGCGGCGTGCCGGGCAAATTACCGGCAAGCAGGTGCCGGAAATCATTCTGCTGAATTCCCACGATGGCACCAGTTCCTACCAGATGCTCCCGGGATTATTTCGTGAGGTTTGCCAGAATGGGCTGATTTGCGGTGAGACCTTTGGCGAGGTGCGCGTGCCGCATAAGGGAGATGTGGTGAGTCAGGTGATTGAAGGCGCGTATGAGGTACTGGGGATTTTTGACCGGGTGGAGGAGAAACGTGACGCGATGCAGTCGCTGATGTTACCCCCTCCGGCCCGTCAGGCACTCGCAAAAGCCGCTATCACGTACCGCTTTGGCGAGGACCACCAGCCGGTAACCGAAGCGCAGGTCCTGACTCCGCGGCGTTACGAAGACTACAACGACGACCTGTGGACTACGTATCAGCGTATCCAGGAAAATCTGATTAAAGGTGGGTTAAGTGGTCGTAGTGCAAAAGGCGGGCGAACGCATACCCGGGCCGTACGTGGCATCGATGGCGATGTGAAGCTTAACCGGGCATTGTGGGTGATGGCAGAAACTCTGCTTGAGCAGCTGTAACAGAGCGAGTTGTACTCTCCGCAATTCCGGCATTGTTATCGCCATGTTAACAATGGACACCACCTGTCCATTAATTCTCTCAGGGATTGTTTATAAAACAGTCTGATGCTGCTGTGGACCGCGCCCGTCCTCGTATGGGCAAATGCAAAAAATAGTTCCCGCAGTGTCCATTCCCTGTCCGGCCCCCTCTGTAAAGTAATCACATTAATTTCAGTCAGTTAATCTTCACGGAGAATATTCCATGACACAGGCAGAGCGTCGCCATGACCGGCTGGCGGTCAGACTGTCACTCATCATCGGTCGACTGGTGGCGGGCGAAACCCTGAGCCTGGCGAAGCTTGCCGTCGAATTCGGGGTGTCAGTTCGCACACTGCGGCGGGATTTTCGTGAGCGGCTGATGTATCTGGACCTGGAGTACCGTCAGGGGCTCTGTCGTCTGCGTACCGGAGGTAACGGTGCACAGGGTGAGCTGGATGTACTGACCTTTGCCCACCGCACCGGGCTTGCTGATGCCTTCCCGGGCTTTGACCGCAGACTGGTCAGTGCCCTGCTGGCGTCGGATGATGCACCCTGTCTGGTGTGGCAACTGCCACACGGGGTGAGTCCTTCCGGCTCACTGGTGTTTTACCGGCTGGTCAGTGCCATTACTTCCCGACAGCGGGTGACGCTGCTGGGCGAGGGGCAACGCAGTGAGAGCCTGGCTCCATACCGTCTGATTTCCCTGGCTGGCTGCTGGTATCTCGCCGGTGAGTTACGAGGGCATGTCACGGTCCATCCGCTGACGGACATTCACGCCGTCACGGTGCTGGATATGACTTTTACACCCAGAAAAACCATCAGCCAGCTAACCAGTCAGGCTGCTTTTATTCGCGCACTTCCTCACTTCAGTGTCATTCGCGAAGCCCTGTTCCTGACCTCTCCTGGCAGGGGCTCAGCGGACAGTGCTGCTTAATCAACATCCGGCCTGCACCGGTCTTTCAGAGATAAGGAGAATCATGAACTGGCATTACGAGAAAAATGGTATCCGTCACGACGGTATCAGCGAAGAAGAAATGGCGGCACGCATTAAACGCGGCGAACTTACCGCCTTCACACTGGTGTGGCAACCAGGTATGGCCGACTGGCAACCCTTATCCGCCACCCCGCTGGTGACTACGCTGGCACAGTGCATCACACCGCCTGCTCTTCCGGGGCACCGTATTCCGGGCGGTGTCGTCTGGACACTGGCCTTTGCCCCGTTCATAGGCTATGCGCTTGAGCTGTGGACGGCGGGACTGAATGGGATGGCGTTTGAGGAGGCCTATGACGCCGTATCGGGCGGGCAGTACTGGTTTATCACACTGCTGCTCAATATCGCCCTGGGTTACCTGGATGAAAGACGCCTGCGTAAGGCCGGAGTGGATACCGCAGCCTTCGGCAAGCTGGCGTGGCTGGTGCCGTTCTATCTCTGGCGACGGGCGAAATCACTGGGACAGAAACCCACTTACTTCTGGGTCTGGCTGGTGATGCTGTTCCTGACGCTGGTGGCCTGATGTATTCCCACCGGCCTTCAACCGGTGGCTTCTCTTTTAAGGAAATCATTATGAAAAAACTGTTCAGAACGCTGCTGACAGCAGGCTGTTTGTTGACCTGCGCCACGGTGCAGGCTGCCCCCTATAACCGGGTGTTGCCCGCAGCGGTGAACAACAACAGCGGCAATGTTTTCTGGTGTGATGCTCACCGTCAGGTCACCGGAAAATGTGAAGCTATGTTTGCTGACCGCAACGGTGGAATGGTGACCGTCCGTTCCGCCCCGCTTAAAGACTGCGAGGGTGGGGTGTGGGGCTGGATAAGCATCCGGCGCGATGAAGCGTCAAAAGGTTTCACCATCACCCCGGACCAGAAATTCGGTGTCACCGTGAAAGAGCTGTGTCGTCCCGGAACTATTGCCACCTTCATGCCTAACCATAAAAAGCCAGATTACGACGACCTGGTGGTGCTGTACCAGGGCAAAGAGCTGTTTCGCTATAAGCGTTTTTAATTAAGCCATGACTGGTGCAGAACAAATCTGCGCAGCCATACACCACTGATGATTCAGGGAGTCAACCATGTTCAGAATGATGACTGCAGCATCCGCCATTGTGCTGTCTCTTACCGCTTTCACTGCCAGTGCAGCACAGTTACCCGAACAACTGATGGATAAAGACAATCCGGGCGAGTCGTACTGGTGCCAGGGTGACGATATCAACAGCTCCGTCTGCTCGCTGACCGCCGTCAGTGACGACCATAAATTTGCTTTGATTCAGGACTGGCCGGGCACTGCCTGTGCTGATAATAATTTTGGTGTTATCGACCTGGTACACGAGACCGGCATTAATGTGCCTTACGATGGCGGTGACTGTCAGGGTGATGTGAAGGCCAGTTTCGTGCGTGGTGCGAAGGATAACGGTCTGTATGTGAAGGTTATCCGGGGCAGTAAAACACTGCTGATGTATAAAGTTAAAACCGGATACTGATACCGTCATCGAAACAAAACAAACAAAGCCCCTGTTGCGTGAGCAACAGGGGCTTTTTGCATTCAGGGCGTGTGATGTCTGAGCCAGCTTCGTCATCATCATCATAGCCCGCACTTAATCCATCACTCATTTCACGCCAGCCTGTACCGGCTGGCTTTTTTATTACGGAGTAAACCATGACGACACAAACTGACACCGCCTGCTCGCCGAAGAGTGATTCACAAATGACTAACGTTATTACGGTCAGCTCGATATCCGATGAACAACGTCTGGACTTCTGGCCGCAGCACTTCGGGCGTATTCCGCAGTGGATACTTATCGAACCCCGCATCTTTAGCTGGATGGACCGCTTCTGCGAAGACTACCGCGGCGGTATCTGGCAGTTTTATACACTCAGCAACGGCGGTGCATTTATGGCACCAGAAACAGCAGATGGCGAGAAATGGACGTTGTTTAACAACATGAACGGCAACAGAGCCGAAATGACCAGTGAGGCTGCGGGTATTGCCGTCTGCCTGATTGAATACAGCCATCACGCCTGTCGTACGGAGTGCGATGCCATGACAGACCATTATTATCGTCTGCGCGACTACGCTCTTGTTCATCCTGAATTCCGCGCCATTTTCGCCATTATTGATTAAGGAATATTGCCATGGAGAAACAACTCGCCCTGTTTTCACCGGAACTGCCGTTGACCTCACTGCGTACGATTAAGCGAGCCCTGAGTCTACTTGACCAGCATCTGCGCGAACCGGGTGTGGCATTCACCTCCACGCATGCCGCCCGCGACTGGCTCAGGCTGAAGATGGGAACCCTTGAGCGAGAAGAATTTGTCGTGCTGTACCTCAATAACCAGAACCAGTTACTTGCCCACGAAACACTCTTTACCGGCACCCTCAGTCACACTGAAGTCCATCCTCGTGAGGTGGTAAAACGCGCCCTGTACTTTAATGCCGCAGCGGTGATATTTGCCCATAACCACCCGTCCGGGGAGGTAACCCCGAGCCAGGCAGACAAGGCTGTCACTCAGCGACTGGTGCAGGCGCTGATGCTGGTGGAAATCCGGGTTCCCGACCACCTGATTGTTGGCGGCAGGCAGATATTCTCCTTCGCCGAACATGGATTACTGTAAGGCACCATCATGAAAATCATCAGTAAACGTCAGGCGATGACGATATACCGCCAGCATCCTGAGGCCCGGCTGTTTCGTTTCTGTACCGGGAAATATCACTGGTCCGGCAGCGTCTGCCACTACACAGGGCGGGAAGTGCAGGATATCAGCGGCGTGCTGGCGGTCTTTGCTGAGCGCAGACAGGACCGTAACGGACCTTATGTCTGCCTGCGCTGCGTTACCCTCAATTAACTGATGTTAAGGAACATTAAATGCAGAAAACAACAAACGCAGCAAACCATGACATCACTGAACCCTGGTGGGGCCTGCGATGCAACGTGACTCCGTGTTTTGCTGCTCGGCTGGTTCAGGAAGGCAACCGCCTGTACTATCTGGCAGACCGGGCGGGTTTTCATGGTGCGTTCAGCGACGATACCGCCCTGCGACTCGACCAGGCATTTCCGTTAATACTCAAACAACTGGAAATGATGCTGACAATCGGCGAGCTTGATCCCCGACACCAGCACAGAGTTACCTTGCACCACAACGGGCTGATCTGCGAAACCGACACACTCGGCTCCTGTGGCTATGTCTACATCACTATTTATCCCTCCAGAAAGCTTTAACTCATCTCCCATTTTTCACCCCGGGCGTGACCACACGCTCTTAATCTGAAGAGAAAATCCCATGCAAACGTTACCTGTCACTCCGACCCCGGCGGCCCGGGGCTGCCTGTCACCCGTTGCCATCTGGCAGACACTGCTGACTCACCTGCTCGCACAACACTACGGTCTCACGCTCAATGACACCCCTTTCAGTGATGAAGCCACCATCCGCGAACATATTGAAAGCGGTATTTCCCTCAGCGATGCGGTGAACTTCCTGGTGGAGAAATATGAACTGGTGCGCACCGACCGCACCGGTTTTACCATCATGGAGCAGTCACCGTTTATCACCCCGATTGATATTCTCCGCGCCAGACAGGCAACCGGCCTGATGAAACGCAGTGGTTATAAAATGGTGAGTGATATTACCCGTGGCAAAGCCCGTCAGGAGCAAAGCCATTGAAGATATCAATGAATGTTGAAGTTAAAAGTATTAACTGTTCTGGCACTCAATATGGGGAAAATTGCCGTAGACGTGGAAGGTGTTGAAATTGATGAGCTGATCGATGTTGTCAACGACAACGGTTACATACTCCGGATCACCAGCACACCCGGAGAAATTGTTGTGGAAGATCCCCTGCCCCCCGCAGCCAGAACCCTCGGTATAAGTAGTTCAATATCAGCCGCCAAGCGGTGACCACTGAACAGGTAAATGCTGCCGGTGGGTTTCACCTTAAAATAAGGAGGATCGGTAAAGATGAGGTCGATGGAATTAACAGGCAGCGAATCAAGAAAATCAGCGTTGAATAACTCAACACTGTTTAAATTTACACTATTTTTCTTAGATCAGTAAGCATGACTCTGGTAGGCTTACCGTGCTTTAGTGCTAAAGCCGTGGGCCTCGGTTCGCTTGTGACCTTGATACATGAGCGAATGGCTGGTCGGGTGCTACAACACCCGCCAGCCCTGCCATAACCAACTGTGTCAGTATCAACTGACAGCGTCCGACACTAATGCGCATCAGGCTTGCCATATCTTCTACCGACTTCCAGTTTTTGCTATTAAGGCAGCGATAAATAATATTCACGGTTTCTGTCATATCTTGCTGTTTTAGTATGTCTTTAAACTCGTTTTGATGTATTGACACACATATAACTCTGAACAAAGCACTCAGCAAAGAATGAATGTGTTTGCGTAAACACCAGCGCGTTAAATGCGCTGTTAATTAATCTGGACATTCAGAAATACAAAAACCCGCACCAGGCGGGTTGATTGCTGCATTAGGCTGAACGCTGGAGGGATGTGGTGAAAGGGTTCGATAGTACGAAAACTAGATTCCACTAACGTTCACGCGAATGCGCTTTCCAGTCACTCCGGGTTATCCCATCATCGCAGACTGAAAAGCTGTGTTCCGAAAGTCATTAGAAGCATTTACCCACTGAATGAAATCAGGCAGAAAAATGTATATACGCCCCAATAAACGAAATCATTATTATCCAGGCCAACATAAAAAAGCGAAAGCTAACCATCTCATACCTTTTCGATTATTGGAGCGGTCAGCGGGAATCGAACCCGCATCATCAGCTTGGAAGGCTGAGGTAATAGCCATTATACGATGACCGCATTGGTGCGGGTCTGGTTCCCCGCTGGCAGCGCATTCCCTTTTCAGTCCTTCGCGCCCGGACTATCGCGTCGGTAGGCCTGTTCATTAGAAGCAGGTCTACACTTGCCTGGTACACTGTGCTGGATTCGAACCTGCTGCCTTTGTCTCCGGAGGGCATCGCTCTATCCATCTCTGCTAACAGTGCATGATACTACTACCGGAATCAAACTGGTGCCCCACTGCTTACAAGTCTGTTGCTCTACCCGTAGAGCTTAGTCGAATTTATATTTGGTCCGCCATCGAGGCCGCGAGCCCCGTAACATCTAAAATTAAAGACTAGACATCACCACAAATACAAAAAAAGCCAGGCTCAAAATGATAAGGCTAACACTCAAAAGGAAGATTTCTTGAACAGTAAATTTCACATTTCGCATAAATCTAATAATTAGATATTTTATATACCTGAGAAATATCAACCTGCATCCTTTATTGAATATGAGTTTACAACCCGGTCACCTGAAGAGTGGAAAAGTCAGCAGGCTCAGTACCTACAACTTAAATGGTGGTCTGCTCTTCCATCTGAGCTAATGGCCGTCTGGTGGCCCTTGCTGGACTTGAACCAGCGACCTGACGATTATGAGTCGTTCGCTCTAACCAACTGAGCTAAAGGGCCAAGGTAATATAGAGTGCCGTCATCCCTGACAGCATAGCCATACACTTGTTAGCACAGCGGTGCGCATATTATTTTCTAAGCCGCACAGACTCAACAATAAAAGGTGTCCACTTTTATTCATTAATAACGCACAAAAGTGCATTATTAATGCCTGAATAACAACAAAAAACCCGCCGTAGCGGGTTCTTTTCAAGTGTCTGCTTGCTCTTCATTGCTGCCATCGTGGCGCAGCTTTGCTAAGCATGCCTGAATCATTCGTGTTTCTAGCTCGTTTTCAACTGTTATGTTGAAAAACATGACTTATCGCTCATCTCTGCCCGTCTGGGTCAGACAACTATAGCTATAGAGCTGCGAACAGATAAAAATGTTTTTGCCTGAAATATTTGGATGCATCAGTGCACTCGCTTTCTTGCTTCGTCCGTAGTGAGCCATGGTGCAGCATCCTGTAACTCTCGCGTGATGTCAGAGATTTTTGCGCGCGTCGTGTAATAGCTTCGTCCAACCAGGTAAACCAGATCATCTGATTTGAATGCATTTAAAACAGTTTTTTCCACTAGATCGGTATTATCACGTCTGCCTGCCCCTTCAATCATATCGCTAAGAGTAGCGGCCCATAAAATAGTATACGCTCGGCCTATCGCCTGCCGACCAGGGAAGCGAGTTCCCCTGGTCTGGTCTATTGCTGCGGTGATCCGCGAGAGCTGAGCGTCTGACTATTCGTCTTTAACGGGCTGATATCCTGACTGACTGACTGGCTTCAGGACAATATCGATTGCTGATCAGAACTCATCTTCGATAACGACGAGGACAAAAACGACCCGGCTGCGCTCTTGCCCTGACTCCAGCAGATAAGGAACGATGTCCGGGATCTCCGCCTTCTCCAGCTCCTACGCAACGCCAATAAATCGTGATCCCCTGACAGAACTGCATAAACGCCAGCCCTTACACGGCTGGCGTTTTTCGTCTATACAAAAGGAAAGAAACATGTCTGAAAAACGCACTCCCGTTGAGCCCGACGTACTAACGGACCATACCGAGCTTATCAGTTACACCAGCATTGAGCGTATCGTTACCGGACGCAATACCGCGCTGGAACGAATTAAGTCGGTGCTCCACCAGCTCACTGATATCTCTGCGCTAACAGAAAGTATTGGGGGTAAAGCAGCCATTGACTGGGCAATGCGCCAGGACTTCCGCCGTGGTTGCTGGTTACTTGAGAAAGAACAAACAGCCATGAAAGTTATCACCTGCAATATCGACCGTAGCATCTGGCGCGATTTGATGAAGAAATCCGGCATGATTGCGCTGATGGACGCGCAGGCGCGTGACCAGTGGTACAACAACCTGGAGAGAGATGATATTCCAGCCATTAGTGAAGCGAATATCCTCAGCACCTTTGAGCAATTACATCAGAGTAAAGAGGAAGTATTCGAACGAGGGATCATTAACGTGTTTAAAGGACTAAGCTGGGACTATAAGAGCAACTGCCCCTGCAAATTCGGAAAGAAGATTATCATTGATGGTCTGGTACAATTTGACCGCTGGGGATTTCATTTCCGTCATGGACGCAGACGCGAACAGTTGTCAGATTTGGATCGGATGCTAAATCTGCTGGATGGTAAACCTGTCCCTGAGAATCGTTACGATCTCAGCATCAGGTTAGATGATCACATAAGCAAACAGCACAGTAACGTGTACGAGGATGAATATCCTTCGATTCGCTACTTCCAGAAGGGCTCGGGACATATCACTTTCAAGCGACCCGACCTGACCGAGAAGATGAACGACATTATCGCGAAACACTATCCAAGGATACTGGCTGCATTGTAGCTCAGAGAAAAACGAAATATCGTCCAGAGAGAAACGATAGTGCCTCATGCAAGCCGAACGCTGATGGCATACTGGATGGCATACCGAAAAAACCACAAAGAAAAAAGGCCATGCTAATCAATAGCATGGCCTCGAATTGTGGCGGAACGGACGGGACTCGAACCCGCGACCCCCTGCGTGACAGGCAGGTATTCTAACCGACTGAACTACCGCTCCGCGTTTTGTTCCCCGTCGGGAACGAGGCAGATAATACGTATAGGGCTCATGAGCGTCAACGTTTTTTCTTATTAAACTAATCGTTTGCCGTTAATTTCACCCAAACGGTGATTTTTAATGCATTTGTGCTGCTTTTATAAACGCCACAGGCAACTTCCGCCCTTTTTTTCCACTAGGTCGAGTCGCGATTCATGCGCTTCCAGTTCTACATCGCTGGCACGAATAACGCGTATACCCGAGCTGCGGCGCACAACACGTTGAATTCCGTTATCTCCACTACGCTGCTGCACATCCCCTTCCATCGCAAACTTCAGAGAAGTTTGTCCACCCGTCATCATTAAATAGACGTCGGCCAGAATTTGGGCATCGAGCAATGCGCCGTGCAACGTTCGCTTGCTGTTATCTATTTCATAACGTGAGCAAAGTGCATCGAGGCTATTACGCTTGCCTGGGAACATTTTACGGGCAAGAGCGAGGCTATCGGTAACTTTGCAGAAGGTATTAGTTTTTGGAATATCGCGTTTGAGTTTGCCGAACTCATAATCCATAAACCCGATATCAAACGATGCGTTATGGATGACGAGCTCTGCGCCGCGAATATAGTCCATGAACGAATCAGCAACCTGATCAAAGGTTGGCTTGTCTGCCAGAAACTCATCGGCAATTCCATGCACGCCAAAGGCTTCCGGGTCTACCAGACGATCAGGTTTCAGGTATACATGGAAATTATTACCCGTCAGGCGACGGTTGATGACTTCAACCGCACCGATTTCAATAATGCGGTGCCCTTCGTAGTGAGCACCGATTTGGTTCATACCGGTGGTTTCTGTATCGAGGACGATCTGTCGTGTAATTGCTGTGCTCATGGCGCTCGTTTATGTCAGACTTGGTTTTTTAATCACAGGAAGTCTACCAGAGATGCGCAAACAGGTAGAAATTTTCACCGACGGCTCTTGTCTCGGCAATCCGGGCCCGGGTGGATATGGTGCTATTTTACGCTACAAACAGCACGAAAAAATTTTTAGCGTTGGCTTTCGCCTGACCACAAACAATCGCATGGAAATGATGGCGGCAATCGTTGCACTTGAGGCGTTGGTCGAGCCTTGTGACGTAGTGCTCAGCACCGACAGCCAATATGTTCGTCAGGGTATTACCCAATGGATTCATAACTGGAAAAAACGTGGCTGGAAAACGGCCGATAAAAAACC
>Ga0207713_1003678_pt1 | contig 10315 bp, 14 predicted proteins | sample KBSS64metaG_FD_184404 | JGI IMG/M metagenome (GOLD analysis project Ga0207713, IMG submission 184404) | Switchgrass rhizosphere microbial communities from Kellogg Biological Station, Michigan, USA - KBS S6-4 metaG (SPAdes) (version 2) | ecosystem: Host-associated > Plants > Roots > Rhizosphere >...
AACTTTATTAGGAGAATTTAATTTGAAAACCTATGTAACCACAGTAATTTCCAGTTTAATTGTTATTTTAATAATCTTTACTATTGCAGATTTGTTTGATATAGAATGGCTTAAAGGAAGTACTATTCGTATTCTCCTTATCTTTCCTGTTACTTTTGTTACTAGTTGGATAATCTCTTATATCCAACAAAAAAGACGTCTTAATTGAACGTCTTTTTTTGATTCCGGTAAGAGGTATTATGGTAACAATGAATGTATATGTTATACACAAATTTAACTTCTACTTTTTTTATGGTATTTTTGAGTATCTTTTATTGTGTTAGCCATAGCTAGTACTATAATTGATGCTAAAATATACATCTTTTATAGTTCTGTTGAAAACACTATAATTTTTAAAAAAATGATTTTTTTATTAAATCACATACTTCAGCTAGCTCCTGTATTTCATTGGAGGGAAATAGCTTATCACCGTATGGATATAGTTTTAATATTAGTTCAGAAAATACCCTGGATAGTATTTTACTTTCCTCGAGAGAATCGTGTATTTTTTCCCTCAAATTTACATAGTACTCTGAGTGCGCTACTTCTTTTTTATTGTTTGCAATAAAAAAAGAAATGGCCCCTTCCTTTCCCTCTTTTTCAGATATTTCTCTATATCATTTTTCTTTGAAAGTATAAATATCCTCCAAGGAAAAATAAGATAAAACTTCCACCCACAACAGTTAATAATTGATCCCATGGAACGAAAAATACATCATCTTTATTTCCGCCAATATACATCATTGAAAAGGGTTGTGCCCATGGATAAAAGGGCCCAAAACGCTCCGAATTCACGACTAAGATTGACGGCAAGGTAAAGACTACGTTAACAGCAAACGGGGCAGCAAAGTTCTTAAATACAATGGACATCCATAACTGTAAGGAAACTAGTGGTAATGTAGCCACCCATCCCCCAAAAATACTTTTCCAAAAAATCTTGATTGGAAAAGGATCTGTGAAGCCTTTTACCATTCCAACTACATAAACGGAACCAAGGTATAAAAGTTGTATAACCAATACAAGTAGCATCAATAATACAAATTTCACTACGAGTACTTTTCCTCTTGTTACTGGTAATGCCAGTAGTTGTTTCCAGCCTCCAGCTTGATGCTCATATCTGCAAATCAGGCTAGCCAAAACTCCCGTTATTAATGGCAAGAAAAGCAAGGCATATATTAGATTCATTGAAAGTAGTGATAGATACCACTTATTGAATTTCACATCAATCACTAAGTTAGAATTTAATCCAATAAAAAGTCCAATAAGTGGACCTGCCAAGATAATGAATATAATTTTTGATTTTCGTAGTTTAAACCATTCTGATTGGAGAATAGACAGCATCTACTTCACATCCCTTCTCGTAAAATCTAACATTCCAGCGATATACAATATAGCCCCCACTCCAATCCCCAACAAGACATTAATGATTGGTTCATTCCAGTCATTTATTAATGATGGCCACTTCCAAATCATCCAATCTGGCAAAGTAAAAGCTGAATAAGTAAAAATAACTCCTAAAATTCCTGTAGTAATCGGAATCCCTTGATTCTGACTAAATGTCGCAATCCATAGCTGTAATGCTAATATTGGTAGTGCTGCAAAGTACGGATAGAAACTAAATTTCACCAGATCTAAATACGGTATTTCTTCACCTAAACCTAGAAAAATTCCATATACAAGCGTAAACAACATTAATAAACATGACGACACCCATAGCAGACAGGCTAGTACTGTAAATTTTGATAAGTACACCCTCATTTTAGAAACAGGCAACGAAATTAGCTGCTTCCATGCATTAGTTTCATTTTCTACACTTGCCACAAAAGAAGTTAAAATAGCAATGCCAAGGACAAGCGCAAGGGGGATAAATGAGCTTACATTCAATAAGTAATATTTCCAGTCATTGTCACTTTGTTGAAGTAAATAATCCTTTCGATATCCGTAATTAACTACTTGCAAAGCAACCACACCAAAAGGCCCCAAAAAGGTTAATAGCCAGAATCCTTTTCGTTTTATTTTTAAAAAATCGGCACTTAGAAGAGTTTTCATCATTCTTCTCTCTCCTCTTTCGTCATTTGAAGGAAGATATTTTCCAGAGATTTTTTTTCCTCTTCAACGCGATAGATTGAAAAACCATCCTGAACGAGAGTATGAACGACTTTTGCTACTTCTTCATTTGAACGTTCAGATAATAAAATAATGCCATCTTTATAATCTGATTTTATCCCATTGGCTAACAAGGAGCGCCAAGCTTGCTCACTATCGCTAACCTTTAACGACATATTCTGATGAGCGAACATACGCATCACTTCGATGGAATCCTGAAAAATCATTTTTCCTTTCGTCACAATTCCAACAGTCGTTGCCATTTGATCAATTTCTGATAATAAATGACTTGAAATCAAAATTGTCATCCCATATTCAGAAGGCAAGCGCTTAATTAATTGGCGAATTTCAATTATTCCGGACGGGTCTAGTCCGTTTGTTGGTTCATCCAAAATTAACAATTCAGGATCATTCAATAGAGAGGATGCAATCCCTAAACGTTGTTTCATTCCAAGCGAGAATCCTTTTACTTTTTTATTAGCCACATCCGATAAACGAACAATTTCTAATACTTCGTGAATCCTTGATTTCGAAACTCCTAGAATTTTTCTTAATGCTTCCAAATTCTCATAAGCAGTTAAATGAGGGTAATAGGAAGGATTCTCTACTAGTGCCCCTACTCTTTTTAAAATATTAATTCGCTCTTTTTTTAAATCCTTTTGAAAGATATGAGTCGTCCCTGATGTTGGTTTTACCAACCCTAAAAGCATTCGAATGGTCGTTGTCTTACCAGCTCCATTTGGTCCTAAAAATCCGTATATTTCTCCTTTGGGTATTTTCATATCTAATCCAGTAACCGCCTTTTCTTTCCCAAAGCTCTTTGTTAATCCCTTAGTCTTTACTACATATTCCATTATTCTCACCTCTAAATTTATCATAGCGATGGAAGGTTAAAATAAGGTACCAGGGAAGTTTAAATTTTGTTTAAAAAAACGTCCATATGAAAGGGTATTAATTACCTTTCACATACACGTTATTTGTATTTCTTTATTTTAATGATGGTCCCATGCTCACTCGATTCTATATCCCACTCTAGTTCCATGCCTTTCACCATCATATCAACAATGGATAAACCAATTCCTGCCCCCTTTTCATTTGATGCATTTTTCATTCCTTTTCCTCGGTCTATAATGACAAATGCTTCATATCGATCCGCCGACTCTGTTTTTACCTTAATATATTGACCACTTCTTGCATGACGGATTACATTTTGTAATAAATTATCTATGATACGTCCTAACCAAACCGGATCAACCAGCCATTTATTGTTTTCAAGTGGGTATAATTCAACTTCGATTTCAAATTCTTGTTTTTCGAAAGCAGGATACCAAGAAGCTAAACATTCACGTACATAACGGACAATATCAATTTCCTTTCGCTCAATTTTATACTTACTAGCCATTAACAGCGTATAGGACATTAAGTTTTCTATTAACCTATCAATATCCAAAATTGAAGTTTCTAATATGTTGATTGCTTGTTTCGTTTCTTGTGTTATATTTCCTTTTGCAATGGAATAGGTTTGTGCACTCATTTTTGTTAAAGGGGTTCGCAGGTCATGGGATAGATTTGCAATTAATTCTCTTCGTAATTTCTCCTCTTCCCGTTCCCGTTGTTTACTCTCCCTAAGTTCACAGACCATTTGATTAAATGTTTCTTCAAGCTGGCCGATTTCATCATTCTTTTTCACGTCAATTTGAAGTGGTAAACTATCAACATCTCGTAACATCATCGCTTCTTGCAATTGTAATAGTCGTTTTCGGATTCCTCGGAAAAATAAAAAGGAAATAGTAATAAATAGAAATATAGTTAAAACTACAACTATAAGTAAAATATCACCATAGTGGCTATAGATTTTTTGCAACGGAGGCTGGAAGGTTGATCTTGGAATCTCCAAAACAATAAAACCGTTCATTTCGTTTTTGCCTATAAATGTGATAACGGTAAAAGGATCACCCCCATACCGTTTTTTGATAAATTTCGCCGTAAAGGTGGATGACCATTCAGAAGGAAGGTCATCATGTACACCTACTTGTTCAGCTAGAAAACCACTTTCATCTACCCAAAACATAGAGGCTTTAGGGTATTGCTGTTTCCACTTTATAAAATGTTGATGTATTTGCACCCGTGAAATGTTTTGCAAATGATTTGCATCTTCTTGCCACTTTTCCTCTATTGCATCATAGTCGGTTAGCTCCTGATCATTCGTATTTTCAGTTATCCTCACCAAAACTGTTCCAATGGTAGCGTACACGATTTGGATAAGGAATATAAGAAGTATAGCCATTAAAATGATAAGCATGTATTTTGCCAACAATGACCGGAAAAATTTCTTCACGCCTTCACCCTATATCCAATTCCACGAATGGTCTCAATAATAGTTGGTTTAGCAGGATTCTCTTCAATTTTTTCGCGTAAAAAGCGAATATGGACCATTAATGTTTTATCACCTTCTATATAGGTTTCCCCCCATACTCCTTCATAAAGCTGTTCCTTTGTTAAAATTTGATTTAAGTGACGGATGAAATACTGAAATAAATAATATTGTTTTCCTGTTAGTTGAATTTCTCCTCCTGTATTATTATTAACCACCTTCATGTCCTTTGTATAAATTCCTAAATGACTGAGCTCTAATATCTCATCATTCTTTTGAAATCTTCTTAATAACACTTCTACACGTGCTACCATTTCATCGGGATGAAATGGCTTTGTCAAATAATCGTCCGCAAAACTAAGACCTTCTATCTTATCTTCTACCGTTGTACGTGCTGAAAGCATTAAGACAGGTAAATTCCCTTTTTTATTTTTGATGCGTTTTCCTATAGAAAAACCGTCTAAACCGGGTAACATGACATCTAAAATGACAATATCTACATTTGAAATATATTTATCAACATCCTCACCGGATTTTAGCCATGTTACGTTATAACCTCTTTCCGTTAAATCCTTTGTCACCCAACTACCTATGTCACTTTCGTCCTCTATATACAATACATGAAACATTTTATTCCTCCTATTTCTTTCAATAACAAAAAACTAGTAGATATATATCAGATAATTTTAAACATTCATAAAATTATTTTCTTTAATAAAGCTAGGAGCTAATAAATTAATCTATTTATAGTTTTGTTATTAATAAACTACATTACAATATTTTACCATCATCATATAAACTGTTGAAGAACTTTTTTACTACCTATAAGGTACATTATGACAACTAAAAGTGCATGACATATATAGTATAAATAGTGAAATAATCATCTATAATATCAACAGCTAATTAAATATTTTTAAAATAAAGTTAAATATTTTTATTTTAAACTTGAATAATATTTAATTTTATTTTAATATTATTTATATAGGAGGTGGGTTTTTATGGAAAGAGAAGAAATTCCTTCGTGGATTATGGCTTTGGATAAAGAATCTGTAGAATTCATCAGAAAATTTATTTTAAATTCAGGTTCTTTAAAAAATATGTCTACTCTGTACGATGTTTCTTATCCAACTGTAAGGGCAAAATTAGATCGATTAATTAAAAAAATAGAGTTACATAGTAAAGAAGAAGATGTTGAATTTATAAATATGATTAAAAGTTTTGTTATAGATGAACGCATCAGTCTAGACGTTGCAAAAGTTATAATTGAGAAATATAAAGGGGAGAAGGATATAAAATGATTGACCATCTAAATTCGATTCTCATTACAATTATTGTGTTAGGTACTCAACATTATTTGTCTACTAGAAACAATCCTTATCTTGGAGGAATCTTACCAGCAGGATACATAATTTTTATAAGTTTCTTTTTCACTAAACTTGTTAGTGGATATGATAAATTTTCTTCGTTTTTCATGATTATTGCAGGTTTGACTATATTCTTAGGTATATGGGCATCAGGTAGAGAAAAATTAAAGAAAAAAAGACAAAAAGAATTAGATCGAATTGAGCTAGAAAATCTTTAATTGTGGTTAATGAATATAGGTTTGAGAAGAATAAAAAAGCTAAGGATTAATTTCTTAGCTTTTTTTATTTCCGATAATATGGATTATGTTAACATACATACTTAATAAGTTTTCTTTATTACATTGAAAAAGCGAAAAAATAGTGTAAAATTACACTATTGGTGTAATTGATAATTTATTAAATTTTTGCTTTGGAGGTGTAATATAATATGAAAGCTAACATACTTATATTTACTTTTCTATTTTTAGCTACTTCATTAGCAATATTCGGTCAAGATATTTCTTATTTGATGGATAAGAACTTAATAAGGTTAAATCCAATTTACTATCTAACTGCTATAACGTCCTTAAGCATCTTTTTATATCTAATTACAACTGTATTTACCTACATAATCAACAAAAGAAATAGTAATCTATATGTATATTTTTTTGTTGTCTTAGGTTTTAGTTTATTTGTTTCTTTATGGTCATTATTTATTTTAGCTATGTGGTGGGGATAATCTGTTACTACCGATAAGCTACATTATGTTGACTACGGTTGTATATTGTATACAGAGTTCTTACCAACCAAATTTATAAATATTTTAGCTAATTCCACAGGTTTTTCCCAATGCGCATTATGTCCGGCGGGAATTTCAATGTATTCCCATCTTTCTTGCTTAGCTCTGTCAGCAAATTGATTGATGGGCTCCAGAACAGGATGACTACTTTTTTGGGTGCAATTAATAAATGCACGCGGAATTTGTCTCAGTTCTGCTTTATTCATTAATTTAATCTTTTGTTCAAATGTTTTAAAAGGATGATCTGTGTTATAGGCAGGTCCATTAGTAGGTTTTGGAAGTCTGAATCCTTCTCCTTTTGATTGAACAATCTCTTTCGTTTGTTTTATAAATGATTCTGAATATAAATCATTAATTGATTGATTATCTTCAAGTATTAGAGCGTCAAAAAAGATGAGTTTGGAAATCCGATTCGGTAGTTGATCTGCGACACCAATAATAACTCCACCACCGTAGCTGTGCCCTACTAAATAGACGTTGTTTAGATTCTCAAAGAGTATGGTATTTACTACATCAGTAATATGGGTTTCTAAGTTAATATCAGGTGTTAAAAGATGATTTCGATCGCCTAATCCAGTTAAGGTTAAGGAAAAAACTACATGTCCTTGTTTTATTAGTTCTTTTTCAACTTCTCTCCATGCCCAGGCTCCACCAAAAGCTCCATCACAAAGAACGAAAGTAGCCATATATTCACCTCATTTATTATTTTTTATAGCTACCTTATGTATTCATTTTAAAATAATGATAACCTTTTTAGTTTCAAAATAATTGGTGCTTATAAGCTGTATTATGGTAACTAACCCTTTATATTATATTTATGTTTTTTACTTAGAGGGACTCTTATTAATCCTATAGCCTAATAGAATTGAGCTCAATCCAAACGGTACAGAGCAACTTAAGGCAAGAATAAAGAACGAGCCAAATTCTAGAAAGGTACTTATGCCATCACCTAAAGCAAGTATTAATAAAATGATTGCTGTACTTATTGCTCCAAAAACAACGTACAGTGATATTTCAATCACATGTCTATACTTAGTTTTTAGGTTTCGTATTATGGTATCAATCATGATTGAGGAAGGAATTCCAAATACTATAACAATTGGTGATATGTATATCAGTCCAAATACTAAACTCCCTATAACATTATTAAAGGTTATTTGTTCATATTGAGGATCGAAGGACCTTGCTTCAAACATTAAGCTACCACATAAAGTTGCAACAAATGTTGATATAATTTTTTTAATCATATAAATTAATCTCCTGTTAAGTTTGTTAATTTATATTAGCATTTTAAGTAAATAAACACTCTATTTTTATTCACCAACGATAACGCTGATTAGGGTAACTGAAAGTATATGATGAAGTATACATTTGTTTTTTAGTAATTAGTTTATTTATATTGATAAACATACTTTTCTAATTCTGATTAAATTTATATATGTAATGGCTATGGAGATTAGGCTAATAGCTAATGGAACGACGTAATAATGGCTATTAAATAATTTATCGTAGCGATCTAAAGGAGTAAGATAGATAGCTGCTAAAAAACTCACAAAACCCAATGCAATTGTTGTAATTAAATTTATGTTCTTATCTTTAATGTTCCTATAGATGAACATGGAATTGGTCATTAACATCCACATACTCAAAACAAGCAATGCATGAGGAATTCTTTCTTGGTATAAAGAGTGAAAGTTAATTATTACGATTGAAAGAATAATAAGAGCAACTATAGGTGTTACCATAAGAATGGTGGTTTGAATGGATAAACTTTTTACTGACAATTGCCCTTTTAAACCAATGAGCTTATTGGCATTTAAAATTGAAAGAAAAGATAACATGATAGCTAGAATTATTGCAACAAACAAAAAATCACTTCCTAAACGGTAATATACAAGTATCATACTATAAATACATATTTAGGAAAGTGTTTTTTTACCAATAATGCTGATTATGGTACTAGAACTGAATGCCTTATACATATGGAATACACGTATCTAAGCATTTAGAAAGGAGTTATTTACTTAATGAATCTTCCTAATGGAATAACTGGTTTTTATAGTTCAACAGATAATAAATCGAATGAAATAGATGAGAAACATTTTAAGAATATATGCTTCAATTTGGTTGGAAAAAAGCAAGGAAGAATATTAAAAATTGATGAACCAAATTTAGTAACCAATTTTTTAAAGGTAAAAGTAGATATTTCTAACCAAGAGCTCTATGTGTTACTTAATGCATATTATCCTTTTCTGGCTCTTGCTTCTACTGTTGAATTTCAACACATTAATTTTATAGATGATCCTGCCTTATCAAAGGATTTTATGCCATTCTATAAAGTTTTAAGTAAAGAGGAACTTAGCAAACCTTTAAATATAAGAAAAAGCAAAGGAAAGCTAAGCTTGGAAAATAAAAACAAGCTGAACAGTAGTGAGTTAGAGCAAATCTTTTATTGGAAACCAAAGACGGTTGGAGAAGTTATTTTCAACTTTTGGGATTGACCTTATTAAATAAGTTACCTTTACTAAAAAATTGTTTCCGATAAGGCACATTACGTGAACAAGAAAATCCTTTAAACAAAAGGTCTGGAGGGTATTTTTATAGAAGTATAGTTAAGTTGACTACTGATACCTTGTGTAATGTCGAGAATGAATAGTGAAATAGGGGGAATTTCAAATGTCACATCACTCATTAAAATTGTACGACTACCATGTATGGGCAAACCAAAAAATTTTCGACCGATTAAAAGAACTTTCTGAGGACATTTACGAAAAGGAAATTCAGAGCGTTTTTCCTTCTATATCAAAGGTGATGGCGCACATTTATGTCTCTGATAACATATGGTTAGATTTTATTTCTGGTGAAAAATTTGATGAAGTATATGCGTCGGCTAATCAACTGAGAGAACAGATTGAAACGAAAAGAATCGAGGAAGTAGAAACGATGTTTTTCGATTTATCTGACCGGTACAAAGCCTTTCTCGATCGTCAAGAAGATATGGAAACCGCCATTGTGCTTGAAACCCGATTTGCTGGACGACTCGAAACTCGTTTATCTGACTTAGTACAACATGTTGTCAATCATGGAACATATCATCGTGGCAATATCACAGCTATGTTGCGGCAATTGGGCCAGCCTGGTGTTATGACTGATTATGTTTTATATTTATATGAAAGGGATACGAAAGAGTAGTTTTTCCTCTATTGAGGATATACTAAATGATATTCTTAACAAAGTTTAGAATATCATTTATATAATCAGTTAACAAATCGTGTAATAAATGAAACTTTTCAAGGATTGGCTCAATTAAAAAGGCAACAAATCTTAACCTTTATAGATAATAAATAAAAGAAGAAGAGATACTTTAAGTACTCTTCTCTTTTTTTATGTGTTCCTATTCTAAATTATGGTAACTAGAAATGACATATACAGATTAAAAGTGAAGAAACTACCTAATGCTTAGGTAGTCTCTTCTATCCTTGTTGTAATTGATTTTTAAGTTGTTGTACAATAGTAGAATTTGCTGGAGCAGCTGGTTGGTAATAATTTTTTTGTTTTGCATACTCATACACATTACGTTGGCGTGTCTCGTCCTGATTACGTATTTGAATAAGTGTCTCATATAATTGTTGGTTATTTGTTTGGCTAATA
>Ga0207713_1003682_pt1 | contig 10311 bp, 7 predicted proteins | sample KBSS64metaG_FD_184404 | JGI IMG/M metagenome (GOLD analysis project Ga0207713, IMG submission 184404) | Switchgrass rhizosphere microbial communities from Kellogg Biological Station, Michigan, USA - KBS S6-4 metaG (SPAdes) (version 2) | ecosystem: Host-associated > Plants > Roots > Rhizosphere >...
GGACTGGATAACCTGTCGGCTTCAGGCATTACGTTTGCCTGAGGCTGCATGCACTAAATGCTCCGGGGCGCCTCGTGATCGGGCGTCCTGGTTGTGAGCTATCTCTAACAATTCCAACAAAGAGAGAGGCAATACCAATGGGTGTGTACGACTACAAAAACTTCGGTACAGCTGATTCCAAAGCGTTATTTACCGACGCGATGGCAATCACGCTGTATTCCTACCACAACCTGGATAACGGCTTTGCCACTGGCTATCAGCACAACGGCTTCGGCCTTGGCTTGCCGGCGACACTGGTGACCGCACTGATCGGTGGCACCGACTCCCAGGGCGTCATTCCCGGAATCCCCTGGAACCCCGACTCGGAAAAAGCCGCACTGGACGCGGTGCAGAAAGCCGGCTGGACGCCGATCACCGCCACGCAACTGGGCTATGCCGGCAAGGTCGATGCACGGGGAACGTTCTTCGGAGAAAAGGCCGGGTACACCAGCGCTCAGGTGGAGATCCTCGGCAAGTACGACGCGCAGGGTCATCTCAGCGAAATCGGTATCGCTTTTCGCGGCACCAGCGGCCCACGAGAAAGCCAGATCAGCGACTCCATCGGCGATGTGATCAATGATCTGCTGGCGGCGTTGGGGCCAAAGGATTATGCGAAAAACTACGTCGGCGAAGCCTTCGGTAATCTGCTCGACGATGTGGCGGCCTTTGCCCGGGCCAATGGTCTGTCGGGCAAGGACGTGCTGGTCAGCGGTCACAGCCTCGGCGGGCTGGCGGTCAACAGCCTGGCGGATTTGAGCAGCGACAAGTGGGGCGGGTTCTACCAGGATTCCAACTACATCGCCTACGCCTCGCCGACCCAAAGCAGCACCGATAAAGTGCTGAACGTCGGTTACGAGAACGACCCGGTGTACCGCGCCCTCGACGGTTCATCGTTCAACCTGTCATCGGTGGGCGTGCACGATGCCGCCAAGGTCTCGGCGACCGATAACATCGTCAGCTTCAATGACCACTACGCTTCGACCGCGTGGAATGTGCTGCCATTTTCCATCCTCAACATCCCGACCTGGATCTCGCACTTGCCCACCGCCTATGGCGACGGCATGAACCGGGTGATCGAGTCGAAGTTCTACGACCTGACCAGCAAAGACTCGACGATCATCGTTGCCAATCTGTCGGACCCGGCGCGCGCCAACACGTGGGTTCAGGATCTGAATCGCAACGCTGAAACCCACAAGGGCAGCACCTTCATCATCGGCAGTGACGGCAACGATCTGATCCAGGGTGGCCGGGGCAACGACTATCTGGAAGGCCGCGATGGCGACGACACCTTCCGCGACGGTGGTGGCTACAACATCCTGTTGGGCGGCAAGGGCAACAACGTGCTGGACGTGCAGCAGTCGGTCAAAAACTTCGACTTCGCCAATGACGGCGCCGGCAACCTGTACATCCGCGACGCCAATGGCGGCATCAGCATGACCCGCGACATCGGCAGCATTGTGACCCAGGAGCCGGGGTTTCTGTGGGGGCTGTTCAAGGATGACGTGATCCACAGCGTCACTGCCGACGGCCTTAAGGCGGGCGCCAACCTGACTCAGTACGCGTCAACGGTGAAGGGCGGGGCCGGCGCCGATACGCTCACGGCTCATGCCGGTGGTGATTGGTTGTTCGGGCTGGACGGCAATGATCATTTGCTCGGCGGCAACGGTAACGACGTGTTTGTCGGCGGGACGGGCAATGATTTGTTGGAGTCGGGAGGCGGAATCGATACGTTCCTGTTTAGCGGCGCGTTTGGTCAGGACCGGGTGGTTGGCTACCAGGCCAGCGACAAACTGGTGTTTGTCGGGGTTCAGGGTGTGACGCCGAACGATGACTATCGGGCGCATGCCACGGTGGTGGGGCACGACACGGTGCTGACGTTTGGGGGGGATTCGGTGACGTTGGTTGGGGTTGGGCTGGATAGCTTGTCCAGTGGAGGGATTGTTATCGCCTGAGGGTGATTTACTGCCTGTAAGGGCCTCTTCGCGAGCAAGCCCGCTCCCACAGGGGATTTGTGAACGCCACAGATCCAATGTGGGAGCGGGCTTGCTCGCGAAGAACGATGACTCGGTCTTCAGTCTTCCTGACGAATCGTGCTCACGTCATCGGCCTTGACCTTCACTTTCGCCCCGGAAATATCTTCGAACTCGAAGAAACCGTCCTTGGTCTTGGTTTTCGGCATGTCCTTGGTCAAATACTGGGTGCCGTTCTGCAGCGTCACAACCGTTGGCGTGGAGCAACCGGCCAGGGCCAGAAAGGCCGCTACCGCCAAGGGCAAACCCAGAGTCTTGATATTCATAACCACCTCTCATCCTTCAAAAAAAACAGCGCGACTGCCACGAACGAAATCAATCTTCGCTGTACCTCTATCGCGGTTAGGTGCAATGGAGCGGCAGAAAGTTCATAGCCACTCGAAAAATTACCGAATAACGTCGCCGCTTATCCTTTTCCGTTTGCACCAGGCGGGGCGCAGCTGGTATCTGTACGCATAACCAGTACTCGCTCGCCATGGCCCATTTTCCTGTGACTGCAAATCCTCTCGACGATCCGTTCTATTACTTGAACAACTTCATGCAAGTGCTTGATTGGCTTGAGCATCGTTATGCCGATGTGTTGAGCGTCGAAGAGCAACACTTCATCCGCGAGTTCAAGCGGTTGCCCCGTGAGTCCAGGGCACTGCTGGTCCGGATGGTGATGCGCAAGGGGATTCATTTCCGGGTGAGCAAGCTGCATTACCTCGAAATCGGTGACATCGCCATTGCCGCCGGCCCACTGCTGGCGCTGGGCTGGATCGATGAGCAATCGCCGCTGTCGATCGAAGCGCTGTTCGAGGTGCTGCTCAAGGCGGAAATTCTCCAGTGTTTTGGCACCACCATCGATCAACCCAAGGGGAAAAAGACCGATTGGCTGCCCGCACTGAGCGAACAGTTTCCCCAGGTCCAACGTTTCGGCCAGTGGTGCCCATCGCTGGATGATCGATTGTTCAGCCTGACCATCATGGGCCTGTGCGACCGGCTGCGCTTGATGTTTTTTGGCAATCTTTACCAGGACTGGTCCGAGTTCGTGCTGGCGGATCTGGGCATCTTTACCTATGAAAAAGTCGAGTTCTGCGCCGACTCCCGAGGCCTGCGCAGCCGCGACGACGTGGACGCCTGCTTCTTCCTTCATGAATGTCAGCAACATTTCGAGGCCGGCGAAGCCGTGGAAGGCATTGTCGAGCAGATCAAAGGGCGGGCGCTGAGCAATCCCTGGCTGCAAAGACGTCGCGAAAAACTGTTGTTCCAGATCGGTCAGCACTGCGAGCGTGTGGCGGATTTCTCTACCGCACTGGCGATCTACCGCGAGTGTGCCTATCCCGGCGCGCGCCTGCGGTTGATTCGCGTGTTGGAGCGCTGCGGTGAATATCAGCTGGCCATGGACCTGGCCACTGCGGTGGAGCAATCGCCGGAAAGTGCCGCCGAGCAGCAACAATTGTTGCGTGTGCTGCCCAGGCTGCGGCGCAAGTTGGGCGGTCCGGTGATAAAGCGCTCGTCTCCACGAGAAATGTTGCGCCTGGACTTGCAACTGTCCAGAACCGACCCGGCGTTGTCGGTGGAAAGTTACGTTCAGGCGCATTTGACGGAAGAGTCGGCGCCGGTGCATTACGTCGAAAACAGCCTGATCAACTCGCTGTTCGGTCTGCTGTGCTGGCCGGCGATTTTCGCGCCGTTGCCGGGGGCGTTTTTCCACCCGTTCCAGCGTGGGCCGGTGGATCTGCTCAATGAGGACTTTCACGCACGCCGCGCGGAGCTGTTCCAGGGCTGCCTGGCTGAACTCGATGACGGGCGTTACCGCCAGACGATTCGCGAACGCTATGCCAGCAAGTGGGGCGTGCAGTCGCCCTTCATGTTCTGGGGGGGGCTGAGCGAAGAATTGCTCGATCAGGCACTCGATTGCCTGCCGGCCGAACACCTCAAGCACTGGTTCAATCGACTGCTGTTGGACATCAAGGCCAATCGCGCCGGCATGCCGGACCTGATCCAGTTTTGGCCCCAGGACAAAACCTACCGGATGATCGAAGTCAAAGGTCCCGGTGATCGCCTCCAAGACAATCAATTGCGCTGGCTCGAGTTCTGCCATGAGCACCAGATGCCGATTGCCGTCTGCTACGTGCAATGGGCGGAGCAGGGCGCTTGAGTTATAGCATCGCGGTGCGGGCGCTGTGTGAATTCACCGCCAAGGTCGGTGACCTCGACCTGCGTTTTACGCCTTCGCCGACGGCGCTGGAAGGGATTGTCGGGCACCGTACGGTGGCGTCCCGGCGCAGCGAGGGCTACCAGAGTGAAGTCGCGCTTGAAGGCCTGTATCAGACGTTGAAGGTAAAGGGCCGGGCTGACGGCTACGACCCCGCGCAAAACTGCCTGGAAGAAGTCAAAACCTATCGCGGCGACTTGAGCAAGCAACCGGCCAACCACCGTCAGCTGCACTGGGCGCAGGCGAAGATTTACGGCTGGTTGATGTGCCAGAAGTTGCAGCTGACGCAGATCAATCTGGCCCTGGTGTACTTCAACATCGTCAATGAAAAGGAAACCTGCCTGGTCGAGGCATTCAGCGCCACGCAACTAAGGCTGTTCTTCGAACAACATTGCGCCTTGTTCCTGCACTGGGCCGAGCAGGAAATGGCTCATCGCGAAGGGCGTAATCGGGCGGCGCAACACCTGGCGTTTCCCCATGCCGACTTTCGACCGGGGCAACGTCATCTGGCGGAGTCGGTGTTCAAGGCGGTCAGCACCGGTCGTTGCTTGATGGCGCAGGCGCCCACGGGGATCGGCAAGACCGTCGGCACGCTGTTCCCGATGCTCAAGGCCCTGGCGCCGCAGCAACTGGACAAGGTGTTCTTCCTCACGGCGAAAACCCCGGGGCGCAAACTGGCGCTGGACGCCGCGCAAGTGATCCTCGACAGCGCCGATGCGCCACCCTTGCGGGTGCTCGAAATGATCGCCCGGGACAAGGCCTGCGAGCATCCGGACAAAGCCTGTCACGGCGAATCCTGCCCGTTGGCCCAAGGGTTTTATGATCGTTTGCCCGCCGCTCGCCAGGCGGCCAGCCAATTGTCCCTGCTGAACCAGAACGCTTTGCGCGAGGTCGCCCTGCAACACGACGTCTGTCCCTACTACCTGAGCCAGGAAATGGCCCGCTGGGCAGACGTGGTAGTCGCCGATTACAACTACTACTTCGATTTCAGCGCGCTGCTGTTCGGGCTGGCCCAGGCCAATAACTGGAACGTCGCGGTGCTGGTGGACGAAGCGCACAACCTGGTGGAACGCGGCCGGCAGATGTACAGCGCCAGCCTCGACCAATCGACCCTCAACGCTGTACGAAAAACCGCTCCCGAGGCGTTGAAAAAATCCTTGCAGCGGGTCAACCGTGAGTGGAATGCCCTGCATAACCTGCAACTCGGCGCCTATCAGGCCTATGACAAGGCGCCGGAAAAACTGCTCCAGGCGTTGTCATCGTGCAGCGCGAGCATCGGCGATTACCTGAACGATCATCCGCAAGGCCTGGACGGGGCGTTACAGAACTTCTATTTCGACATGCTGCAATTTTGCCGGGTGGCTGAGCTGTTTGATGAACAGTTCCTGTTCGACATCAGCAAGCGCGACCTGGACCGTCAACGCAACCTGTCGCAGCTTTGCTTGCGCAACGTGGTGCCCGCCGGCTTCATCCGCCCACGCCTGACGGCTGCACGCAGCACCGTGCTGTTTTCCGCGACACTGAGCCCTCGCCACTACTATGCCGACCTGCTGGGTACGCCGGCGAACACGGTGTGGATAGACGTTGAATCGCCCTTTCAGGCCGATCAGCTGCAAGTACACATCGTCAGCCAGATCTCCACACGGTTTGTCCATCGCCAGTCATCCCTTGCGCCGATTGTCGAGCTGATTGCCCGGCAGTTCAGCCAGCGTCCCGGCAACTACCTGGCGTTTTTCAGCAGCTTTGATTATTTGCAGCAAGTGGCGCAGTTGCTGGCCGAGAAACATCCACATATCAATCTGTGGTCGCAGTCCCGGGGCATGGGGGAAGGGCAGCGACAGGACTTTCTCGATCAATTCACCGCCGAAAGTCAGGGTGTCGGTTTTGCGGTGTTGGGCGGGGCTTTTGGCGAGGGCATCGACTTGCCGGGCGCGCGCCTGATCGGAGCGTTTATCGCCACCCTGGGGCTGGCGCAACTCAACCCGGTCAACGAGCAGTTGAAACAGCGCATGGCAGCCATTTTCGGTGCCGGTTATGACTACACCTACCTGTTTCCCGGTGTGCAGAAAGTGGTGCAGGCGGCGGGGAGGGTGATCCGCACCCAGCAGGACCAAGGGGTGGTGATGTTGATCGATGACCGGTTTGGCGACAGCAAGGTCAAGCAGCTGCTGCCGCGCTGGTGGTCGATTGCTCCGAGGATTTTGCACACTATCGAGTAGGATTTTTTACTTTAAAAACATCGACATATCTTGAAAGACACGCCCATTTGAACAAGCAGCGAATACTGTCTTTATTCAAAGAGCCCGTCATCACTTTCAGCTGAATCTTTGATAAGGAAATCAAGATATGTCAGTAGCACCGCAATACAAGTACACCCCTGAGCAGGTCACCGCAGCATTCAATGAAATAAAAGCGACGCTGTTCAGCGGCATCACGGCCGAGGCAACCCCCAAAATCCTGGTCGTTGCCGGGCTGCAAGGGTCAGGTAAAACCTACCTGCTGGAAAAGACCCTGCTGCCTTCAAATCGCTACAACAATTATGTTCGTCTTTACCTGCCCGACTACCGCAAGAAACACCCCCAATACGCAGAGATGATCAAACTCGGCGTCTTGCATGCGTATGAGCATACCGAGGCATTTGTTCGCGAAGTCAGTACGAAAATCTATAAGCAAGCCTTCAGCCGCAAATTCAACATCATCATGGAATGTGCGTTCGATAGCCTCGCATTCGCGACCTTCCCGCCGTCGGCGACCGCCGCCGGTTATCAGTTCGAAACTCACATCGTTGGTTGCACTCAAGCGTTTGCTCATGTGTCGAGCATTAAACGAGCGTTCAAAAGCCTTGAAGCCCAGGAAATGGAACGGTTTCTCACCGTATCGACGCTGGATGCCAGCATGAGTTATGCGCCTGCGATCATCCTGGCCCTCGAGACGGCTGCAAAAGCGGTCAGCGGCTCGCAAGTCAATGTGTATGAACGTGGGTTCGGCGTGTTGAACGAGCGAACCTTGATTGCCCAGAGTACTTACTCCAAAGCTGCTGACGGTTCCGTCACCACAACGACAACCAAGGTGGATTTTGCGTACAGCATCTATTCGAACATTATCGACAACCACGTCTTCGCGGCGAGCGATCGCGATGAAGTCATCAAAGAGTGCCACCTGGCGCTGCTCAAGATGGCGACTTATGCTTCGCATGTTCCGAAATTCGTCTACAACGATCTGTACGCCTACATCGTCAAACACGTGAATCGATAACGTTGGGCGAGGAGTACCGTTTTTCCGGCTTTCCAAATGCGTGGTTTGTCGCATACTCCAAAAAAACGGTCGTACCAAGAGGCATCAATGAACGAGGATCGGACCAAAGCCAGCGCCATCGACGACAGTCGTTTTCGCCTGTTGATCGATGCTGTGATTGACTACGCGATCTACATGATTGATCCCGACGGCATCATCACCAGCTGGAACACCGGCGCCAGGCGTTTCAAGGGGTATGAAGAGGCCGAGATTCTCGGTCAGCACTTTTCGCGGTTCTATACCGAAGAAGATCGCCGAGCCGGTTTGCCCCAACGGGCACTGGACACGGCGATCAGGGAGGGGCGTTTCGAGGGGGAAGGCTGGCGGGTTCGCAAGGACGGCACGCATTTCTGGTGCCACGTGGTCATTGATCCGATTCTCGACCCGTCGGGCACGTTGCTTGGGTTTGCCAAGATCACCCGGGACCTGACCGACCGCAAGATGGCTGAAGAGATCCTCAAGCAAAGCGAGCAGCAATTCCGCCTGCTGGTTCAAAGTGTTACTGATTACGCCATCTACATGCTCACCCCGGATGGCCGCATGACCAATTGGAATCTTGGGGCTCAGCGCATCAAGGGCTACTTGCCCGAAGAAGTCATTGGCCAGCATTTTTCGATGTTTTACACCCCGGAAGATCGCGAGGCCGGCGAACCACAACGGACTCTGGACATTGCGGTACGTGAGGGGCGATTCGAAAACAAAAGCTGGCGCATGCGCAAGGACGGTACGCGGTTCCTGGCGCATGTCGTGGTCGACCCGATTTGGGGCGACACCGGCACGTTACTCGGCTTTGCCAAGATCACCCGTGATATCACCGAAGTCACACAAGCCCAGCAGACCTTGGAGCAAACCCGCGAAGCGCTGTTTCAGGCGCAGAAGATGCAGGTCATCGGTCAACTCAGTGGTGGCATTGCCCACGACTTCAACAACTTGCTGACCGTCATCCTTGGCAATCTGGAAATCATCGGCAAACGCGTCGGCGACGATTCGAGAATTACCCGATTGGTGGACAACGCTACCCAGGGTGCCCAGCGTGGCGTAACCCTGACTCAGCGCATGCTGGCGTTTGCCAGACGCCAGGAGCTCAAGTCCGAACCTGTCGAGATCCCGACGCTGGTGCAAGGGATTACCGGACTGTTGCGCAGCTCCCTCGGGCCTTCGGTGATGCTCGAAACACGCTTTTCACAAGAACTTGAACCGGTCCAGGCCGACATCAATCAGCTCGAACTGGCGGTACTGAATCTGGTGACCAACGCTCGAGATGCAATGCCCCATGGTGGAAAAATCGTGATCAGTGCCCAGACTGATGCGGTTCTGGACAAGTCGCAGCTTTCCCTGGCGCCCGGTCGTTATGTCTGCCTGAGTGTCACCGATACGGGTGAGGGCATGGATGACGCGACGCTGGCATCGGCAATGGACCCTTTTTTCACCACAAAGGGCGTTGGCAAAGGCACTGGCCTGGGGCTGTCGATGGTTCATGGTTTTATTGAGCAATTGGGCGGCCGATTCGTTCTCAAGAGCCTGAAGGACAAAGGCACAACCGCCGAACTGTGGATACCCGTCGCCGCCGCTGGTTCAGTCGCCCAACCTGTTGCCGAGGAGCAAGCCGCACCGCCGGTGCCCCGACTGTGTGTGTTGGTGGTGGACGACGACAGCCTGGTATTGACCAGTACCTGCCTGTTGCTCGAGGACCTGGGGCATCGAGTGATCAGTGCAGCGTCCGGCGCGCAGGCGCTCGCAATGCTCGACAGCGAACAGGCGATTGATCTGGTAATCACCGACATGGCCATGCCGCAGATGAATGGCGCGCAACTGGCGCAGGCTATCCGGATCATCAAGCCGAACCTGCCGATCATCCTTGCTACTGGTTACGCCGAGCGTCTGGAAGGTTTCGCGACCCGACTGCCGCGGCTGTCCAAACCTTTTACCCAACTTAATCTGGTGGAAATCATTGCCTCGACCATGAAGTGACAACGCTTGCTCGGTGTTTGGCCGCTTTTGTGGTCGGGTACATATCCGGTTCTGCGGTAACGGCGGCTGGCTGTAAAAGCGAAACCGCCAGTAGCCGTGACCGCAGAAACGGATATGTACCCCGCAAGTGAACAGCATTCCGGTGCATCAAGCCGCCAGATTGCCTGCACTCATCTCCTTCTTGTACTGAACTTTCAAACGTTCCATTTGCGCCCCCAGCTCTTCCAGTGTGGCTTTGCCCAACAGCTTGCTGGCCTGAGGGAACATCTCCGTTTCCTCTTCTTCAATGTGATGTTCCAGCAGCTCCTTGACCACTTTCACCCGGCCGGAAAATTCCGGCGTGGACGGGTCGGTGACCTTCAAGTCTGGCAGCACCAGCGAATCTACGGCGCGATGTTCTTCCTTGGCTTCGTAATACATGACGTCCTGCTCCTTGCCCCCGGCTTTCTTGTACGCCGGGTACAAGACTTCCTCTTCGAGACGGGTGTGGATGGCGATCTCCATTTCCAGCTTGGCCAGCAACTCGCCGCGCTTTTTAACACCACGCTCGGTGGATTCGCTTAATTGGGTCAGGATGCCTTTTACACGTTCATGGTCGGCTTTCAACAGGTCTATGGCATTCATGGTCGAGTCTCTCCAACATGTCTGGGGGTGAGCGCGAACGGTCTCAAGGCCGAAAGTCGCTCATTGTCCTGGAGCATTTGTCGTGCCGGTTTTTGCCAGTGCGATAACGTGTTTACAAAACAATAAGTTGAAGTGACTGATGGCGAACTGGGG
>Ga0207713_1003684_pt1 | contig 10306 bp, 12 predicted proteins | sample KBSS64metaG_FD_184404 | JGI IMG/M metagenome (GOLD analysis project Ga0207713, IMG submission 184404) | Switchgrass rhizosphere microbial communities from Kellogg Biological Station, Michigan, USA - KBS S6-4 metaG (SPAdes) (version 2) | ecosystem: Host-associated > Plants > Roots > Rhizosphere >...
GGGCATGGTCATGGCGGCCGGCCCTGGCGGCGAAGAGATCTACCTGCTCAGCCCTGACAGCGGCGCCAAGCCAGGTCAGCGCATCAAGTAACCCCCTGCCCCGGCCTCACCGCCGGGGCAGTTCCATCTGCCGCGCCAATGCCGGACGTGCAAGGCGATTCCCGGCTATCGTCATTCACATGAACGACTACCTGCTGATCCTGGCCAGCGCTGCGCTGGTCAGCCACCTGCTCTTGCAACGACAGCCGTCGAGCCGCCTGCGCCTGCACGTGTGCGGCCTGGCAGGCGCCTTGTCGATCACGCTCGGGGTAACCGGCGGGCGCCTGCTCGAAGGGCTGATCGTGGCACCCTGGCATCTGCAGGACCTGCGCCTGTTCCTGTTGCTGCCCTGGCTGGGTTTGCTGGCATGGGGCATACCGCAGGTGCTGGCAAGGCTACGGCCGCAGTGGCCTTGCGACCACCTGGCGCTGCCCTTGCTGGGCAATGCTGTGCTGCTGGGCCTGGCGTTGGCGGTGATGGCAGACACGCCCCCATGGCTTGCAACGTTGAGCTGTGGGGTATTGGCCGGCCTGGGTTTCTGGCTTGCGCTGGCGCTGTTCGATGACCTGCACCAGCGCAGCCAGCACGCTGAAATACCGGCCGCGCTGCGCGGCCTGCCCATTACATTGATCGGTACGGGTGTCACGGCCCTGGCGTTCTCGGGTTTGAACGGACTTTTCACTCAATGAACTTGATTCAACGTATCGACGCCCTGTTGCCGCAGACCCAATGCGGCAAATGCGGCCACAATGGTTGCCGGCCCTACGCCGAAGGCCTGGCTGCGGGCGAAGCAATCAACAAGTGCCCGCCTGGCGGCAGCGAAACCATCGCCGCACTGGCCGCGCTGCTCAAGGTGCCGCTGCTGGCGCCGGACCCACAGCGTGGCAGTGCTCCGCCCCAGGTGGCCTATATTCGCGAAGCCGAATGCATCGGTTGCACCAAGTGCATCCAGGCCTGCCCGGTGGATGCCATCATCGGCGCCGCGAAGCTGATGCACACGGTCATCGCCAACGAATGCACGGGCTGTGACCTTTGTCTGGCGCCCTGCCCGGTCGACTGCATCGACATGCGCCCGCTGCCGGCGACAGGGGTACCAATTGTCAGCGGCCTGGCCCACACCCCTGAACAACTGCAAGCCCGCCGCCAACGCCGCGAGCATGCGCGCCAGCGCCACCAACAGCGCAGCGCCCGCCTGCAGCGCGAAGTGGCGCGCCGGGAAGCGCAGCGCCTGGCACGTACAGCCGAGGCCGCAAAAGGCGCGGCAGACCCAATCAAGGCCGCCCTTGAGCGAATCAAGGCGCAACAAATCGCCGCTGCCGATGCTGCGCACACAGCGCCTGGGCACGAACATGGCAAGCCCTGACCCACGGTTACGCAAGGCCATGGGCCTGGTGCTGCTGGCCTGCATACCCGGCTTGCTCGCCGTGTTCTGGACGCAGGGTTGGGGGGTGCTGATCAGCCTGCTGCTATGCGCCAGCAGTGCCTTGAGCTGCGAAGCGGCACTGCTGGCTGTGCGTCGCCAGCCTGTCTTGCCGGCATTGAACGATGGCAGTGCCCTGGTGACGGCCGTGCTGCTGGCCATCGCCCTGCCGTCAGCGGCACCCTGGTGGCTGCCGGTGACAGCGGCAGCCATTGCCATCGGCGTCGGCAAGCAGGCCTTCGGCGGAGTGGGCCGCAATCTGTTCAACCCGGCAATGGTCGGCTATGCCTTCGTGCTGCTGAACTTTCCATTGCAAATGACCCACTGGCCCAGCCAGGCGCTTGGGTTTATCGATAGCCTTCAGCTGATGTCTGGCAGTGCTACCCAGATCGATGCCTGGGCGGGGCCGACCATTCTCGACGGCCTGCGCCACAACCGCAGCCTGACCATCGATGAGTTGTTCGCCAACCACCCTGGTTTTGGCAGTGTCGGTGGCAGCAGCAGTGAATGGGTCAACCTGGCGCTGCTGTTCGGCGGGTTGTTTCTGTGGCAGCGCAAGGTCATCAGCTGGCATGCCCCAGCAGGTCTGCTGAGCAGCCTGTTCCTGTTCAGCCTGCTGGCCTGGAATGGCTCCGGTTCGGATTCCAATGGCTCGCCACTGCTACACCTGTTCAGCGGCTCAACCATGCTGGCGGCGTTTTTCATTGCCACGGAACCGGTATCCGGCCCCAAGGCCAACCTGGCCAAGCTGCTGTTCGGCTTAGGCGCAGGCGCGCTGATCTACCTGATTCGCACCTGGGGCAGTTACCCGGATGGCACAGCATTCGCCATCCTGCTGATGAACCTGGCGGCGCCGGCCCTGGATCGGTTCGCCTTGCGGCGCCAGCAGGTCTTGCCATGATCACGCCCATTCGCAGCACCTTGCTGCTACTTGCCCTCGGTGTATCGGCGGTGGCGGTGACGTTGGCCTGGCAACACTGGACCCGCCCCGCCATCGTCGATGCCGAGCGCCAGTTGCAGGCTAGCCAGTTTCTCGCAGCCCTGCCGGCGCAAAGCTACGACAACCACCCACTGGACAGCGCGTTGCCATTGCCGGCCGATCAGCCATTGCATAGCAAGGTACTCGCCGCCTATCGCGCAACCCGCGGCACTTCACCCACCGCCATCGTGCTGGTGAGCCAGGTACAAGGCTATGCCGGCCCGATCAGGCTGACCATCGCCATCGACGCCGAGGGTCGCCTGATCGGCACTCGGGTGGTCGAACAGCAGGAAAGCCCTGGGCTGGGCGCCCAGATTGCCGACCCGCAGTCTGGCTGGCTGGCACAGTTCGCCAAGCATGGCCTTGGCGATCACTGGGCAATCAGGCGTGACCAGGGCGACTTCGACCAGCTGGCCGGTGCGACCGTGACTTCTCGGGCAGTCATCGAGGCCCAGCAGGAGGCATTGCGCTATTTTGACCAGCATCGCAGCGAACTGCTCGGAGCCCCTGGCCATGAATAGATTTTGCTTGCTGGCAACCGGCCTCGCTCCGCTGCTTGGCGCGACTCGAAGCTTTCCTCAGGCTGCAGCCATCGGCGTGTGCATGCTCGTGCTGCCTCTGCTCCACCAGTGCTTGCTAAGCCCGTTGCGGGCCACGCTCAGCGGCGCGAGATACTGGCTGGCAAGCCTGCTGCTGCTTGCTGCGCTCGCCAGCTGCCTGGAGCTGGCGCTGCGTGCGTGGGCATTGCCATTGGCGCTGGCACTTGGCTATTTCCCGATGCTGATCTGCCTGCAATGCCTTGCCCTCGACATACTGCTGCCAGGCACAGGGCGCTGGCGGCAACTGTTGCTTCATTTGAGTGCCTTGCTGCTCGCCTGCCTGCTGCTGGGCGCTGGTCGCCAATGGCTGGACCAGGTCGCGGGCATGCACCTGGCCAACCTGACGCCAGGTGGGCTGCTACTGCTCGGCGCGCTCCTGGCCTTGTACAATTGGCTACGCCCCACCCTCACACGTCGTCAAGGAAAGCGTTGACCCCATGAATGCCGCCAAACGCCTGGAGATTTTTCGCAGGCTGCACGAAGACAATCCCGATCCGAAAACGGAATTGGCTTACACCACCCCTTTCGAGCTCCTGGTTGCCGTGACGCTTTCCGCTCAGTCCACCGATGTCGGCGTCAACAAGGCCACCGCGCGCCTGTTCCCGGTCGCCAATACGCCGCATGCGATCCATGCGCTCGGTGTCGAGGGGCTGAGCGAATACATCAAGACCATCGGCCTCTACAACAGCAAGGCCAAGAATGTCATCGAGGCGTGCCGGCTGTTGATCGAGCGCCATGACGGCGAAGTCCCACAGACCCGTGAGGCACTGGAGGCGTTGCCGGGCGTTGGCCGCAAGACCGCCAACGTGGTGCTCAACACCGCCTTCCGCCAGCCGACGATGGCGGTGGACACGCACATCTTCCGGGTCAGCAACCGCACCGGCATCGCGCCAGGCAAGACCGTGCTCGAAGTCGAGAAGAAACTGCTCAAGTTCGTCCCCAGGGATTACCTGCTCGACGCCCACCATTGGCTTATCCTGCATGGCCGCTATGTATGCCAGGCACGCAAGCCACGCTGCGGCAGCTGCCGCATCGAAGACCTTTGCGAATACAAGCACAAGACCTCCGACGATTGAGCCAATAGCAAGAACCGCTGCGTCGCGATTGAAAAAATCTTTTTTACCGGAATGCGCTTTCTCGCTATAAGGACGGCCAATGGCCCTTTGGCTTGGAGCGACTCATGAGTACCGATAAAGACGACCTGTCGATCGAAGATGACTTTGCCACCGCTGACGACGAAGCGGAGCCTCAGGTGGAGACCGCGAAGACCAACCTGAGCAAGCGTCGCACCATAGACAACCTCCTCGAAGAGCGGCGCCTGCAACGGCAACTCACCGATTTCGACTACGAGCTGTAATCCTGCACAAAGCCTCCTTCGCGGAGGCTTTGTGCATGCAGGGCTCAGTTCAGGTCATGACGCCGGGCCAGCTCGATCAGGTCCACCAGCGAGCGGGCATTCAGCTTCAGCAACAGGCGGGTCTTGTAGGTGCTGACCGTCTTGTTGCTGAGGAACATGCTGTCGGCAATCTCTTTGTTCGACCGCCCCCGTGCCAGTTGCTGCAGCACCATCATCTCTCTTGCCGACAGGCGATCGACCATCTCCGACTCGCTTGCGCCCCCTACCCGGCCACGCGACTTGTGCAAGGCCTGGTTGGGGAAATAACTGTAGCCAGAGAGCACGGCCTTGATGGCGCTCAGCAACTCGGTGAGTTCCTGCTGCTTGCACACATAGCCAGCGGCACCCGCCTGCATGCAGCGCATGGAGAAATGCCCGGGCGCCTGTGAGGTCAGTACCAGCACACGACTACCAGGGCTGGCAGCGGCCATGCGGGCGATGACCTCTAGCCCGTCGAGCTTGGGGATGCCGATATCCAGTACGACAATATCGGGAAGGTGTTCGCGAGTGAGCTGCAAGGCCGCTATGCCGTTGTCGGTTTCCGCGACAACATCGTACCCATGCCGCTCCATCAGCATGCGCACTGCCAAGCGTATGACCGGATGATCATCCACGATAAGGACTTTATTCATGCGATATCCATCATTCGTTATTTTGCTTTGACGACTGCTTCACCATAACCGAGCAGAACGCTCAATAGCGCGCCTATTCCCCGCACAAATAGCCGAATAGATGAACCCTACGTCGGTTTAGGAATTTTCCTACAAGAATAAATTTACAAACTTTTCTCGAAAGTGCTTACGAACACGCGAAGGAAAAAGATGATCGACTCGCGCGTTTCATCGACCCCACCGACAAATTACCCTCACCCGGAAAAAGTCCACAATTTAGTTGAGGCGACCAGTAGGTTATTGATAAGCAGAACGTGCAGGAGGCACTAACATGACCGCTAACCAACCTGTTGCTCCGTTGACGATCATCGCCATCTTCGCGGGCATCATCGAGGCTTCTGCTTTGGCAACCTTGCCTTTTCTCAGCGAGAAAAGTCAGACGTACTACACATGGTTCCTTGTAGGGTTTCCATTCTTCCTCACTGCTCTGTTCTTCCTCACCCTGAATTTCAACTACAAGTCCTTTTACAAGCCTGACCCGGGCGAGCAGAAGAGCACGCCCGAACAGGCGAGGCATACCGATACACAAGAAACTGTAACCATGATGTTTTCCGGCCCTGACGCGCAGAGACTGATTGAACAACACGTCATGCAAGCCATTGCCCAGCAACATGCCGAGAACAGGCAGTGGCGCTTGTACAATATGGATCTGCATCAATGCGTCGATCTTTCGATCACCTACTTGCCTGAGGACTCATCTCATGGCCAATGATCAGAGCACCGTCCGCAAGGCAAAAAAAACCCCGGCAAGCGCCGGGGTTCATTTGCCAGTTCAGCCAGATGCTCAGAGCATCTCACGGCCCTTGTTGGCAGCGATGCGCATGCGCAGCGCATTGAGCTTGATGAAGCCAGCAGCATCAGCCTGGTTGTAGGCGCCGCCGTCTTCTTCGAAGGTCGCGATGTTGGCGTCGAACAGCGAATCGTCCGATTTGCGACCCACCACGATGACGTTGCCCTTGTACAGCTTCAGGCGCACAACACCGTTCACGTTGACCTGCGAAGCGTCGATCATCTTCTGCAGCATCAGACGCTCCGGGCTCCACCAGTAGCCGGTGTAGATCAGGCTGGCGTACTTCGGCATCAGCTCGTCTTTGAGGTGAGCGACTTCGCGGTCCAGGGTGATCGACTCGATGGCGCGGTGGGCCTTGAGCATGATGGTGCCGCCTGGGGTTTCGTAGCAGCCGCGAGACTTCATGCCCACATAGCGGTTTTCCACGATGTCCAGACGGCCGACACCGTTGGCGCCGCCGATACGGTTCAGTTCGGCGAGCACGGTGGCCGGGCTCATGTCGACGCCGTCGATGGCGACGATGTCACCATTGCGGTAGGTCAGTTCGAGGTAGGTAGCCTGGTCCGGGGCGTTCTCTGGCGAGACGCTCCAGCGCCACATGTCTTCTTCGTGCTCGGTCCAGGTATCTTCCAGGACACCGCCTTCGTAGGAAATGTGCAGCAGGTTGGCGTCCATCGAGTATGGCGACTTCTTCTTGCCATGGCGCTCGATCGGGATGCCGTGCTTCTCGGCGTAGTCCATCAGCTTCTCGCGGGACAGCAGGTCCCACTCGCGCCATGGGGCGATGACCTTGACACCTGGCTTGAGTGCGTAGGCACCCAGCTCGAAGCGAACCTGGTCGTTACCCTTGCCGGTAGCGCCGTGGGAAATGGCGTCAGCGCCGGTTTCGTTGGCGATTTCGATCAGGCGCTTGGCGATCAGCGGACGAGCGATGGAAGTACCCAGCAGGTACTCGCCTTCGTAGACGGTGTTGGCGCGGAACATCGGGAAAACGAAATCGCGCACGAACTCTTCGCGCAAGTCGTCGATGTAGATCTCTTTGACGCCCATGGCCTGAGCCTTGGCGCGTGCAGGTTCGACCTCTTCGCCCTGACCCAGGTCAGCGGTGAAGGTCACCACTTCACAGTTATATGTATCCTGCAGCCACTTGAGGATCACCGAAGTGTCCAGGCCGCCGGAATACGCCAGAACGACCTTGTTTACGTCCGCCATGCCATCACTCCACGGGGTTCTACGGAAAGCCGTGAAGTCTACCGCTCATGCAGGATAATTTACAGAGGCGCGACAGCTTATGACGACCAAGCGACAGAATCTGTCGAGAGCGCGACGATGACCGAAGGGTCAGGAAGTTGCCGAAGTGGCTGCTTTCGTCGCTTGCGGGGCGACTTGTTCCGCGGGCGCTCCCCGCTCCAGACGTACCGCAACCCGACGATTCTTCGCACGGTTGGCGTTGCTGGTATTGGGCGCCAGCGGATAACGTTCACCATGGAAACGCAGGGTGATTTGCGACTCCTGGATGCCGTTGGCCTTGAAGAACTCCATCACTGCCAGGGCCCGGCGCCGCGACAGGTCGCGATTGGTCAGGCGATTGCCGCTGTTGTCGGAGTGACCGTCGAGCTCGATGTGATTGACCGTCGGATCAGCCTTCATGTACTCCAGCATGACCTGCAGCTTGGCTTTCGCGGCGCTGTCGAGCTCGATTCCGCCACCGGGGAAGCCGATTTGGGATTGTTTCACCTGCTCGAAGTTCTGCGGCAACAGTTTGGCCACGCAGCCTTGATAATCGGCAAACGCCTGGGTGAACCTGACCGGCAGCAAGCGCACTTCCGACACCCGTCCATCTCTCGAGGAATGGCGAACCACCGGGCTGCGACCATCCATCAGGCCACTGATCAGGCGTCCGGCCTGCACCTGTGAACTGTTGAACAACACGTTGCCGCTGCCGATTCTCACCGTGCCCAGGTTGATATCGTCACGCCCCGGTTGCCACGGTGCGGCAGCGGCCAGCAAGGTCGCCGAACCTCCGCCCATCATCGGGTTATAGGCTTTCAGACGAAACGTTGCCTGCTCACCGGCCTTGCGCACGAACTCACCCGAACCGAAGTCGGTAATCGGCTGCGCCAGGCGGCATTCGAACTTGTCGCCTTCGACCGTCCACTCAATGCTCTCCAGGCGGGTCTGAAAAGTGAGCGCCATCGCGGGAAGGCTGGCAAACACACTGAGCAAGGCTAAATAACGCTGGCGCACGGGAGGCTCCACTGGCTTCTACAACAAAAAGACCGACACACACATGTTTACGGCATACCTGTTGGATATCGGAAGCTGGCGGCAAAACTTGATAGCGAGTGCCTGCAAGAGTCTTTTCCGGTAGCATTCCCTTGAGTTTGACCCGCCTGGAATCCCCTCATGTCCGACCGCCTGACCCTGCTGCGTCCCGACGACTGGCACATTCATCTTCGCGATGGTGCCGTGTTGACCAATACCGTCGCGGATGTTGCGCGCACCTTTGGCCGCGCCATCATCATGCCCAACCTGGTTCCACCAGTGCGCAACGCGGCCGAAGCCGACGGCTATCGCCAGCGGATTCTCGCTGCCCGCCCGGCCGGCAGCCCGTTCGAGCCGCTGATGGTCCTGTACCTGACCGACCGCACCCAGCCTGAAGAGATCCGTGAGGCCAAGGCCACCGGATTCGTGCACGCCGCCAAGCTGTACCCGGCCGGCGCGACCACCAACTCGGACTCTGGCGTTACCAGCATCGACAAGATTTTTCCTGCGCTCGAGGCCATGGCCGAAGTCGGGATGCCGCTGCTGATCCACGGCGAAGTCACCCGTGGCGATGTCGACGTGTTCGACCGCGAGAAAATCTTCATCGACGAGCACATGCGTCGTGTGGTCGAGCGTTTCCCGACGCTCAAGGTGGTGTTCGAACACATCACCACCGCTGACGCCGTGCAGTTCGTCAACTCGGCTTCGGCCAACGTGGGCGCGACCATCACCGCGCATCACCTGCTGTACAACCGCAACCACATGCTGGTGGGCGGGATTCGGCCGCATTTCTACTGCCTGCCGATCCTCAAGCGCAATACGCACCAGGAAGCCCTGCTCGACGCCGCCACCAGCGGCAGCGAAAAGTTCTTCCTCGGCACCGACTCGGCCCCCCACGCCCAGCACGCCAAGGAAGCCGCTTGCGGTTGCGCCGGCTGCTACACCGCTTATGCGGCGATCGAGATGTACGCCGAAGCATTCGAACAGCGCAATGCGCTGGACAAACTCGAAGCCTTCGCCAGCCTCAACGGCCCGCGTTTCTATGGCCTGCCGGCCAACACCGATCGCATCACCCTGGTCCGCGAAGAATGGACCGCCCCTGCCAGCCTGCCGTTTGGCGAGCTGACCGTTATCCCGCTGCGCGCCGGTGAAAAACTGCGCTGGCGCCTGCTGGAGGAACACGCGTGAGTGAAGACCATTTCGACGACGAACTGGAAGGCAATGGCGGCGGTGGCGGCTCCCGTCATCCAATGGCTGCCAGGTTTCGTGGTTACCTGCCGGTTGTCGTCGACGTAGAAACCGGTGGCTTCAACTCGGCCACCGATGCCCTGCTGGAAATCGCCGCGACCACCATCGCCATGGATGAAAAGGGTTTTGTCTACCCGGACCACACCTACTTCTTCCGTGTCGAGCCATTCGAAGGCGCGAACATTGAAGCGGCGGCCCTGGAGTTCACCGGGATCAAGCTCGATCACCCGCTGCGCATGGCCGTGAGTGAAGAGTCCGCCCTGAACGATATCTTCCGCGGCGTGCGCAAGGCCCTCAAGGCCAACGGTTGCAAACGGGCGATCCTGGTCGGGCATAACAGCAGCTTCGACCTGGGCTTCCTGAACGCGGCGGTTGCGCGTCTGGACATGAAGCGCAATCCGTTCCATCCGTTCTCCAGTTTCGATACCGCGACGCTCGCGGGCCTGGCCTACGGCCAGACCGTGCTGGCCAAGGCGTGTCAGGCAGCGGACATCGACTTCGACGGTCGCGAGGCCCACTCGGCGCGCTATGACACCGAGAAGACGGCAGAACTGTTCTGCGGCATCGTCAATCGCTGGAAACAGATGGGTGGCTGGGAAGATTTCAACGATTGATGGCTATCTGTAGGAGCGAGCCTGCTCGCGATGGTCGTGAACGATGACGCGGGCGTTCTGGTTCCCCGCGGTGTTCTTGACTCCATCGCGAGCGGGCTCGCTCCTACGGGGATTTCAGTCGCAGATTTATTTACGCGCATAAAAAAACCGGCCTCGATCAGGCTGTGTGAAAACCTAGCAATCTGCGCAGCACTCAAAGAAAATGCTTCGTATCGAAAGATACGGAGCATTTTTCGTTATGGCCTACATCCAAGGACAGTCCCGCAGCCAGACCAGCCTGTTTCC
>Ga0207713_1003688_pt1 | contig 10296 bp, 9 predicted proteins | sample KBSS64metaG_FD_184404 | JGI IMG/M metagenome (GOLD analysis project Ga0207713, IMG submission 184404) | Switchgrass rhizosphere microbial communities from Kellogg Biological Station, Michigan, USA - KBS S6-4 metaG (SPAdes) (version 2) | ecosystem: Host-associated > Plants > Roots > Rhizosphere >...
AAGGTAAAGGTGTTATTGCCGACCGTGATCGCTTCAGAGGCGACAATAAAGAACCAGCCGCCTGACATCGACATCATCATGTTCCATACCAGCCCCGGCACAGCAAAAGGCGCATCCAGCTTCCAGAAGCGTTGCCATCCTGTCAGATGAAATCCGCGCGAGACTTCTACCAAATCGGCTGGCACGGTGCGCAACGACTGATAGAAGCTAAAGGTCATGTTCCACGCCTGGCTGGTGAACAGGGCAAAGATGGCCGCCAGTTCTACGCCCAGCACCTGCCCCGGAAAAAGCGCAATAAAGAAGGTGACGGTAAAGGAGATGTATCCCAGCACCGGCACGGACTGCAGGATATCCAGAATTGGCACCAGCACCTTTTCAGCACGGCGGCTTTTGGCGGCCAGCGTGCCGTAAATCAGGCTGAACACCAGGGAAGCCAGCATTGCCACCAGCATGCGCAGCGTGGTGCGCATGGCATATTCCGGCAGATTAGTGGGATCGAGCGAGATAGCCTGGGTTTTTAAACTGTCTATCGGCATCAACGTTTGATGAAAGCCGACCGCGACCATAGCAATCAGACAAATGATCAAGGGAAAAGCCACGGCATCCCAGACGTTAGGCAATAACCGTCTGTTGGCCGCCAGCATGGTGAATCGGAAGTTCATGAACCCTCTCTTCTTTTCATCACGGGAGCGACTGAATTATTTCAGGTGAGGGATTATCAGGCAGGATTGTTAAACGTATGCTCACCTGATGACCGGGTTTTTATTAATTTTTTGTGAAAGCAATACTGGGCGCTTATCGCCCATCCTGAAATGCATTAATTTCCCATGAAAAACCGGATCCTAATGTCGTCAGGACGCTTCAAACCCCAGATGGTTAGTGAATCACAGATTAGCTTTATCACTATGATTAACCCGTTACAAGAGTGTTAATGACCCCCGAGGATTCATCATATCCTGCTACATCACCCCTGATGGATGAATGCCGCGTCAGGCCTTATTCAGGTGATAACAATCAGGGAGGTGCCGACATAAAATATTAGAAAAATTGAAGCAGAGATTGCTTGCCTGCGTGTTGATAAATATGGCGCTAAATCAGGCTTAAAATCTTACCTCAAAAAATGAGGCCTGTTCACTTTTGTAAGATCCACGCCTTGCGACGGGATAACAACACTGGAGGCCATAAACTTCCCGCTCAAGTAATGCAGGCGATTTCCACATTGATGTTCAAATGAAGACCGAGTCTTAAACGTTACGATGTGTAAACCTGATGAAAAGAACCCGCTTTAAAGGCAGGACGCAACGAGATAAAGGCTTTCTTGAAATAACGCTGGATATAAAACGGATATTCCCTGTCCGACGGACAGACAGGGAAACGCTTTTTAGTTATGTACTTTGACGGGTGTACATTTTGGCACGGTAACAACGGGTTCCTGCCCCAGGATCCCGGGGATCATCTGAGACTGACAGTCAAAAATGCGACCTTTATCTGTAGTGGCGCGATAAGAGAGCATTTGAGAGCCCAAGGTATCTGGTTTAGTCGCGGATACATTAGTTACAGTGATTTCATCGGAAGAGCTCAGACCCAGCATTTTTGCTGTCTCAGCCTGAAGGGGAGGAATGGCTTCATTAGATGACATCGTGCTACAGCCACTCAGCGCAAGCAGAGAAAAAGCAACAAGTACCCTGTTTTTCATGATTTTGTTTATCCCAAACATAGTAAAAGGAGAGGTTAAAAAAACTCAAGCATTTGATTAATTCCTGCACGATAGTTTTAAACCTTTCTGCCACATTAAAGCAACATATTATGTAGGCCGGGTTTGACCCGTTTGGCTGAAAAAAGGCGTTTAACCGAGCGCCCTGTAAACAAGTCGCCGCCTGGACATGCTGGATTGTCATGAAATGTAAAGCCGGATTAATCACTTGATAAGCAACAGACTTCTGACAGAGGGATGACTGACAAGGACGGGGGCAGTAACACATTGATGGCTCTAATGGATCATTAAGACTATTCTTAATTAATTCGTTTCCGCTGCGCTTTACCCTTGACGCTTCGCAATCCGGTTTTCATCAGCAAGGAGTGAGCTAATGGCCTTACCAGGACAGTCTTCAAACAATCTTCCTGACTACAATATCGCGCGACGACTGGGCATGGTGTCCGCAGATGACATTGATTTCACCGCTTTGGCCAATCGTCTGGATTGCACGCGGGATTTCAGTCAGGTGGGCATCATCTATTCCGATGGCCGCGAACAATGGCTTGTTCGCCCTTCGCGTCGCTACGCTTCGTCGAACCAAAGTAATGTAAGTCATGTGGTGATTACGAAGGTTCCGACTGTGACATCTCAGACGGCAGCCAAATCCATCACCGACACATTGAGCAAGCCCTCTCTTGCGAATGAAATAACGTCCACTGCGTTTTCATGCGGGGCTGCTGTAGCTACTGCATTTCTCGCGATCGCAGCAGGAAGTACGGTGCCATTGACAGCAGGCGCAACAGGCGTTGTTGCTGGGATAATCGCAGCCGGAACATTTGCGACTGTAGGTCAGTGCATCAATGGCGGCGCCCGATTACTGTTAATCAGTGCAGGCCATGAAGAAAGCGTCAACTGGATAGATAGTCAGGGTTGGTACACAGCGACCTGTACCGCTTTGGATCTTATTTCTTTGGCAGGCGCAGGTGCAGGACTCAAAGGCATATTTGATACTTACAAACTGATGCGAGGCGCTTCTTCCGCGCGCGCAATTGAGTGGTTAAAAACGTTGAGCAGAGCAGAAAGGAAGCGGATCACTCAAGAGATCATTCGAATTCAAAACCCAGGTATCTCAAATTCCGGCATAAAAGCGATTATGCATATGGGTGGCTATCCAAAGCGCTTTCCAACAGAGGCGTTGCAGAAATCACTACAAAAAGAGCTAGCTAACGCAATTATTAACACCTCTGCATTCGCTGGCAGTGCTTTGACGGGTACTATTCGTAATCCACAGACTGTATCACAATCAGGAAAGTATATTATAGGATTACTCCAGTCATTTAACGCTACAGGAATTAATTGATATACATGCTAAAAAAACTAAAAAAAACACTTACCTTAAGTAAAAGTTATAGCAAAAAAATTGATACATTTGACATTGCCAAACTGGAAAAGGTAAAGGATGAAATGATTGATGAAATGGAAGAACCTGTCGGTTGGCATACCATGGGACTTCCGCTTGTCGCAAGCTGTTTTCTGGCTATATTCAGTTTTGTCATTCCTCAGACGTCTTTATGGCAAGGCATATATACGCTAATGGGCTGGCCAAAATATGCCTTAATGATTGGCATTATGGTTGCCGCTTTTTTTTATGCTTTCCTTGTTGTCCTGTCATTGTTATTTATCTCGAAAGGCAGTTATGTTTTTTTAAGATTTCATCTACTTGTCCTTGCGATAACAACTTTATTCTCTTTGTTCTTTGTCTGTTACTGTTTCTTTTCATGGCTGACAGGCTCAGGCGTGCATGCGTTACTGTTTGGACTTTCATTTCCGGGACTGTTTGCTGCCTGTCTTTCCTGGAAGTGTCTGGATACTGACATGTTTTATCGCATGATTGCTTACTGCTTGCATAATCGTGCATGGCGCAAGCAAATTGAAGGACAAAGAAAAAATCACGCCTCGTAAAATAAGGAATTTTCAGAACTGGAAATTCAATATTTATGGCCTCGTTTCGGGGCTATTTAATTAAAAATCAGTTACAATACTACCGCATATTGACCTGATATTAGTGGATGAAATCAGCACTAAATTTTTTAATAAAAACGCGCATGGCAGGCTCATTATCATGTTTAAACATCTAAAAAATGCATTAGCGCTCAGCGAAAAATTTAGTGCGAAAATCGTAAAGGGGAATGATGAACAACTTGAATCCGTTAAGGATGAGATGATGAATGAGATGGATGCTTCTATTGGATGGCATACTATGGGCATTCCTCTAATAATAAGCGCAATACTCACAGTAGTTAGTTTCTCTCTGCCTCAAATTTCTATTTGGCATGGAATTTCAAAATGGATGGACTGGTCAAAAAACGCTTTTTTCATCGGCGCTATGATCACGGACTTAGTGGGTTGCATTATTATCATTCCATTAATGGCGGTCGTTGGTAAAGGGCAATATCTTGCGCTAAAAAGCTATGTTTACATAGCCTTTAGCACTGCTACATTAGCAATATCCTTCCTAATATATACGATATTAGGAACATTACTTGGTGCAGACATAAAAACCACACACTTAATAGTTTCAATCATTGGCGTCATTCTGATAATACTAAGTTTTATGTGTATTAATAGTTTAGTTTTTTATCGTATGATTGCTTACTGCTTGCATAATCGCGCTTGGCGTAAACAAATTGAAATGCAAAGAGAAAAACCACATCTCTAAAAGAGAGGAATTTATAGCCTCGCTTCGAGGCTTTTCCGTTGAAGCATACTTAAAAATTAAAAACATGGTGACCCTATTTTATTAAATAAACACATCCTGTATTGATAAAAAACCAAGGAAGTTTTTGATAATCATGTTTTATAATCTGAAAAGTTCATTAGAGCTTAGCAAAAAGGTCACTGCACAAATTAGTAAAGCTAATGATGAACAACTTGAATCCATTAAAGATGAGATGACAGATAAGATGGAAGTGCCAATTGGATGGCATATTATGGGTATCCCTTTAAGCTCAAGTCTAATATGCTCACTGTTTTCTTGTGCGATGTCTCTGATGCCATTAGGCATTAAAATGATCGATAACTTCAATTGGCCTAAATATCCTACATTGACAGGCGTATTTATCACTTCGATTATTATTGCCTGTTCGTCTACATCTCTGCATTTTCCATAGTCAGGGGCTTCTATCACGCTATAAAGATATACCTTGCTATTTATGTTTTTACAACAACACTGGCAAGCCTCAATTTTATATTTGATATAGTCGCAATTTATCAGGCCCGAATGCACAGTGCATGGCTAATTAGCTCTTCTGTTATCAGCATGCTCCTCATTATTTTTTGCATTAGATCCCTTAATAGCAGGATGTTTTACAAATCTGTTGCATATTATTTGTTTGCACGCGCCTGGCGTAAAAAGCTGTATCGGCAAAAGTATAAACCCTGAGCGTTAAATATATTTTCTGACTATAAAATCTTTACATAATACTATTTATAACGAACGTGTTATTAAGATTATAAATTCTTTCAAAATTTGGTAAATCAATGTCACTTTAAAAGTATCAAGAAAATCCTCAAGAAGTATTAACAAAAACAAATCAACATTAACAACCATCTAATAATATAAATATTAAAACAACTGATAAAAATCATAAATTAATAAAGCTCACATGCATTTCACTTTATAATTAACAAATTAAATTACATGAACACCTCACATCCCATAAAAAAACCAGAGCCATCTCACCAATTCAATTTAAAAATAAAACATTGTTTCAATTTTAATTGAAAAGAGATTTTTTGCCGAATAGGATGCACAAAAATGAATTCATGCTGCTTTAATTCATTACTGAATAAATTTACTTGCACCACTAACGGGAGGTTAACGTGGAAGTCAGACAAAGCATTCATAGCGCCCACGCCAACGCGCTGGATACACAAGGATTACGCGATGAATTCTTGATTGAGAAGATCTTTGTGCCCGATGAGTTCACCATGGTGTACAGCCATATCGACCGTATCATTGTTGGCGGCGTGATGCCGGTCGGCCAGGCTGTCGCGATAGGTAACGATGTGGGTAAGCAACTTGGCGTCAGCTATTTTCTGGAGCGTCGCGAACTCGGCATGATTAATATCGGCGGGCCCGGTCAGGTCACCATTGATGGCGAAGACTATGAGATCGGTCATCGTGAAGCGCTGTATATCGGCAAAGGTGCCCGAGAAGTCCTGTTCAGCAGCCTGGCCCCCCATCGTCCCGCGAAGTTTTATTACAACTGCGCACCGGCGCATAAAACATTGCCCATCCGCAAAGTGACGGCTGGCGATGCCGCTGCCGTCACGCTCGGCGATAACCTCACGAGCAATCGCCGCACGATCAACAAGTATCTGGTTCCTGACGTCCTGGAAACCTGCCAGCTCAGTATGGGGTTAACGCAGCTTGAACCCGGCAACCTCTGGAATACCATGCCGTGTCATACCCACGAACGCCGTATGGAAGTCTATCTCTATTTCGATATGGATGATGATGCCTGCGTTTTTCATATGATGGGTGAGCCGCAGGAAACGCGTCATCTTCTTGTCCATAACGAACAGGCGGTCATTTCACCGGCCTGGTCGATCCATTCAGGTGTCGGTACGAAAGCCTATACCTTTATCTGGGGAACGGTAGGTGAAAACCAGGTGTTTGATGATATGGACCACGTATCGGTCAAGGATCTGCGCTAATCCTAACCAATGCGCCGCCTGTCAGAAGCAGGTAGCGCGTGAATAAGGAGTCCACATGATACTGAATGCGTTTTCTCTTCAGGACAAAATCGCGGTGGTTTCGGGCTGCAATACCGGCCTGGGTCAGGCTATGGCATTGGGACTGGCTGAAGCCGGTTGCAATATTGTTGGTATTAATCAGGTTGAACCCGACGAAACGATTAAACAGGTGACCGCGCTGGGACGTCGCTTCCTTAGCCTGAAAGCTGATTTGCGTAACATTGATGCTATCCCTGCCCTGCTGGACAGCGCCATCGCCTGCTTTGACCGCATTGATATTCTGGTGAATAACGCGGGCATGATTCGCCGTGAGGATGCCATCAACTTCAGCGAACAGGACTGGGATGATGTGATGGATCTGAATATTAAGAGCCTGTTCTTTATGTCGCAGGCCGCCGCCCGACATTTTATTGCCCAAGGGGATGGGGGCAAGATCATCAACATCGCCTCAATGCTCTCTTTTCAGGGCGGGATCCGCGTGCCTTCTTACACCGCGTCTAAAAGTGGCGTAATGGGCATAACCCGCTTGCTGGCCAACGAGTGGGCGAAGCACCGTATTAATGTCAACGCAATTGCCCCGGGCTATATGGCAACCGATAACACGCAGCAACTGCGCGCTGATGCACAGCGAAGTGCCGAAATCCTCGATCGCATTCCCGCCGGTCGCTGGGGAAAACCAGAGGACCTGATGGGGCCGGTGGTATTTCTTGCCTCACGAGCTTCTGACTATATGAATGGCTATACGATTGCCGTCGATGGCGGCTGGCTCGCGCGTTAAGGCTGAGCATTAAGCCTTTACGTCTGCCCGGGCGAGCCTGTCGTTATGCGTGAATAATGATGCCAGGCAGCCCGATTAATCAGGCAGGCAATCGCATCATTAAAGCCGGTTTTACTCTCTTATGAGAAAGAATAATGATTGAGGCCAGAATAGTGACCCTGAACGCCAACCGTATGAATAAGTCAATATATCTGGTTAATGTAAAACTGGCTTCTTAAGGCCAGCCGATAATGATGACGTCATGGGATTTCATTTCCCAGAGAAACCTATGGATAACCGTTATTCCCGCCTGTCGAGGCGAATAAGGACGTCACGGTTACGGTGAATAATCACAGAAATATAAAAAAACGAGTAAGGATTTATACAGCATTGAGGGAAATATAATGGAATTATTATCAACAGCCCGCCAACTTGATCGGTTACTTAAAGGTTTTACACAGCTAAAAGACGAAGGCAAATTTAACGAACCCAATATGGATGGCACAGCGGGGGATTACATCTCATTTGCTCACTGGGAATGGCCGCAGGGCGTTGGCCTGTTTGGTCTGGTGAGATTATGGGAGTTGACCCGTCGCGATGATATTTACCAAATCATTGAAAACTGGTTTCAGCAAAATATTCAAAAAGGCCTGCCCCCGTTAAATATTAATACCACCGCCCCCATGCTGCCGTTATCCCTGCTGTGGGCACATAACCGGGCACCACATTATCAAGCGGTGCTGGATAGCTGGGCCGACAGGGTAATGACAGAACTGCCGCGCACCCCGGAACAAGGCTTCCAGCACGTGGTGTCCGACGGCATTAACCCCATGGAGATATGGGATGACACGCTGTTTATGGTGGTGCTGTTTCTCGGCCATTACGGTGTGGCTTCCGGACGACAGGCGCTGGTCGATGAGGCCGTACGCCAGTTTTTACTGCATGCCCGTTATCTTAACGATCCGCAGACCGGTTTATGGTTTCACGGCTGGAGCTTTGCCGAGAAGAGCCATTTTGCTCAGGCCCGCTGGGCGCGGGGAAATGCCTGGATAACCGTCGGCATTATTGAGTTTCTGGAACTGACCCAGCTCCGCGGCGGGGTCCGTGACTATTTACTCGAATGCCTGAAAACGCAAATTAATACATTAATCACGCTGCAATCTGAGAGCGGTGCATGGCACACGCTGCTCGACCATCCAGACAGCTATGAAGAAATATCGGCTACCGCCGGATTTGGCTATGGCTTATTAAAAGGCGTTCGTCTTGGCTATGGCGATGAACGTTGGTTGCAGGCAGGTTTACAAGCCCTGGGCGCGGTACGGCGAAATATTGACAGCAGCGGCACAGTCCATAACGTCTCTTATGGCACCCGCATGGGAAGAACCCTGCAGTTCTATAAAGACATTCCGCTACAGCCAACCGGTTATGGCCAGGCGCTGGCTATTTTATGCCTGACCGAAGGGTTAAGACATTTAAAAAAATAACAGGACGTCGACACCAGGAGAATATCATCATGGACCAGAACCATTATTGTTACTTCCCCCTTAACCAGAATGAAGCCGTTCGCTACTGGCAGTTATCCGCGATTTCTTCACAGCGCTATGATGTGCCCAATGCGCCGATGTCCGGTGAAATGGATCCGTTTTTCTTTCTGAGCCAACATAAAAACTTTATTCCCCATACCTATCCCTGTCGTACGCAGTTTCAGCAACACTATGCCGGAAAAAAGCCCACTCCTTTCGGCGATACTACCCTGAAAAACTGGTGGTTCCCTTTCGGTTCCGATCGGGTCGATTTATCAGGTTTCTGGTTCCGGGCCACGCGCATCGGCGCTCAGGCAGAAACCTACCTTGTTGCGGAACAACGTGGCCTGTACCGTTTTCGGCTGACCACCTGCGGTGCCGCCTGTATTACGCTGAACGGCGGTGATGTGGCATGGCAGGCAGACTATCAGCGTAATCTGGAAAGCACCGTTGAGTTCGCGCTCATGCTGGATGCCGGAGTGAACGCTATCGCGGTCTGGTTCGATGACCTGGCCGAACGCGATGTGCGCTTCTTTTTTCAACTGGACTATGTTGAAGGTGCGCCGCTGCAGGTGGCACTGGCAACACCGATTGAGGCAGATCGGGTGCGGCAAATGGAAGCCCTGCTCGAAGGCATGGCGTTTGAACAGCCGACCTACACAGGCGGCACCGTTCGCCTGTGCTTCCCAATCCCAGCCCCGGAAACGCTGAACCTGAATATCCGCGTGCAGGGCGACTTTATTTCGCTAGACCAGCCCGTACTGCTCAACGCGGTTTTACATCAAGGCGAAACGGTAGCTGAGATTGCCGAAAGCGACGCGTTGCCGGCTGATTTTCGTCATTTCGTTATCAGCATGGAAAAAGACAACTTTCATATCAGGCGCACCCTGGGCGTGGAGATCTGCCATGCAGAGCAACAGGCGCAGGTGCCGAAAACGGCAGACGCGCGTGCAGACGAAGCGCTGATGCATGTTGCCCTGCACGGCGAATACAGCAGCGTAAAAGCGCTGGCCCGGCTAGCCTGCGGGAGGGATGACACCGAAACCCAGAACATGCTGGAAGGCGTTTTAACACCGGTTGAAGAGTGCCATGACTGCGCCGACTTTACGCTTGTACCGCTGCTGTGGTGTCGGATCCAGTGGGCGGATCGCATTGCCGCTCCCGTTCGCGAGAAAATGGATCGGGCGATTTTAGCCTTTCGTTACTGGATGGATGAGCCGGGAAATGACGTGCAGTGGTATTTTTCTGAAAACCACGCGCTGCTGTTTCATACCGCCGCCTACCTGGCGGGAAGCACCTTTCCGGATAAAACCTTTGTGCGATCCGGCCGCCTGGGCAGCGATCAGGCAGAGGCAGGCCGTCAGCGCGTGCTGGCATGGCTGGATCACTTTGAACAATGCGAGATGGCCGAATGGAATTCCGCGCCTTACTTCCCTATCGATCTCAAGGGATTAACCGCCCTCGCTGCCCTGGCACCGGATGCCGAAATCGTTGCCCGCAGCCAGCGCGCTATCCTCCGCCTGCTGGAGCAGATTGCACGATCCAGCCACCAGGGCATGCTC
>Ga0207713_1003693_pt1 | contig 10291 bp, 7 predicted proteins | sample KBSS64metaG_FD_184404 | JGI IMG/M metagenome (GOLD analysis project Ga0207713, IMG submission 184404) | Switchgrass rhizosphere microbial communities from Kellogg Biological Station, Michigan, USA - KBS S6-4 metaG (SPAdes) (version 2) | ecosystem: Host-associated > Plants > Roots > Rhizosphere >...
CCTTTAAATTTAGTGGAGCTGTTACTTCTACTAAATACTCTCCAGCCTTTGGAAATTTAAGCTCAACCTGACCGTTGCTATCTGCTTTAAACTGCTGCACTTGTTTATCAGTCGCGCCTTTTTCTCTTAAATTAATTTCAGCATTCGCGAGACTCGTTCCTTTCTCACTTATGGTTAATTTAACAGGTTGAGCAACTTTAATTGTGCTGGGATTTACAGAAAAGTTAACTTTAATCGGTGTATTTGGAAGCTGAATATCTGAAACTTTTCCTTTAGAAAGATAACTTTGTAATACCCACTCTCTCGTTACTTCCTCTGTTTTAATATTTTTCGCTTTAATGTCAGCTGGAATTAAATATTCACGTTCTGCTTTCGGTGGAGCTTTATCAGCTGGCATATCAAAAAATAAATGCCATGCTTTTTGATCATATACATATTTTAAAGGGTAACTTGCTTGTGCCTGAATGATATAAGTTCCCTCTTCTGGCAAATCTACATCAAAAACCGTGGCCGATTTATGCAAAGCTTCAGCAGTAATCGTCTTAAGCTCATTTTTAGGAGTAATTACAGTAAGTTTGGCATCCTTTAAAGCATACTCACTATTTAATGCTTCTTCGGCATAACCTGCAATTACGGGTACTTGAGTTTGTTCTGTTTTATAAGCTAAAGGCGCTACATAGGGCTCATGAGCAAAGCCTGTGGTACATATAAATGCAAGAGGCACAATTAAAAATTTATTCATTCTTACAAAATCCTGTTGTACACAAAGTTAAAAAATTTCAGACAAAAGATACGCAGCTACAGTATACATAAATAAAAATCATTATTATTATCATTTAATATTCAAATTTAAAATTCTCTAATCTTTTATTCAAAAAGAAAGAGGCCCACAGGCCTCTTTCATCTACATCATTGTTCTTTTACTTTTGGAAATGCCTGATTAAAATCAATAAGCTTATAACTTTTTACTAAATCATCTGGTCCGTAAGATACTTCGTAAGATGTTTCTTTACCGTTAAAATATGCTTCTGTCGGCGTCCCAAATACTTCCCAAAGACCGATTGAAGCAACATCTGCTACACCATGACCAAAAGCTCTGCCGACTTTCACCCACTTTGAATAACCTTGCTGAAAAGTATAGATCTCAACCCGTGTTCCATCACGGTATTCTGAAAGTACAGGTGCTCCAAACTCGGCAATCACATAGTTACGAGAACTACCTGGATTTAGAACATTTACATTTTTTTTACTTGGTTGATTACCCGCCATAAATACTGAGCAACCAGACATAGATAACATAGCCATACCCATGAGGCAGGTAATAAATAATTTTCTCACGACTTAAAATCTCTATTTTTTGATATTTATACAACTTGTTGTAATGCTTAAAGTATTACGCGCCAATCATATATAATTTTAGAAAGTTTTTCGATGAATTATTTCCCATGAAAAAATAAAATTTATTTCCTTTAAATATGTAATCATTTTCTCAATATTTTAGTTTTTTATTATTTTGATCTCTTTTACCTTATACTTCTCTTTTTGAGTCTCTTCTTAACCTATTATGGCGTCCCCGCAATCTCCTCTATCTACACATCAACACTATTCACTATTTTTAGCAATTTTCTCACTCGCTGTAGGTGGTTTCTGTATTGGAACCACCGAATTCGTCGCAATGGGACTGATTCAGGAAATTGCCAATAACTTAAAAATTACAGTACCAGAAGCTGGACACTTTATTAGTGCTTATGCATTAGGTGTGGTTATTGGTGCTCCCATCATCGCTATTCTTGGAGCTAAAGTTCCTAGAAAAACGTTATTACTTGGCTTAATGCTTTTTTATGGTATTGCCAACGCTTGTACTGCTTTAGCCCATACCCCCGAAACTGTTTTAGTTTCACGTTTTATTGCAGGTTTACCGCACGGAGCATATTTTGGTGTTGGTGCATTAGTTGCAGCTGAACTAGCAGGTCCTTCACGAAGAGCATCTGCTGTTGCCCAAATGATGATGGGTCTTACAGTTGCAACTGTGATTGGTGTACCTTTGGCAACTTGGTTAGGTCAAAATTTTGGTTGGAGAGCAGGCTTTGAATTTTCAGCGACTATCGCTTTCTTCACCTTAATTGCTGTTGGCTTCTTTGTACCCAATATTCCAGTCCAAGCAAAAGCAAGCATAAAAACAGAATTAGCTGGCCTTAAAAATATCAACATGTGGTTAACACTAGCGGTAGGTGCAATCGGTTTTGGAGGCATGTTTTCTGTTTACAGCTATGTCTCACCTATTTTGACTGAATATACGCAAGTGAATATCCAAATCATCCCTATCGCTTTGGCTATTTGGGGTATTGGTATGGTTATTGGTGGCTTAGCCGCAGGATGGCTTGCAGATAAAAATCTGAATAAAACGATTGTAGGCGTACTCATTAGCTCAGCTATCGCTTTTGTGGTGGCTAGTTTCTTAATGAGTAATATTTATACTGCTATTGCCTCATTATTTTTGATTGGTCTTACCGTAATGGGATTAGGTGGAGCATTACAGACTCGTCTAATGGATGTCGCTGGCGATGCTCAAACATTAGCAGCATCACTCAACCACTCTGCCTTTAATATGGCCAATGCATTAGGTGCATTTCTAGGCGGATGGGTACTCAGTCATCAAATGGGTTGGATCGCGCCAATCTGGGTCGGTTTTGTCTTAAGCCTCGGTGGCCTTATCATTTTACTTATTGCCTTTGCAGTGGAAAAAACAAGTAAGAAAATTTAATTAAAGAAGAAGCTAACTAATTTTTTCTAATCAGTTAGCTTACCGCCACAGTGAGGACAATAACATTTTGTCTCCCTAACCGACTCTTCTTCCTCTAATACTTTTTCACGCATAATTTGAATAATCAGGTTATGCGCTTGTTCTTTTGGCAATCCCACTTTTTGACGGATTCGTTCTATTTCAACTTCGTCATGTAAAATATCAATCCCTCGTACCTGAAGTAACTCACGAAATTCTTGCTCTAGTCTTTGATTCCTTTGATTGAGCTCATTTGCCAGCCCAGATGCTAAAATACCAGCTGGTAATGCTGCAATACCAACACCTAAAATGGTAATGAGTGCGCCTAATAACTTTCCTAAACTAGTCACTGGGGTGACATCGCCATAACCTACTGTGGTTAAAGTAACCACCGCCCACCACATAGATTTAGGTATTGAACTAAAAGCTTCTGGCTGAGCTTTATTTTCAACCACATAAATGCCAGAAGCAGTCATAATAATCATAATAATTAAAATAAAGATAACTGCCTGAAAAGAACCCTTTTCACGCTTAATCACGCATAACAATATCTGTAGTGAGATAAAATACCGCGTTAATTTTAATAAACGAAGTAAACGTAATATTCTGAGCATACGAAGATCGATTCGTACGAAGAAATTGAGATAAGCAGGTAAGATTGCCATCAAATCAATAATTGCTTCCCCACTTTTCATCCAGTTCAAGCGGATTTTCCATGCAGATTGTGTTGTATCTCGATCTGCAACACTCCATAGTCTTAATAGATATTCAATACTAAAAATTGCAATTGAAATAACTTCAAAATAGTCGAACCAAACATGATAGCTTGTGTACAAATCATTTACTGTTTCTAACAAAACGGCAGCGACGTTGCCAACAATTAAAATAACTAAAAAATAATTAATACATCTACTTACCGTAGTTTCATAGTCATGATTATGAAGATTATTATAGAAAAACTTACGCAATCCCTTCCAAGCTGAATTTTGCATATTGATCTGACCACTTGATATTAAAGATATAGTAAGCTCTCGCCCTCTATTCACCAATATAGTCTTTAATAAATTTTCCTTCATTCACTTGGGCATTTAAAATTTTCTACTTTTTCTCAGGTCAATTCATTGCTACACATCTGAATTCATTTTCTTCCCACCACTGCACATCATAGATACCTGCATGTGATTTCAAAATAAGATTAATATAGTTTTGCAGCAACATAATGTGATGAGTAATATCAAGCTTTCTAAATAAAAACTTTCTTAAAATAGGTGTATTTGGAGAAATAAAAATTGCGAATCCATTGCTATATTCTTCATAGACACTGATTCCAAGATACATGGTTATTTCGGGCAAAGGAATTTCAATTTGCCATCCCCAGTTTTCACTATATAGCTCTATATTTAAATGATATCTATTTTTCAAAATACTAAAAATATATTGTGCAATATCTTCAGTTTTTTGAACTAAAACACCTTCTTCATCGGAGTATGTTTTTTGATCATATCGTTGATAATCATCAAATTTAAATTCAACAATTGTCTTTAGCATTCTTAAATTCCCTATATAAAATACCCATATTTTTTTTAATTATTTTTAAGTTCGTTTAATTATTTTAAAACAAAAAACCAGTTAATTTCTAGTACTATATTTAATTTGATATATATATCAAATTAAAAAATGTCATATTTAGTGTTTTTAGATAAACACATGAACCAATTCACACTTTTAATAAAAATAATAATTCATAAAGTCTATTTTTACCTAAAATTATATATAAGTTATTTTATTAAATAATTTTTTCAGTCTTTATATCTTAATCTAGATATATAATTTATTTTCTGATCTTTAATATTTTCTAAAAATTAGTATTAGAATATATTAATTTAATTAGGTATCTTTATAGCTTTTTCTAAAACTAACAATACTAGGTACTATTTATTAGGCTGATATCCATACAGAGAATTTATAATTTTGGAATCAATTTTAGAGCCAAAATTTCAGAAAAACTTAACAATACTAAATAAACCAAAGAAATTCTTAACAAAAAAATCTCATCCATTTCACCCTTTTATTAAGATGAAAATTAGTACCTCCCGCTCGTTATTTTTAAGTTTTTTGAATTTTTGTATCATTTAATTGATAATAGAACTTTAATACTTATTTCTTTAGCGATTCAATCATAAAGAACTTTATTTTTTTTTAAACATATGAAAACAAGGGGAAATTACATGGGATTTAAAGCCCTCCCTACACTTATTTCTTTATTTATTACATTGTTAATCTGGTTTGTGATTCCTGTACCCGCAGGTGTTGATCCTGATGCATGGCATTTATTAGCGATGTTTATAGGTGTGATTGCCGCAATCATCGGTAAAGCTATGCCAATTGGTGCAATTGCGATTATTGCTATCACCTTAGTCGCTGTGACAGGTGTTACCAATGACAGCCCAAGTGGAGCCATTCAAGATGCCCTTAGTAGCTTTGCAAATCCCCTGATCTGGTTGATAGGTATTTCCATCATGATCTCTAAAGGTTTGCAAAAAACTGGATTGGGTGCACGGTTAGGCTATTTATTTATCGCAGTTTGGGGCAAAAAAACCATTGGTATCGGCTATAGCATGGTACTTTCCGAACTTATTCTCGCCCCTGTAACACCCAGTAATACGGCACGTGGTGGTGGAATTATTCACCCGATTGTACTGGCAATTTCCACTAGTTATGACTCCGATCCTGCTAAAGGCACCGAAGGTCGGATGGGAAAATATCTGTCATTGGTTAACTACCAAGCCAATCCGATTACCTCTGCAATGTTCATTACAGCAACTGCCCCTAACCCATTAGTCGTTGATTTAGTGGCAAAGGCTACTAATAGTGAAATTTCTTTAAGTTGGAGCACTTGGGCACTGGCGATGTTACTACCAGGATTAATTGCTTTAATCATCATGCCTTTGATTATGTATTTGATGTATCCACCCGAAGTTAAAGAAACGCCTAATGCAGCTCAGTTTGCTAAAACTAAATTAAAAGAAATGGGACCTGTCAGTAAAAATGAAATCATTATGCTTGGTGTATTCGGTATTTTATTGATGCTATGGGCAGGTATTCCTGCCATGATTTTTGGCTCCGCTTGGGCTGTTGACCCAACGACGACTGCTTTTATTGGTTTAGGATTATTGCTACTTACAGGTGTACTGACTTGGGATGATATTCTGACGCAAAAGAATGCATGGGATACTATTACTTGGTTCGCAGCATTAGTCATGATGGCAACTTATTTAAATAAACTGGGTTTGATTACATGGTTCTCAGGTGTTTTAGAAACCAGTATTGGTCATTTAGGTCTAAGCTGGATGCCTGCTTGTTTATTGTTAATGCTTGCCTATCTGTATGCACATTATATGTTTGCTAGCACTACGGCACATATTACCGCGATGTTCGCAGCCTTCTATACTGCTGGACTTGCACTCGGTGCACCGCCAATGCTCTTTGCCCTAATGATGGCAGCAGCTTCAAGCATTATGATGACATTAACCCATTATGCGACTGGCACTTCCCCTGTAGTGTTCGGTTCGGGCTACACCACACTGGGTGAATGGTGGAAGGCTGGCTTTGTTATGAGTGTCGTTAATATCATTATCTTTGTGGTGATTGGCGGACTTTGGTGGAAAGTATTGGGTTATTGGTGATTTGAAAATAAAAGCAAAGTCATATTTTATGGCTTTGCTTTTTTATTACATATCGACTTTCACATAAAATCATCTAGCTTCAAAAAGTTACTATTAATAAAGTCTGTATATAACTTTATGTTTTCTTTTGTTTTTTCAACATCAATTAATTGAGAAATCTCATTTCTCACAATATATTTAGTTGTTAAAATTGTCATGGTTTTGCCCACACCAAATCGAATTGGTTTGTTAAAACTGAGTTCTGCTTGTTTGGCTTTTTCTAAATAATGCTTATAACAAATATTTCTAAATTTTTTATCATTCTTTTCGTTCTTACTATTTATTTTTAATACCAAATCATCTTCTTGTAATTGAAGGTATTGTGTACACAGCTCATTTTCATTAAATGCCCACCAATACCCCATAAAACCACCATTTTGATTAGGAACATAGTCCCAATCACCTGTATTCAACTCTTTTTGTAAATACTTAAAAAATCCAGTCCAATTTTGATGATTCCACTTTTCCTTATTCGAAAAATTACCAACCTCCTCTTCAATTGAGAAGATATGGCTTTTAAAATCCAGAAAAATATCATTATTTGTTACGGTATCATTCAATAATCTAAGTAGATCCTGCCGATGAAAAACTTTGAAACCATCTGCTAACTCTTTTATATAGTTCGATTGATCGTATGTCTTAAAATAAATAGCTAAGACATTTTCTTGACCTACTATATTTTCAGCATAGTTTCTATATCTGAACAATTGATTACTATGAGATTTCGTTCTTGTCTTATCCTCAACAACAATCATGAAGTTGTTAAGATGTAAAATAATATCAATACCTTGCTGTTGCTTCTTTAACTCAAACTTATCGATATTATCAGGCATTTTTTTATTTTCTAATTGAAAGAACATCTCAATTAAATTGACTGCACAAGTTTTAATTTCCTGATCGACATTTTTGTAATTAGGATTTGCATGGTCTAATAACCAAAAGATAAAAGCATCTTGTGATAATTCTTTTGTTGCATATTTAAAAATATTTGGTTTATTCATTCTAACTAATTACTCAAAAAATAAGGGCTGAATAATCAACCCTTATTTTTATCTAAATCAACAAATTAAGTCAATTGAGCAGCAGAGATTTTCTTAGTATCAACTTGATCAGCTTCTTTAGTATATTCGCTCATCTTGTCGAAGTTTAAGTATTTGTAGATCTCAGCAGAAGCGCTGTCGATTTGCGACGCGTACTGTTGATATTCTTCTGGGCTTGGTAATTTACCAAGAACCGCAGCTACAGATGCAAGCTCAGCAGATGCTAAGTAAACATTTGCACCTTGACCTAAACGGTTCGGGAAGTTACGAGTAGAAGTCGATACACATGTTGTGTTCGGTGCTACACGAGCTTGGTTACCCATACAAAGTGAACAACCTGGCATCTCTGTACGCGCACCTGCACGACCATAGATGTTATACAAGCCTTCTTCCATCAATTGGTGCTCGTCCATACGTGTTGGTGGAGCCAACCATAAACGAGTAGACAATGAGCCACTAGGTACTTTATCAAGTAACTGACCCGCTGCACGGAAGTGACCGATGTTAGTCATACAAGAACCAATGAATACTTCATCAATTTTGTCGCCTTGAACGTCAGATAAAAGTTTCGCGTCATCTGGATCGTTCGGGCAGCAAAGAATTGGTTCTTTGATGTCAGCAAGATCGATTTCATAAACTTTTAAGTATTCAGCATCAGCATCAGCTTTTAACAAGCTTGGGTTATCTAACCACTTCTGCATGTTTTCAGCACGGCGCGCCATTGTACGAGCATCGCCATAACCTTCTGCAATCATCCACTTCAACATGGTGATGTTAGAACGTAAGTATTCAGCAACTTTCTCTTCTGAAAGTGTGATTGAACAACCAGCAGCTGAACGCTCAGCAGATGCATCAGAAAGTTCGAATGCTTGCTCAACAGTCAAGTCATTTTCCATTTCTGATAAATCGATCTCAAGGATACGACCAGAGAAGATGTTTTTCTTACCTTTCTTCTCTACAGTTAAGTCACCCGCTTGAATCGCGTAGTAAGGAATCGCATGTACAAGGTCACGTAAAGTGATACCAGGTTGCATTTTACCTTTAAACTTAACAAGTACAGACTCAGGCATATCAAGTGGCATAACACCAGTTGCAGCTGCGAACGCAACAAGACCAGAACCAGCAGGGAAAGAGATACCGATTGGGAAACGAGTATGTGAGTCACCACCAGTACCAACTGTATCTGGAAGTAACATACGGTTTAACCAAGAGTGGATAATACCGTCACCTGGACGTAAAGATACACCACCACGGTTCATGATGAAGTCAGGTAATGTATGGTGAGTTGTTACGTCAACTGGTTTTGGATATGCAGCAGTGTGACAGAAAGACTGCATTACTAAGTCAGCTGAGAAGCCCAAGCAAGCTAAGTCTTTTAACTCGTCACGAGTCATTGGACCAGTTGTATCTTGAGAACCAACTGTAGTCATCTTAGGTTCACAGTAAGTACCCGGACGGATACCTTGACCTTCAGCTAAACCACATGCACGACCAACCATTTTCTGAGCTTGCGTGAAGCCTTTGCCAGTGTCAGCAGGTTGTACAGGTGTACGGAACAATGTAGAAGGTGCAAGACCTAATTCTTCACGTGCTTTAGTTGTCAAACCACGACCAATGATCAAGTTAATACGACCACCAGCACGTACTTCGTCTAAAAGTACTGGAGTTTTAAGTTCTGCTTCTGAAATTTGTACGCCATCTTTAAAGGCAGTGACTTTTGCAGCAGCGTGGTCAATTTTCAATACAACTTCGTCGCCCATGTTCATGTTAGCAACGTCGATTTCTACAGGTAATGCACCTGCATCTTCCATTGTATTAAAGAAAATTGGAGCGATTTTAGAACCTAAGCACACACCACCATCTTTTTTGTTTGGAATGTGTGGAAGTTCGTCACCGAAGAACCAAAGTACAGAGTTAGTTGCAGATTTACGTGAAGAACCTGTACCAACAACGTCACCAACATAAGCAACTTGGTTGCCTTTCGCAATGAGTTCTTTAATTTGGTTTAATGGACCAACTTCACCTGGTTTTTCAGGATTGATACCATCACGCTCGTTTTTCAACATTGCATTTGCGTGTAATGGGATATCTGGACGGCTCCAAGCATCTTGTGCTGGAGACAAGTCATCAGTATTTGTCTCACCAGTTACTTTGAACACAGTGATTTTAATTTCTTCTGGAACGTCAGGACGGCTTGTGAACCATTCTGCGTCTGCCCAAGATTGTAAAACAGCTTTAGCATTGGCATTACCCGCTTTTGCTTTATCTGCTACGTCATGGAATGCATCAAATACAAGAAGTGTTTTCTTTAACGCTTCAGCAGCTAGGCTTGCAAGTTCAGCATTGTCAAGAAGCTCAACAAGTGGTGCTACGTTATAACCACCAAGCATGGTGCCAAGTAAGTAAACTGCACGCTCTTTAGAAACGAGTGGTGAAGTTGCTTCGCCTTTTGCAATTGCTGCCAAGAACGCTGCCTTTACGTAAGCTGCTTGGTCAACACCTGCAGGAACACGGTTTTCAAGCAAATCAACCAAGAACGCTTCTTCGCCTGCTGGTGGATTTTTTAATAGTTCAACAAGCTGAGCTGTTTGGGCATCATCAAGTGGCTTCGGTGGGACTCCGAGTGCGGCACGTTCTTCAACGTGTTGGCGGTAAGCTTCTAGCACGGTGTTCATTCCTCTTTTTTTGAAAAATTACTTGCAAATTCCAGCTTTCTTAAAAAGCTTCACAAGTAATATGGACTA
>Ga0207713_1003696_pt1 | contig 10285 bp, 8 predicted proteins | sample KBSS64metaG_FD_184404 | JGI IMG/M metagenome (GOLD analysis project Ga0207713, IMG submission 184404) | Switchgrass rhizosphere microbial communities from Kellogg Biological Station, Michigan, USA - KBS S6-4 metaG (SPAdes) (version 2) | ecosystem: Host-associated > Plants > Roots > Rhizosphere >...
CTTGGCCGCGCCGGAATACACCCCGCCTTCATCGTTGGGCGCAATGCCGCCAGTGACCATCAGGCCGACGCCGCCCCGGGCGCGCTCGGCAAAGTACGCGGCCATGCGCTCGAAGCCGCCGGGGCGCTCTTCGAGGCCGGTGTGCATCGAGCCCATCAAGGTGCGGTTGCGCAAAGTGGTGAAGCCCAGGTCGAGCGGAGCGAGCAGGTGCGGGTAGCGGTCGGCGGCCATGGAAGGTCCCCTGGTGGCGTGATCACGGTATGCGGGCACCTCACCGGTCGGCGGGGCTCGTCGTTTGTCTGCCAGCGACATTAAACAGCCGTTTGAATTGGCTCAATGATCGAAACTGACAAGTTACTGATCCTGGTGAACGCGACGCCCTATCATTTTTGCCAGTTGAAGGATTGGCCGGAGTTTTCATAATGGAGACAAATCAACCCCCCTCAGTCTACGAGCACCAGACATGAATAGGTCGCCAAAGCGCTCTCTCTTCTTCTACCAAGATGACAAACTCCTTACCAGGCTGCAGGGTGACGAGCCTTGCAGCCTTTTTCGCATGGGTGACATTACGCTGGCAGAGCGCAACGTCAAAGGTACGGCCTCTACCCTGCTTGCATCCGATATAAAGGGCTCCACCTTCGGCACCGAGCAGGCCGATGCAAACCATAGCCATGCCTATACGCCTTATGGTTTCTGCGCAGAACTCTATTCACTGCTCGGCTTCAATGGTGAGTACTTTGACAGGGTGCTGGGTGGCTATCTGCCCCACAGCTATCGTATTTACAATTCCCGATTGATGCGGTTTCACTCAACTGATGACCTAAGTCCTTTTCTGAAAGGTGGCCTGAATCCTTACACGTTCTGCTCAGGCGACCCCATTAATTATACCGACCCGACCGGCCACACCCGACAATTCAATATTAAATCCTTTACCTACATAGAAACCTCAACGACCAAGACTTCCGTCAAAGTCGTTGGGCCCAGTAGAAAGCTTGTAATCACCGACACAACAACAATAGATACCCCTGCGATATTCCACGTTTATAAAGATAAAACTCGAACGGATACCGTACCGGTCCTGGAATATGACTACCCCAAATATAAACAAAACGAAGACCTCATCAATACATTCGAAGAACTAGACAACACATATCCTGGCAGAGAAATTATAATGAATCAGTATATAGAGGCCGCAGCAAAAAATACTGATAAGAATGGTAGCCTGACCAGACCCCTTCGCACTTTTTCTCCCGAGGCATTAGTGCAGGACGCGAAGACTACCAACGCTCTCTTTATCGCCAACGCCAAGTTATTATTAAAAAGAAACAACACACGAGGAACAGGCAATTAACGCCGCCAAAGCATATAAATATATATTTCAACCCCTGCTTTCAAATCAAGCCAGGAGAACAGACGCCGCCCTTTTTTCACTACCGCATGTATGCTAAGTTCAGGCCTCAGCTTTAGAAAAAAAACCAAAGCCTCATGCGAAAACTCCTGGCAAGCGCCCTGGCGCTGGTGATGATCGCCGCCCTTTGCGGCTACGCCTTCTGGACCCAGCAGCGCCCGGAAGGCCACTACCTGTCCGACCTGCGCATCGAGCTGGCACTCAACCATGGCGTGCCGGGCGAGCACGGCAACCTGCTGGGCGTCGAGCCGCTGCTGTACCCAGGCGACTACCAGAACCTGCAACGCCTGCACCGCAAGCTTGCAGCCTATCTGGAGCAGGCCCGTGCCCAGGGGCTGGTGGGCCCGCGCACGGTGGTGGTGCTGCCAGAGCACATCGGCACCTGGCTATGGGCACGCGGGGAAAAGAACGAGCTGTATCAGGTCACGCAAAGCCGTGAGGCCCTGCAGTGGCTGGAGCTGAGCAACCCGCTGCGTTACGGCCTGGCCATGCTGGGTGCCGACGGCGACGATTGGCGGGCGGATGCACACCTGCGCATGAAGGCCGAGCAGATGGCCGCAGACTACCAACAGCTGTTCGGCGGGCTGGCCAAGGAATTCGGCGTCACCCTGGTGGCTGGTTCCATCGTGCTGCCTGCGCCCTACGTGAAACAGGGCGTGCTGCACGCCGGCAGTGGCCCGCTGTTCAACAGCAGCCTGGTGTTTGCCGGTGATGGCTCACTGCTGGGCCAGCCACAGCGCCAGCAGTTCCCCGACAGTGAAATGCGCCGCTATGTCCACGATGGCCGCCAACAACCCCTGCAAGTGGTGCAAACCCCTGCCGGGCGCCTGGGTGTGCTGGTGGGCAGTGACAGCTGGTACCCGGAAAACCATCAGCAACTGGCACAACAAGCGGTGCAACTGATCGCCAACCCGGTATTCCTCAGCGGCAAGGGCAGTTGGGAAGCGCCATGGCGTGGCAATCGCCACCAGCAGGCCAGCGCCGGGCTGCCCCTGCAACGTGGCGAAGTCAGCGAACAGAGCGCCTGGCAACGCCTGACCGAGGCCGCAGGGGCCAGCGTCAGCAGCATGAGCGTGTTCATGCGCGGGCAGTTCTGGGAACAGGCCAGCGACGGCCAGGGCTTTGCCCGCCAGTCGGGTGAGTTGCTGGCGGGTACCCCCAGCCATGGCGCTCGCCTGCTGAACCTGTGGCTGTAGGCCCATGGCCCGGCCCCGCGTACGCCTGGGCGAGCTTTCGGTAGGCTTTGTTCAGCCGCTGACAGAGGCCCTGCGCGAACTGGGGCACGACCCCGAACCGCTGCTGCGCCGCTATGGTCTGGATGCGCCCCGCCTTGCCGAAGCTGGCGCGCGCTTGTCGATCCCCCGTTACATGCACCTGGGCCACGCCGCCATCGAGCTGAGTGGCGAGGCCGCGCTGGGCCTGCACATGGGGCGCCTGAGCCGACTGGCGCATGCCGGCCTGGCCGGGGTCACCGCCGCCCAGGCGCCGACCCTGGGCGATGCGGCGCGCACCCTGCTGCGCTTCGAGCCACTGTACGCGGCCAACTACCGTGGCCATTCCAGCTTTGAGGAAGATGCCCAAGGCGCCTGGTTGCGCTTCTACTCCATCAGCCCCTACAACGCCTACAACCGCTTCGTGGTCGATTCACTGCTTGCCGGCTGGCTGGCGCAGCTTGCCGATCTGGCTGGCACAACGGTGCAGGCCGAGCGCCTGGACATCGAATTTTCCGCGCCCCCCTATGCGGCGCGCTATCAGGCGCTGTGCAGCGCACCCGTGCAGTTCGCGGCCGAGGGCAACCAGCTGCGCCTGAGCCGCGCCACACTGCAGCTGGCCAACCCCAGGCACTGCCCGAGCACCTGGCAACACCTGCTGCAGCTGTGTGAGGCGCAAATGCAGCAGCTTACGCGGGTGCGCAGCCTGGGTGAGCGCATTACTCACCTGCTGGGCCCGCTGCTCAATGGCGGCCGTGAACCGGACCTGGAAGAAGTGGCGCTGCACCTGCAGTTGCCCACCTGGACCCTGCGCCGCAAGCTGGCCGAGGAAGGCACGCGCTTTCGCGATTTACTCAATGAAACGCGGCGCGACCTGGCCGAGACCTATATCCGTGACACGGAGCTGGCCTTTGGCGAGATTGCCTATCTGTTGGGGTTTGCTTCGGCCGAGGCCTTCCAGCGCGCGTTCAAGCGCTGGACGGGCCTTACGCCGGGGGAGTTCCGCCGCAGCCAGCGACGGGCGGGCTAAAGCTCGGTAGCGTCTTCAGCCGGTTCCGGGGTGTCCAGTTCATAAGCCTGGGTTTCGAGTAGTTCTTCCTGGTATTCGTCCATTGCCCTGCTTCCTCTTTACTCATTTTTGTCTTCGTAGGTATCACCTTCAGCCTAGGCAGGTGGGATGAAGAGATGATGACAAGCTTATGAGTGGTAAACGTAGCAGGTGTTCAGGAAGTTATCGCGGGGTGTCTGTAACAGGGAATGTTTACAGCCTGCACCGGCCTCTTCGCGGGTAAACCCGCTCCCACAGGTACTGCACAGATCTCAAATTCTGTGCAGTACCTGTGGGAGCGGGTTTACCCGCGAAGAGGCCGGTGCAGGCAAACAGTCAAAGGGAAGGCGACGCGGCCTCGGCAGGCTGGGCTTCCTGCTGCACCTGAATCGGCGCTGCCTCGGCCGGCGGCGCGACAGGCTGCGAACCCTGGCTGTCATTCACCACCGGTGCCGCTGCTGCTTCACTGGCCGGGGCAACGGCCGCAGCCGCTGGCGCAACTTGCGCCACAGGTACGGCTTCCGGAGCCGGGGCAGGTGCCACCGGGTTCGCAGCTGCCTGCTCCGGCAGCCCCAGTTCCACCGCGGGTTTCTGGACCTTGGGCGCCTCGACCTTGGCCTCTTCGACCTTCTTCGGTTTCGGCTTGGGCAGGTAGCTCTCTACCAGGGCGAAATACCGGTCATAGAACTGCGCTGCCGTTACCGTTTCGCTGGCCACCTTGACCATCGAGTCGTCGCTAGAGCCGATCGGCATCGATACCGAACCCAGCACACCCACCCCCAGGCTAGCCGAGGTGTTGGACTTTTTCAGCGCATAACGGTCCTGCAGAGCGTTGGCGAACATGGTCGAGCGCTGGTCGTCGCTCACATCCGGCGCGCAGGTCACGTTGAAGCTGATCTGCAGGTGGTTCTCGCTGTTCTGCTGGAAGCTCTTGTTGCCCACCACCTGGTTGGCGCCGCTGTTGGTGATGATGTAGCCCTGGCTGAGCAAGGCACGCCGGGCGGCCTCGCAAGAGCCGGCATCGCTCACCGGAAAACTGCGCGAGAAGGTACCCGAGTCATCGAAGTTCTCGTGCTCGTACACGGCGGTTTTTTTCGAGGAACAACCGGCCACCCCCGCCAGCACCAGGGCCAGCCCGAGCGCACCAAAGACGGAAGATCTGGTCATTGCGAATTCCGGGTAAGTCGAGAAGGTGCCTATTGTGCAACACAGCAGGCAGGCACAGGAACCATTGGTCGGTGAAGAGTGTGTCAGGTTGGTGTAAATCTGGGTAAAGGCGGGGGTTTCCAGCCGTAGAAACGAAAAAAGCGACCCGAAGGTCGCTTTTTCGTGCTTCAAGGCGTTCAAGGGGCCTTGAGGCTAAGATGGCGCAGCGGACGGGACTCGAACCCGCGACCCCCGGCGTGACAGGCCGGTATTCTAACCGACTGAACTACCGCTGCGTATCATTCAGGCTTGCGCCCGATTGAAACCTGGGTCTACCCTTCCGGCGCAATGGCCTCAGGGCAGGCACAAAAAAAGCGACAACAGGATCGCTTCTCTTGTGTTTGCTTCAAGGTGTTCTAGGGACCTTGAAACGAAGATGGCGCAGCGGACGGGACTCGAACCCGCGACCCCCGGCGTGACAGGCCGGTATTCTAACCGACTGAACTACCGCTGCGTATCGTTCAGGCTTGCGCCTGATTGAAACTGGGATCAGCCAAAGGCGTTTTGCCTTGTGGCTTCAGATCGGTGCATGGCACCCATCTGTTACTGAAAATGGCGCAGCGGACGGGACTCGAACCCGCGACCCCCGGCGTGACAGGCCGGTATTCTAACCGACTGAACTACCGCTGCGCAGTGCGTTCCTCTCTGGCTATCGGCTTCTTGCGAAACCTTTGCACCAGGAACTTCTCAGGAAGTGGTGGGTGATGACGGGATCGAACCGCCGACCCTCTGCTTGTAAGGCAGATGCTCTCCCGGCTGAGCTAATCACCCTCGCGATGTTGCTTGTTGCGTTTGCTTCTCTGAGGCCGCGAAATTTACGCAGGTGGCGAAGCTAAGTCAATAGCCCCATTGAATTTTTTTCAAAAAAAGCAAAAACAGAAAAGGGACCTTTCGGTCCCCTTCCCTTACAGCGCCAAGCTCAGGTGTAGATCATCTTGCGGGTCATGCCGCCATCGACCACAAACTCCTGACCGGTGACAAACGCCGCCTGGCGCGACAACAGCCAGGCAACCATCGCCGCCACATCTTCCACGGTGCCTACCCTGCCCGTCGGGTGCTGGGCATGGTCGGCCTCGGTCAACGGCTCGGCACGGCGCTGCGACGGGTCACGGGCATCGATCCAGCCCGGGCTCACTGCATTGACACGAATTTCCGGGCCCAGGCTCATGGCCAGGGCATGGGTCAAGGCCACCAGGCCACCCTTGCTCGCTGCGTAGGCCTCGGTGTCGGGCTCGGACTGCCGCGCCCGGGTAGAAGTGAGGTTGACGATGGCCCCGTTGTGCGCACGCAAGTACGGCGCACAATGCTTGGCCAGCAGCATCGGGCCATTGAGGTTAACCGCCAACACCCGGTTCCACTGTGCCAGGCTCAAGCTTTCCAGCGTCTGGTTGTGCGGGTTGGCGATGGCCGCATTGCACACCAGCGCGTCCAGCCGACCGAACTGCCCAAGCACTTCGGACACCCCGGCAATGACCTGGGCCTCGTCGGCGACGTCCATGGTGATGAACCAGGCGTTGTCGCCCAAGGCCTTGGCCACTTTGCCGCCACGCTGACGGTCCAGGTCGCTCAGCACCACCTGCCAGCCTTCACAGATCAGCCATGCGGCAATGCCCAGGCCGATGCCGCGCGCGGCACCGGTGACCAAGGCTACCCGGCCATTCTGGCCCGGGGTACTGCCGCGGATTTCGATCACAGTGCGGCCAGCCCGCGTGCAAGGTCAGCCTGCAGGTCAGCCACATCTTCCAGGCCCACGGCAACGCGGATCAGGCTGTCGCGGATACCGGCGGCCTCACGCTCCTGCGCCGACAGGCGGCCGTGGGAGGTAGTGGCCGGGTGGGCGATGGTTGTCTTGCTGTCACCCAGGTTGGTGGTGATGGAAATCACCCGGGTGGCGTCGATGAAGCGCCAGGCGCCCTCTTTGCCACCCTTGACCTCAAAGCTGACCACCGCGCCAAAGCCACTCATCTGGCGCTTGGCCAGTTCGTGCTGCGGGTGGCTGGGCAGGCCGGCGTAATGCACCTTCTCCACGCCGTCCTGCTGCTCCAGCCATTCGGCCAGAGCCTGGGCGCTTTCGCAGTGCGCACGCATGCGCAGGCGCAAGGTTTCCAGGCCCTTGGTGAAGATCCAGGCATTGAACGGGCTGAGCGTCGGGCCTGCGGTACGCAGGAAGCCCACCACTTCTTTCATCTGTTCGGCACGGCCGGCAACCACGCCTCCCATGCAACGGCCCTGGCCGTCGATGAACTTGGTGGCCGAATGGAACACGATGTCGGCACCCAGTTTCAGTGGCTGCTGCAGCGCCGGGGTGCTGAAGCAGTTGTCCACCACCAGCATGGCACCGCGGGCATGGGCGATTTCACTGAGCGCGGTGATATCGACCAGCTCGGCCAGCGGGTTGGACGGCGACTCGACGATCAGCAGCTTGGTATTGGCCTTGATGGCCTTTTCCCAGCCGCCGAGGTCGACCAGTGGCACGTAGTCCACCTGCACGCCAAAACGCTTGAAGTACTTCTCGAACAGGCTGATGGTCGAGCCGAACACGCTCTGCGACACCAGCACATGGTCACCGGCGCTGCACAGCGACATCACCACGGCCAGAATTGCCGCCATGCCGGTGGAGGTACCCACGGCCTGCTCGGCGCCTTCCATGGCCGCCAGGCGCTCCTCGAAGGCACGCACCGACGGGTTGGTGTAACGCGAATAGACGTTGCCCGGCGTTTCACCGGCAAAGCGCGCGGCCGCGTCGGCGGCCGTGCGGAACACGTAGCTGGAGGTCAGGAACAGCGCTTCGCTGTGCTCGCCCTCGGGTGTACGGTGTTGACCGGCGCGCACCGCCAGGGTGTCGAAACCGACACCCTCGAGGTCGCTGTCCAGTCGCCCGGCATCCCATTGATCCGTCATGCCGTCGCTCCCTGAATCAGTTGTTGTAGAGGTCGATGATCGCGCTGACGGCCTGGTTCTTGACCTTGGCCAAGTCATTACGGGCCTGCTCGATACGCTCGAGGTAGGCATCGTCGATATCGCCGGTGACGTACTCACCGTTGAACACCGCGCAATCGAAGTGGTCGATCTTGATCTTGCCGCCACCGACCGAGTCGATCAGGTCTGGCAGGTCCTGATAGATCAGCCAGTCGGCGCCAATCAACTCGGCCACTTGTTCGGTGGTACGGTTGTGGGCGATCAGTTCGTGAACACTCGGCATGTCGATGCCGTAGACGTTGGGGTAGCGTACTGCCGGGGCTGCGGAGCAGAAGTAGACATTTTTGGCACCGGCTTCGCGGGCCATCTGGATGATCTGCTTGCAGGTGGTGCCGCGCACGATCGAGTCGTCCACCAGCATCACGTTCTTGCCGCGGAATTCCAGTTCGATGGCGTTGAGCTTCTGGCGTACCGATTTCTTGCGCGCAGCCTGGCCGGGCATGATGAAGGTACGGCCGATGTAGCGGTTCTTGACGAAGCCTTCGCGGAACTTGACGCCCAAGCGGTTGGCCAGTTCCAGCGCGGCAGTGCGGCTGGTGTCCGGGATCGGGATGACCACGTCGATGTCATGCTCCGGGCGCTCGCGCATGATCTTGTCAGCCAGCTTCTCACCCATGCGCAGACGGGCCTTGTACACCGAAATACCGTCGATGATCGAGTCCGGACGCGCCAGGTAGACGTGCTCGAAAATGCACGGCTGCAGTTTTGGCGATTCGGCGCACTGCTTGGTGAACAGCTGGCCTTCTTCGGTGATGTACACCGCTTCGCCCGGCGCCAGGTCGCGGATCAGGGTAAAGCCGAGCACGTCCAGGGCCACGCTTTCCGAGGCGATCATGTATTCCACGCCTTCGTCGGTGTGACGCTGGCCGAACACCACCGGGCGGATGCCGTGGGGGTCGCGGAAACCGACGATGCCGTAACCGGTGACCATCGCCACCACGGCGTAACCGCCGACGCAGCGGCTGTGCACGTGGGAAACGGCAGCGAACACGTCTTCTTCGGTCGGCTGCAGCTTGCCGCGCACTGCCAGCTCATGGGCGAACACGTTCAGCAGCACTTCCGAGTCGGAGTTGGTGTTGACGTGGCGCAGGTCGGACTCGTAGATCTCCTTGGCCAACTGCTCGACGTTGGTCAGGTTGCCGTTGTGGGCCAGGGTGATGCCGTACGGCGAGTTGACGTAGAACGGCTGGGCCTCGGCCGAGGTCGAGCTGCCCGCAGTCGGGTAGCGCACGTGGCCAATGCCCATGCTGCCTACCAGGCGCTGCATGTGGCGCTGCTGGAAGACGTCGCGCACCAGGCCATTATCCTTGCGCAGGAACAACCGGCCGTCATGGCTGGTCACGATACCGGCAGCGTCCTGGCCGCGGTGCTGGAGGACCGTAAGCGCGTCATACAGCGCCTGATTGACGTTCGACTTACCGACGATACCGACGATGCCACACATGCGACGCAACCCCTACTTTGACGAAACTTGAGTGAATAGCGCTCAGGGCCGGGACGGACCGAGCAACTGTTCCTTGAACGGAAGATCAGCCGGAGCGCTGATCAACCCACTGGGCGACCACTGGCCGGTGAAACCCAAAATCAGGTTTTTCGACCAGTCGGCGACCAAGAGAAATTGTGGTATCAGGCGTGATTCCTGCCACCAGGTGTCTTGTTGAACAGGCCCCAGGCTGATCAGGCCTATGGCCACCACTACCAGCAAGGCCCCGCGCGCGGCGCCGAAGGCCATGCCCAGGAAACGATCGGTACCGGACAGCCCGGTCACACGGATCAGCTCGCCGACGAGGAAGTTGACCATGGCCCCCACCAGCAAGGTGGCGACGAAAAGAATGGCGCAGCCGGCGATGACGCGCATCGATGGCGTCTGGATATAGCTCTCAAGATACACCGAGAGCGAACCGCCGAACATCCAGGCAACCGCACCGGCAATGATCCAGATGAGCAAGGACAAGGCTTCCTTGACGAAGCCGCGCTTGAGACTGATCAGTGTGGAGACGGCGATGATCGCGATGATCGCCCAATCAACCAAGGTAAATGCCACGGTGCTGCCTGCAGACGTTTGAGGCGGCGCATTTTACCAGAGCGATGCGCTGGGAGTAAGCGGAATGTCAGGCGGATTGGTGTTGGCTTCATCGCCGGCAAGCCAGCTCCCACAGGGGGAGCCAAGCCCTTGAGGGCCATGCGATCGAGCTAGGAACTGGCTGGCCGGCGATGGGCGGCAAAGCCGCCCTGGTGATTTTCAGCTGCGCTCTGGCTGGAAACGCACCACAAAGCCCTTGAGGCTGTTCTGGCGGTTGATGGCGTCGCGCGTGCGCTCGGCTTCGGCCCGCTCGATCAACGGCCCGACATACACCCGGTTCATCCCGCCCGCCGAGCGGATATAGGCGTTGTAGCCCTGACTGCGCAGCGTTTGCTGCAGCTTCTCGGCAC
>Ga0207713_1003700_pt1 | contig 10281 bp, 6 predicted proteins | sample KBSS64metaG_FD_184404 | JGI IMG/M metagenome (GOLD analysis project Ga0207713, IMG submission 184404) | Switchgrass rhizosphere microbial communities from Kellogg Biological Station, Michigan, USA - KBS S6-4 metaG (SPAdes) (version 2) | ecosystem: Host-associated > Plants > Roots > Rhizosphere >...
ACCCTTGGAGGGTTAACAGGTTTATTAGCAGGAGCTGGTGCACTTGCTATCCCAGGAATAGGACCAATTGTTGCTGCAGGACCAATTGCAGCTGTGTTAACTGGCGCTGTAACGGGTGCAGGAGTAGGAGGTTTAGCAGGCGCTCTTGTTGGAATAGGTATTCCTAAAGAGGAAGCTGAATACTATGGTAACTCAGTCAAAGAAGGGAAAATTTTAGTACTTGTTGATGAAAAGGAGAAATTTGGCCGAAATAGAGAGCAAAAACCACCTCTGTCAGGAAGAATTCTTTAAACTGAATAAAGATAAAAAGATGCTTCACTGGTTATATAAAGGATGAAGGTGTAGAAGGTTAGCTGCTAAATGTCGTATAAAATATAGGGGCTGATGAGGTTTGGAAGACTTAGTAGTAAGTTAACCTAAAACATTGCCTGTAACGAAGGTATATTTACCTGCTTAGTAAAAGGAAATTATAAGGACACTCATTACGTGAAATCTCATGTGAAAAAGGTCTATATCTATTTTGATACAGACCTTTTTACAATGTTTATGGAAGTCTTCCTTAAGGGAATTTAATAAATAAGCTTTTATTTTTATAATTCATGCGATAATAAAATATATACTAATGAGGTGACAATTGCTATGTATAACAAGATTCTAGTAGCATTTAATGGTTCTAAACCTTCTATTCATGCTCTCCAACAAGACAAAAGAAATGATACTGAATTAGGCAATGAATTTCAAGTTGGAAACACGAATTCACAGAGCCAGAAAAAGAGTGGACGTCAAATAAATAAAGAGTAAATCCCATTCTTCAAAGATAATAAGAAGCCTTAGTTTAAATTTATAATCTGAACTAAGGCTTTTTTTTATACTCTGTTTAAGATAGGTGGTATTTCATTGGGATCGACTATCACTTCTATAACTGAAGGGATATTTTTGTATTTCAACGTTTGTCTAATAGCATCCTCTATTTCACTTTTATTTCTACACCTATAAGCAATAGCTCCTAATGATTCTGCAAACTTCTTAATATTAGTTTTTTCTTTATACTTGGCTCCAACCGAGCGATTTAACCATTGTTTCATTCCTTTATCAACCATATCTAAGCCGCCATTATTAAATACAATAAATATTACTGCAACGCCTTCATTTACAGCTGTTGCAATTTCGGTACCATGCATGAGTGTACATCCATCACCAGTGAGGCACACAATAGGTTTATGCGGTGATGCTATTTTAGCACCTATTGCATAACCAATAGCATGTCCCATAGTCCCAAACACATCATCAAAAAAGAAAGTGCCAGGCTCATAGATATCATAGTGCTTAATAGCAAAAAAAGTATGACTTCCATCGTCCCCAAATAATACTGCTTCATCTGGTAAATGTCTACGAAGCTCTTTAACTGCACTAGCTGCTGATATATAATGTGAACTTTCACTTAGCTCTTCAGTTTGATTTTTTTCATTCCCTTGTTCTTGGGCAAGTAAATTAATTGGTGCTAAAGAAGTTGATTCGATGCCATTCACTTTCTTTTTGAGTTCTTCTAAGTTCTTTTTTGCATCTCCTTGGATAACTAGGGTTGGAACTAAAATTGATTTCCCTGAAAAGGTCGTGTCTATATCAAATTGAATAATTTTCTTAGGCTTATAACTCTCTTTGAATCCTGCTAAAGACATATCGCTTAACTTACTTCCAATTACAATCATAAGATCTATATTAGACTGCAAATACTTCGTCGCTCTTTCTGTACCACCTAAGCCAAATGCACCTAAAGATAAAGAATGATTAGTAGAAAAAGTACCTTTTCCGCCAGGAGTTGTAATAACCGGAATTCCCCATTTTTCAGCAAGCCACTTTACTTCCTCATAAGCTTTAGAAATTTGTACACCTTTCCCTAAAAATAATATTGGATTTTCTGCTTGATTTAATTGTGGTATTACGTTCTCCAATTGTGTTGATACGAGAGGAACTTCTCTGGGTAATTCAAATTTGAAAGGGTTAATTTCTTCTACTAATACCTCAAAGGGAATAGAAAGATGGACTGGACCTTTAACTCCCATACATGCTTTTTCAATAGCATGTTTAAAATATAATTCAAACTGTTCTTTGCGCTCAACTCGTGCACTAAATAACGTTACGGGCTCAAACATTTTTACTAAATCTGTTCCAAACATTGAGGAATCTTGTCCTAAAGCTTTTCCTGTATCTTTTATGGACGGGTGACCTGTAATAAACAAAACAGGAAGATGATATGCTTTAGCCTGACCAGCAGATGTCAAAAGATTTGTTCCTCCAGGGCCAGAGGTTCCTATTGCAACTCCAATAGTATCTTTTATCAATGAATAGCCAGATGCTGCAAACCCTGCTCCATTTTCATGCCTAGTAACTATAAATTCTAGCCCGTTATCCTCTATTTCAGTTAATATAGGGACGATAGGTTTACCTGGAATTCCAAAGATATGAGTAACTCCCCATTCTTTAAAATGATCAATTAATAAAGAAACTACTGTTTTCATGTTAGTCATATACCTTCCTGTTGAGAATAAGCTGGTAAATAAAGCGTAAAAGTTGAACCCTTATCTTTTATAGAGTTAACCCGTATTTTTCCTCCATGGGATTCAATAATTTGATATGAAATATGTAAGCCAAGCCCTATTCCTCTTTCTTTTGTAGAAAAGAAGGGCTTGGATATGCTTTCTAACTCTTTTGCGGTCATTCCAACCCCATTATCTTGAACCATAATTTTTATTTGTTCTGTTTCTTCGTTAAAATCTAGAGATACTGTTATCTCCCCACCCTCTTGCATTGCATCGATAGCATTTTGAAGTAGATTAATCAGCACTTGTTTAATTTGTGATTCATCCACTTCAGTTTTCAACGAATTTTTCTTATTTTCATATTTAATTTCAATATTATGTAATAGAGCATGATTTTTTACAAGGGCAACTGTATTTTTTATTAATACATCAATATCACATGATTTTCGTTTAAATAACGTAGGCTTCCCTAATGAAGCAAATTGATTAGTTAAATCCTTTATTCTTTCCAATTCTTTAGATATAATGTTCAAATAATTTTCTTGAGTATTGAGGTCTATATCTGGCTTTTGTAAAAGTTGAATTAAACCAATAATAGCTGTTAGAGGATTTTTAATTTCATGTGCAAAGCCAGTTCCCAGTATCCCTAGGGTAGATAGCTTTTCCGATGCAATAACTTGCTCCTGTAGTTTATAAAATTCACTCATATCTCTAAATTGTAGAAAAGCCCCATTTAATTTTTGATAACTATCAAATAAAGGTAAGACATCTACCAGGCACCTTATTAAGTTTTCTTTATGTTCATTATCTATATCAATTTCGATATTTTTAAGAGGTTTTTTAGTTTGGAGAACAGAGTCAATATATTTCTCCACTATCTCGACTTGTTTGTTTTCGAAATAACCTGTGAAATTCTCTTGGACCTCAAATAAATTCTTTGCAGCCTCATTAAAATCTCTTATTTTCCCTTTTGTATCTGTAATCAAAATACCATCTTGAGTTGAATGCATAAGTATTTGATTTAATAAATCTAACTTGTAATTTTGTTCTTGGAGCTTTAATTCGCGTTCGATTGAATCAATAGCTGAAGATAAAAGCCCTAAATGTAAAGAGCTAGCATAATCAATAGTCGTCATTAAAGAGATAGTACCACTTAATACTTGAGAAGGAGAATAATAAAAAGGTGCAGAAAAACATGCTGCGCTATGTAGTACTTCTTGAAAATGGTTTTTACCAATAATCTCAACAGGTTTTTTTAACTGAAGGGCTAATGAAATAGAATTAGTTCCAACATCTCTCTCATCAAATCGTACCCCAGGTGTTATTCCTAGGCTATCAACCATTTGTTGAATAGTTTTATCTCCATACATGTCTAGGATAAATCCATTTTCATTAGAAACTACCACTAATGTAGGGATTCCTTTTGAATATTCTAAAATTTTCTCCATGAAATACCTTGTTACTTGGAGAATACTTTCATATTTAGAAGTTTGTCGTTGTAATTCTTTTCTTATTAAACACACTTTGGGAATTGGTATATCTTTAGGGTTTAAATGATATAATGTTTCACATCTTTCATGTGATTGTATTATATACTTTTCTGTAGTTTCCAAAGTTGATGCCTCCCAAATTTATATATCCGAATACACTTCTTATAAAGTACAGTTTTAAACATTAATCCACTCTCTCACGAGATATTACTTTATGACTAGTTTGATATCTAGCTATATATTAGTCAATGGAATTTTATCATTTTTTGATAAATGAAAATTTTCTTATCTAGTTCTTGACTTAGTTTAAGGATGTCTCCATCACAATATTCGTGATTGTCCTTTGCTAAGCTATAGATGAGTTTTTGTAAAGTCTTAATCTCCTTTTCCAGCTGAGATAGGTTCATTGAGGTTCTTTATCCTCCAAGACAGTTTATTTTAACTACCTTATAATACCATTCATTAGAGCATTAATAATTAATTTTTTATATTAATATCGGTATAAACATAAAGTTCATATAGTTATTTGATTGATATAAATTCCAATACCTTTATAGCTTTAGTAATGATTAAGCTTTTTCAATTAAGGTTTTGAATGTTTTTTTGAAAAAATTATCTTCATAATGAATGAAACACATTCTGAAGAAGAAAAAGTACAACTCGTGTTATACTAAGAGAAAAGAACAACTGATGGAGGATATAATGACAAAACGATTAGACTTACGTGTCGATTTTGCCTTTAAATCTCTTTTTGGAACGCATGGAAATGAGTCTATCTTAGCCGCGTTTTTAAATGCAGCTCTACGTTTACCAGAAGAAAAGAAAATTACAACGATTCATTTATTAGATCCACATTTTAATAAAGAAAATCAGGAAGATAAACGCTCTATTCTTGATGTTCATGCTCGACTAGAAGACGGAACTCGTATAAATATTGAAATTCAACTTAATAATAAACATGATATGGAAAAAAGAACGCTTTACTATTGGTCTAAAATGTATAGTAGTCAAATGAAGGAAGGAATGGACTATGGGGAACTATGCCAAACTATTACCATTAACATTGTCAACTTCCGTTATTTATCTCATATCAACCATTATCATTCAGTGTTTCAATTATATGAGCGCGAAGAAAAGTTGTTACTAACGGACATGTTAGAGATTCATTTTATGGAACTTCCTAAACTACTTATAAAATGGCGTAAAAAAGAAGTTGATCCACGGGAAGATCAATTAGTACGGTGGCTATTATTACTTGAAGCATCGGAAGATGAAGAAATCACTCAAATACTGGAGGAGATTGCGATGCAAGAAGATCAAGTATTGAAAAAAGCAATAGATGAATGGGAACGTGTCAGTCAAGATCCTGAGGTTTTACTTGCCTATGAAGCAAGAAAAAAGGCTTTATTGGATGAAAAGTCTGCTTTAAGAAGAGCTGAAAACCTTGGAGAAAAAAGAGGAAGAGCTGAAGGAAGAGAAGAAGGTAGAAAAGAAACCATTAAAACAATGGCCCTTGGCATGATTCAAAAAGGGATAGACAATAAAACGATAAGTGACCTTACAGGGCTATCACAAGAAGAAATTAATAATCTTCGACATTAATAAAATGGATAAAAAAGATTACCTTATCATCTAATAGGTAATCTTTTTTCTATCTTCATATTTTACAACATATGATTTTCTTATCTTTAAATGTGAACAGAATCTTTAATATGAGGTAGAGGCTATACTTTTTCTACAAAATAGATAAATATAAAAAGTGTTATAGAAAAAGTATTGTATTATTTACTTAACGTTATAAAGTTTCCATATATTTTTCTCTTTATAATCTATATACTTACTCCAACGTTCTCCTTGGCTAATATAATCCTCAAACGTAGCATTTCTAACTACAATATAACCACCATAATCATATGCGATCTGTTTTGCAATAGACTGTGTGTCAAAGGGAAATGCGACCAATTCATCATTTGTAAATTCATAACTAGAGATTTCTTTCCTTTTTACGTTTCTACATGATTCATTTACATAATATAACTTACCTAACTTTATAAAATAGTATGGATATTCTTTGTTAGGTAACTTATTTCACTCCAGTTCTACACCCTTCAATCGCCTTGTCAGTCATTATTACTATCTTATTTGGACTTATAAATTACACAAATCTAAAAAACGCTGTTGAGAAAAAGTTTCTCAACAGCCTGAAGAAATCAGCTTCTTGGTTGTGTATTTATGTTTCAATGCTTTCCATTCAAATCTACAAAAATAGGATTTGAATAAAACCAAAGGTCTTTATAATTTCGTTTATTAATTTCAGCGAAACGTGTTTCGTTATCTTCAATGTCTGTTCGAGGATCAATAAGTGGTTCTCCTTTTTTCATTTCTCCTGGGACATTAAGTCCTAAATTGGTTCCTCTTAAACGAAAATATTGATTGGTTGTTGCTTTTATTTTGTACTTCATCACGTAATAACCATTGCGATCTACTTTCCAATCTTTTTCTGTAAAACGTTTGATAACTTTTGTTGTGCTGTTTGTAGCATTATTATAAGCAGCTGTTCCTGGTCTAACTTTCCCGGTTACATCACCAGCAATCAAGTCTACATGATCTACTTTAACTTTGTCTTCGTTATTATTTTTTTCTGGGCTCTTGAAACGAATCGTGATCGTCATCATTTTTCCTTTTTTCGTTTTTAGCTGTTCACCCATCTCAGCCTTCTGTGCACCTCTTAACACTTTAAAATCTAATTCATTAATTAGATCACCGTTAACTGAAAAAGATTTTCCAGACCTCATGCCATTTACTATAGCTTGTGCTGTATTTCCATTCACCCACGTATAGTTTTTAGAATATTGACCTGGCCAATACCCACTGGAATATAAACGGTTATCACTAATTTCAAAATGCGAATCTGAATTAGAAAAGCTCCAAAATTTACGGCCTTCTCCTAAAAGAGCATCCCAGGTGCCACCAACTTTAGCTAACATATAATCGGCCCCGCCATACGTTCGGTTTTCTGGTGTTGTTAAGTTTAACCCGCCTCTGTCAGGCTCCATTTGATTTCCAGGTATTCCTTCAAATCCAAACGCTACGTCTGGTGCAAGATTATTAAAGTCACGAAAATCAGAAATTTTATAAACTGTTTTTCTAGAGGGATGATTTAGAATAGCATAGCTCGTTTTTTTATAATTTTTTTCAAGCCAATTTAATGCTATACGTGCATCTTCAGCCGTTGTATACGCTCTTTGATCATTTTTTTTCCAAGTTGCAACATCGTTAGAATTAAATAACTTTTCATCTCTATTCGTAAATAAATATTCAAATTGATTCGCAGCCTTTAAACTCTCCTTTGAACCTGCTTGATCTCCTATTATGCCAATTCCCACATGTTCATAAGTTGGCATATCCCATTCAAATCCAGAAAAAATAATTTTATTTTTGTATTTCCCTGCTTCTTGTAGTTCTTTTATTTTAGGTATTTGATACTGCGCAAGACCTTGAGATAACGGAATAGGTCCGCCAGGAACTGTATTTCCCTCTGCATCTCGTGAAGACATTCTTAGATGATCTGAGATTGCTATCCAATCCATGCTGTATGTATCAAACGCCTTATCGAGAAGTAATTGGACAGTTTGAGATTGCTGTGCATCATCAGATTGGGTAGTGTGAGCATGATATTCTCCCTTCATCCAATGTCCAATAGGCTGTTCTTCATTTTTTTCTTTTGCATATACAACACTTGAAACACCTTGGCCTAAAATAGTTACACTTAATGCTAAAATAGTTATGGACTTAAATCTCTTCAACATTTGTCTACACCTCTGCAGTAAGATATTTTTAACAGATTAATCATAGACATTTACTATTAAGGGAATATAGAATACATATTGATTATTAGTAAATTTAATTCGGTACAAACATTATCGCTTAGAAAAATAGGAGGTTATTTTTCCAGAGGGTTTATTATGGGAAGATAAATATGGGGAAATTGATTAACCATCACACTGAACTAACGGAGGCTTTATTTCAAGATGGAGTAAGACCTTTTCATTTCTACCGATAAATTCGCCTTATGTTAAGTAGACAAATAGATGCTTTTTCTACAAATAATATAAAAATTAAACTATATTTATAGAAAATAAGTTTATGCTTTTACTTCTAAATAAAATAAAATGAAAAGGTATTCTTTATAAGAAATAAATGTTAAAAAACGTTTAAATATAATGATATTTTCTATTTAATTATCATCTTTTATACTTTTAAAATTGTAAGGAAATTTTTTATTACTATTTAAAGTTCTTTTATTATCTACATATAAATATAGACTTAATCTTAAGTAAAGAAGAAAATACCTTAATACTAGGAAGAGGTAATAATAAGAAGAATTTATCTGCAAGGAGGAGAGGTTTTATATAAGACTTTTCTTTAGTGAATATAGGAAAGGAAAATATATTTCCATAAATTGATATATTTGATACTGAATATATTATGAAGCTTTAACCTAATCAGGAGTCTCTTCCTTAGCGAATAAAAAAGCCCTTCTTTTACTAAGGGCTTTTTTATTGTATTTCTTATCAACTAACTTTTTATTGAGTAAATGGGCATATAGCTACAAATAAATTACTTCCGTTCAAAAACTGGATTTAGTAATCTATGAATGCATAATGGAAGCATATCTAATAGCGTTCCAAACGCGTAATCTATATCTAAACGTTCTGTCCATTGATGAGCATCTCTTCCTATAGGACCCACATTTAGAACTGGTACGTTAAACCTTTCTAATTCAGCAAGTGGTACGGAGTAACCGTTATTCCATAAAGGCATATTAGTAGTAAGTGGCTTCATGGATTCTGCTGGATATTGTAAGCCTACGTAGCTAAGATCGGAAATCCCCCCAAAATAATTCTGTTCCTTAAAGGTCACATTATGATTATCATAAGCATATTTCTCCATATTATAAACTACGTCTTGAATGAAAAGATTATTACGCGAGCTAACGGCTGGGTAATAGGGAGGGGCAAAAAAGATGATAATCATTGGCGCTAACTCTTTGCACAAAATAGATAATTGGTCAACAAACTCAATTGTTAAGTCACGATCATCTTTACCATTTCTATGCTTAAAAATAGAAGTTTGAAGATCATTAATCTGTTCTGGACCATAGTTTTGAACGCAGTATTCTACGAGCTCTTCGTAAGTTAGTATGTTAACTTTGAGGTTCCTAGGTATAAATGAATTATAAGTGGAGAAATGAGTCGCTTGTTTCATATAGTTATCTTCTATTTGAGCTGCCACTTTTATGGCTTTTTCCCGCAATGATAAAACTACATCTCCCATTTGCTTCTCTAACAAAAATAGATTAAATAGTGTTACTGCACGATGTGGAATCTGGGTTGAGTATTCATCTTTTAAGTCTCTTTGAATTAGATTTGTGGGTGGAGGAGTTGCTTCCCCTTCAATAACTTCACAAAACTCCGTGTTTAATTCTATTTCTGCAGTTAACAATGAAGCCATATAATTGGCATTTAGACCCGCAAAGGGTTCTCCTACATGTGATTCTTTCCCATAGCAAAGGAATCCAGGTAAAACCTTTCCAACAGAGCCTGTATAGATATACTTACTTTCATCTCCAGGGTAACGTGTAAACATCGGTTCTGAGTTCAAAACGGTTGTATATTCGAGGTCGAATTGTTTTGCTATATCTAATAACTTAGGCACAGCAGCTCGCATTCCAACGGAATTCACTTCTTCATCAGGAACTGTCAATAGAAGGATATTTCCATCAAATTTTCCTTCGCAAGCTTGTTCAATCATAGACATATGTAAAGCAAGTCCGCATTTCATATCCATTGTTCCTCTTCCAAACAACCAATTGCCTTGTTCCATGTCTTGACGAACTGGAACTGGTAACTCATCTATATGTGAGTAAAACATAGATGTTAATTTTTCTGGGTTAAAGGCATCTTCTTTCCATCTTCCATAATCTTTTATATCTACAACATCAAAGTGACTAACAAGAATAACTGTGTTTTTCACGTCAGGTGCTTTTTTTACTAGTGCGGTGATAAAAAATCGATCATCTCCTGTTGGATTTTTCTGTAGATGATTTGGATATTGTTGAAAATAAGATAAATCTGATAGTTGTTGCACTACAAAGTCTGGAAAGATCTCTTCAGCTTGTGAACCCGTAATACTCGGAATTCGAACGAGATTACATAATAGTTTAGTCAATTGATCTTTAGTTTGCCACT
>Ga0207713_1003702_pt1 | contig 10278 bp, 17 predicted proteins | sample KBSS64metaG_FD_184404 | JGI IMG/M metagenome (GOLD analysis project Ga0207713, IMG submission 184404) | Switchgrass rhizosphere microbial communities from Kellogg Biological Station, Michigan, USA - KBS S6-4 metaG (SPAdes) (version 2) | ecosystem: Host-associated > Plants > Roots > Rhizosphere >...
GGAGAACAGGCCTTTCAGGAATCGTATATTGCTGACGTCGAAGAGATTTCTTTGTCTCTTCCATGAGGTTAATCATGAGCTAATTAGCAACGTCCCTCAATTCTTCAGCTTATTTTATTTCTACTAGGTATGTTTTATGCATTTTAATGAAAAAAAAACAAAATAAAAAAAGGGTTCGTTTGTTCCTAGCAATGAATTCTTGCATTCAAAAATGCTCAAACTCCACACGGTTAGGTGTGTACAGTAAACTGTAATGCTCGTCAATCCCTTTTCTATATTAGAATATACAGTATGCTGTTGACAAAGTCAACAGTACAGGTTACTTTTTTTAGTTATGGCATTAATTTAACTCCAAAACGATCTCCTTTGTATATACCTCCATGATATCTAGACTTCCGTAAAGTTTTGTAAATATTGTGTTGCTGCTGTTTTAGTCCTAGCGCTATTCTGGCAAAAGGGTTAGGAACAAAATCAGCTATTTGTAATCCCGCATTATTTTCTTTCTTGGCTGGGAATTCAATCTCTCTTATGTGTCGTTGCATTGCGTAAGCATTTACATACATAGATCCCATAGCTTTTATTCGATTAAACTGCATTCGGGTAATACTATCAGGTTTGTCCTCACGGGACTCATAAAAAACCGATCCGATACCATTCACACTTTCTAGATAGTGACAATAGTTCTCTAAAATGATTTGAAAAGCGATTAAATAATTGTCAGAAAGAATACTTTTCTTGAAGTGAGTATCAAGTTGATTCATATGAATTGATGCACCTATAACTACACACGAAGAGTTCTTGATTACATTATCAATTCCTCGATATAAAACACGAGACGCACCACTCTTTTTAAACCTATGGAATTCAGTTTTTATTCCCCTTAGTTTATTGTGTTGGGCACTCCTGACATCTTTTTCATGAAGAACATAACTAGTAGGATTAGGCAAATCGTTCCATATGACGTTTTTTAATACATTCAGTTCAGGTTCAAGAATAGTATTAAACTTATCCTCCTCTACAATAATTCCAGCTAAGCAGAAAACTACTTCTTTTCTATCTTTTGTATAGGACTCACTCTCATCTAGATATAAATGATATTTCTTCATCTTGTACGTCTCCTTCTTTCTCTCTCTATTGATAAGGCTTCAAAAATGTAATGGCAGTAGTTGAGCGATCAAGTTGAATACGCTCTATTAGCTTTTTTTCCTTTAGTTCTTCTAGCCAATTGGAGATAGTTCTTGGTGATTTGTTGAAGTATTTTCCGATGGTTTCTAAGGAGTGCCAACTAATACCGGTTAAGTTTTTACTATGAAGACCAAGGTATATATAAAGTTTCAATGAATTACCTGATAAATCTCTAAGAAGCTCACTATCTTTGAATTCAGTAAATATAGGGAACCATCCAGGCTCATCAAGGCGCTCTTCTTTCCAAACCTTATATTCATCCATTAAAGAATTAGCTTTATCGTTTTGTAGATAATCTCTTCTTTCCAAAAATATCACCTTGCTTTCTTATCTATTTTTATAATAATCCGATAATTATGGTATGTCAATTTTTTTCATACAAACTAAATGAATTATTGGCTATCATTAAAATAAGTGTCATAACTCAATAGTTTTGACACTTCACAAAGTAGTAAAGATAATAACTACAAAATAAGTATTTGTTCAGTGTCTAAACTTAGTGTCATAAATAAACTTGTGAAGTATCTAAAAAATAGACAGAAACATGCCAACTTGATTACCTCTATCTACTTTAAATTAAAATCATGTATCTTTTTCATCGAATGTGATAAAATACCCACACTTAACTAAAAAAGTAACTAAATGATTATTTTACCAAAAATAAAAAAGGAGTTTTTAAAATGTTAAATTTAGATCCTTATAGAACTTCAGTTGACGAAGAAGAATGGAGTAGTGACCGCGATGAGAAATGGTCACAGGTAGAAGACGAAGCTACTTCTTTAGGAATTACCAGAGGCGAATGGGAGCACGATGAAAACATAAAAGATTATGGTGATTTCGAATACGATGAAGATGGAAACGAAATATAATATTTAAACTTCTTTGAGCCAATTTCATTCTAGGGAAATTGGCTTTTCTTTATTTCTTCGTCTGTTTAACGGCCGAAGCATTTTTAGGTGTCCGAATTTTTCACATCCGAATTAACCTGATAGGAATAATATTCCCAATTATTCCAAATAGATATTGGTTATACCAGATAAGAAATTGTATTATTAAAGAAAAGGAGGGATGCGTACATGAGTTCTCATTTTGTAGGTAAAAGGAATATTTATCAACCATATACTGATAGTTCTGGAGTTACACTCTATGGAGCTGCTGCCCTTAGTAAACGGCTATCTACTAGAGAAGGGCGTCAAGATCACTTTGATACCGATAAGATACTTAATTTCATTATGAATTTTCCGAAGAGTTACGAAAATGAATTAGATCGCTATATAAAGATTGTTGAAGAGACTGGAGTTTACCCTGACAAAACTATAAATTTTGATAATATAGGGGTTGGATACGAAACCAGAGACACAATAAGTGGCATAGTGCTCCATGATCCTTGCATGGAATTTGTTATTCAAGACATAAAACACAGTCTAGCTGAAGGAGATAAAACTGTGTTTCGTGATAATATAAATTACATGAGGAAGACCGTTAACTTCATGATAAATGGTGAATTTCACAACAAGCCTGTAGTAGGGGTATGGTGAAGATAGTTTAATGGCATGCGACGATAAATTTTTAACATAGACAGCCTAGATATTGTTTCTAGGCTGTTTTTTCACTGTAGAAACCCCTCAATTCTAAGCAAGATATTACGTAGGTCATTCTGTTTTTCTTTCCTAATGAATTCTTTTGAAATAAGTATCATTAACCTTTCCAAGCTATAAAACTTTGTATGATTCGTTTCTAAAAGAATGGATTGCTTATCATGAACTATACTAAACGTTTTTAATTTATTTTCTTTCACTGGATCAGCCTCCTTTTCAAAAAGCATCGTGAAATTCAAGATAGTTTATATAGTCAAGTTTAGTAAGGTTTAAATTTAAAATTTCCGTTTTTGATAATGCTTATATTACCAAAACAACGAAATTCGTGGTTTAGAAATTATCCCTTTTTCTAACAGGGCGCAATTATACATAACTCTGTTTTGTCATTACGAAGCTACAATGAGCTTGATTTAGATGCACTCAAATTTGAGTTTATCTAAAGTTGTTTGGCCTTCGGTTAAAAAAGAGAGAAGAGCATAAGGGGTTTTTGTCCCCACATACCGTGTGGAGCTAGGCAATACCTAGCAAAACCATGGGTACAAAGAAAATGGCTAAATGTCCCCTTTACGTCCCCTTTCCAGGGTCTATATACTTTTTAAAAATCCTAATTTCTCTTTAATTTCAAGCAATGTCCCCTTTATGTCCCCTATACCTCAAACAGTTTTTTAAAAGAAAAGAATCGTTTGCAAAACAAACGCCCATTTACACACCATAAAAAAATGATGTTTCAATGGGCTCAATTTTGAGCTGGTTCACTCAATTACTCTACGAGGGTTAAAGTGCCTGTGTCATTAAGTGACACGCCAACAAATGCCTACTTTTCATTTCGTTTCTCCATTTCCTTTAAAAAAATGGAGATGAGATAGAGCTGAGCTTCTTTCACTACTTTTTCAAAGTTTTCTCCTTTTGTTACAATCACTTTCATTCGAAACACCCTCCATATTGTCCGTGGAATGTACCCTCTTTGCACTGGAAGTATTCCGTATAGATCCTTTAATTCCCTTTGTATTTCCCAGTGTTTTTGTATAGTGGTTGTGTGATTGAAATCGGTTTGAACGATTTAGAACAGCAGGTAAAAAGCTTAACGTACTAGCATTTACTAGCATCATGATGCATCCTTTTTTTGACGTTAGGGTTGCAACAAGGTTGCATTAGCGTTGCATGTATAAATAGTGCAGTTACCGGCTTTTATTTGTAGTACTCACGCTTCGTGTTGCGTTTTGAAAATGTAGCATTTACCTTAGTGTAACCTTAGCGTTTCCTAGCATCTTTATAGTAGCAAGCACTAAGTTTTTCTAAGTTCTATATAAAATAAATGTTAGGTTTTATCGGGTTTTGTAGCATTCAAAAACCTTAACATTCCCTAACTTTTGTTGCATTATCTCCAAGCAGTACGTTCTGTTTCCCTCTGTATAACCCATTTTCTTAACCTTTTGTTATGCCATTCATGTGCAGCAGCGTACCTACGTACAGTCTGATAAGGAATACTGTATTTCTCAGAGACATCTTTTAATGTTACTCCGCTATGATGGCCGGAACAGATAAAGTGCTCCTCTGCCACGTTCCAATTATATTTTTGATTCATCGTCTTCACCTCACCATAACCTTCCCCTTTGTATGAAAAATGGTATACCTTACTATTTCTTACGCTCAGAGTTTCAGAGATACCATTTAAACGAACGAGAATGACTTGTATTAAACTTTAACAATACTAATATACAAATGTATAAAAACTACCTAAAAACCCCTTAAAAACAAATCTGAGCACCCGTTTTTATACAAGGTTTTACTAGGGTGCTTTTTCACCCTCCAAAGTCGGCGCGTCAAATATGCCGCAGGGGGGTGCTTCAAATTTCAAGCAGGGTAATACTCATTTTTGAGTAAAAGGGGGAATTAAAATTCGTTCCCCTCTAATCGTCCATTAAACAAGCTGTAGCAGCATCTACAATATCACGTAACACTGGGTTGTCTTTTTCCCATTCACTTTCAAACCACTCATACCGTTCTTGTGGTGTCATGTTTACTAATGATGAAACAATCTTTACTTTAGTATTGCCGTATTGATAAGTCTGAGATGGAATTTTACTCATTCAAAACACCTTCCTTATCAATTAACCTTTGTATTCTTCAACTAAATCTGGGTTAATCCTAGTGCAATCTAACACGTACTCCCTTACAAACATAATATCTGGCATGCCTTCCATATGACTAGAATCAACCTTGCCATCAAATATGGCTAAAACTGCATCTGGAGGAGCGACTGTAGTATAAACTCTTTTTGTACCGGTATTAGTGCCACGAGAAGCGAAAATCTTTGCTGCTATCGGGTCTGTAGTCCATGGCATGCCCCGGTGTAACTCTGGTCTGCACCCTCGATATAATCTAGTGTCTTTAGTGGGCCGGGAAGCATCACAGTTAGTAAGAAAGCCTATCTCTCTAAATATTGAAATCCACCAACCATACCCTGCATGTTTAATGCTAGAACCTTGGCTTAACCAGGTAAGTTCCGCAGCCTCTTTCTTTTCATCTAATGTCAGTGTATCCCACCATTTCTCCAGTGAAGCTGGCTTGTCTTCATTAGGTGCAAGGTGAATGGATCTTATCCCGGTAAAACTGTTATTAGCTAAGTTATTTTGCATTCTTCTTACATTTCTCAGTAATGTGCCTGCTAAGTTCTCTAACATTTAACCTCACTCCACTCCTTGATTCCTTCTAAGTTTAATTTGCTGTAATCCACGATGTACTCTACAAAAAGGTGATGTGCTGTTTCTTCCTCATTTAGAATCTGGCATCTAACTGTAGCTAAAAGGTGTTCAGGCTTTACTTTGGCTTCGTATATATTGGCCTCGCCTTTCTTCTGGACTACTAATTTCGCAATATCTATATCAGTAGTCCAAGACATCCCCTTGATATAAATAGGTTCAGGCTCTATCGCTCGATACAATGAAATCTCCTCAGTAGGCTTCTCTATTCCGACATTCGAAAAATACCCTGTATCTTCAAATAAAGGTAGCCACCAATCATAACCGTAGTACGCGTTAGACATATTATTAATCCATACCTTTGCTAACAAGAACTTCTTATCTTCATTGGTTAGTTTAGGCCACCAATTTAATAAAACCTCTCGCTGATGGCCTTCGTATACAGTATTCATGGCCAATTTAGGATCATTGCTTAACGAAGCTAATTCTCTAAGTAGTTGACGACCTCCATTTTCAACCATTCTCCTCATATTATCTTTAAACGTATCTAACAATCCCATTCTATTCACCCCTTGTCTTTGTACTCGTTTACTTCTCCAAGTCCTCTATAATCGATTACGTATTCAAGCAAACATACACCTCTAGGGAAGCCTTCTAATATAGCTAATACAAATTCTGGCTGCACTACAGTTGTATAGATTTTCGCCTCTTTGTTAAATGATTGAACAAACTTAGCCATTCCTAAATCGGGCGTCCAAGACATCCCTCTTATATAGGTTTCATTAGGTTCTATTGCTCGATAAAGCTTTATTTCATCCAAAGGTTTTTCTATGTTGCAATTTGTTATAAAACCACACTCCTTAAATAAAGGGAGCCACCAATCATAGCCAAAAACCGCACAAGATATATGGTTAAACCAAACCTTGACTATCATTTGTTTCTTTTCCTCATGCGTCATCTTTGGCCACCATTTTTTTAGAAAATAAGGTTGATCTATATCAGCAGCACACTTTATAGCTGAGATAGGATTATCTGCTTTCAATGCTAAATTCCGTTGAACCTCAATTGCTGCTATATCTAAACGGAAAACTACTCTATCTACAATGTTCTTTAAGCGCTGCTCCAATCCGTACATTTATCCTTCTACCCCCCGTTTATAAAATAAGGGACCGACAACCGCCAGTCCCATGCTTATTACTTGTATTTTTTCATAATGCGTTCAATACGCATCTTGATTAATTGATTACTAGCTCCACCAGAAGCCCATTTGTTTTTGATTTCTTCCTGCATTGCTTTATAGGCTCTGTCTGACTTTGATAGGACTAGATTCTCCAACTTAGATTTATTGTTTGCGAGGTTTCCAGCTAATAACGCTCGTTCGTTACCCTCTGCTCCAATTTTGTCCATTTGCTCTGAGAAAAGGTACAAATTGTTTAACAAGTATCTACCAAAAGCCTTATTTTCCGTTACTTCTACCTTGTTTACCATGTCGCTTAATATCTCTAAAACTTGTCGTCCACTTCTAGCAAACATTAGCTCATTTTTAACCTTCCCTTGATACTCTGTATTACGTAGAAGGCGCTTATTGGCTTCAAACTCAGACATATCATTGTCAGCAGCTAATTTCTTTTCTAAAGATTTATTAAGGTCCATAACAATTTGATTGTATTGGTTAGCATGCTGATCTCCTTCAGAATAATGTTTATCCGCTAACTCCTGTGTCTTTTCTCGAATGGCTGCGTTCTTTCCCTCTTGCGTATACAGGGAACCTTCCAATGCTTCGATTTTCTCAATCTCTTTATCTAACTCAGAGAAGAAAGCTTGTGAAGCTTCCATCCCCGTATATTCAGTAAGTTTCTTGTACTGTCTGTAAGTATCCGTTCCCTTTAAATACTCAATATGCTCGTTCACAGCGTTCTCTTGACCGTTCATCATACACTCTCCTCATCATTATCTGTATTTTGGTAATTTTCGATTAATTTTTTTGATAAATTCATCATCGTTTGTGCCTCGTTCTGTAAAGGTCTTACTGTATCTACAAGTTCATTATGATTTTCAATTAAATAAAAGCCTTTAAACATTCCTTCTCGAGAGCTTCCAATAGGATATCCGTGACGCATAATCAAATCATGCTTAATTGCAAATATGTCACGTCGCGTGAAAGTTCCGTTAGTATTTGATATAATTTTATCTACAGTGATTGAGTTTTCTTTACCTGATTTCAACTGCGCCAACAGTTGCAAATATCTTTCTGGTAAAGCGAACTCTTCTTTATTTTGATTATCCATATTCTCCTCCTATCCCAGTAACAATGGGTTATCTGTCAGTATTTGTTTGGCAATCTGCTCAAACTCTTCAAGTGTTGGCTTACCAGGAAAGTACTCACTTAAATCGACTCTCTCTCCTTTGTCATTGAAACCATTAGCAATCTTCCAGGTTAAATCATAATCAATTAATATCTTTTTGCTTGCATCGTCATACAAATACAAATCATTTTCTTCATAAGCAACCATTACTTTTCCTCCTCAGATTCATTCCACCATTAGGGCCGATTATATTGCTGAACCTTTAGTTACTCACTTGCCACTTACTCTACGCATTAGAAAATTTTTTAAAACAAAAAAATTCATTATTTTTATTTCAAATCGTTAAATTACGCTTCCTCATTTGCTTTACGTTCCCAATAATCTGCTTGATACTGTTTAAGCTTTTCTTTGTTATTAGCTCTCCACTCCCTAGCTGTTTGATTATAGCGTTCTCTATTGTTTTCTCTATATTTCCTGTAGTATTCACGCTTATGTTCTTTAGCTTTTTCACTTAGGCTCACGATCTCTCCTCCTCTCCTTTAGTGATTGTTTCCTCTGTCTCGCCCTCCTCTGCTAACTAGAAGATCTGTTATTCAACCTTATCAAGAGTCTCAATCAAATATAGATTCATAATCCAAACAATAAGTTATTGACTTAGGTTTTAACGCTCTTCATACTAGCAGAATCTGAGGGTTTGAGGTTACGAGAACAGAATAAACCCCTAATACAGCTAAAAAGAACATAATCTTAATAACTGTAAAAAGAGTTTATCCAATACTAGCGTCGTCGTCGGGAATCGGCTGACGTTGTACACCTTGTTTGATAAATGGTTTTGTACACCAAGTACATTCTTTTTTCATGCAATCTCTGCCCTACATGACGAAGTCCAATTCAGAATCTCTGAAATCTTTCCTCTTTGAATGTACTCCCTTATCCCTTACGGATAACAGAGAACCACCCATGACTGTAATGCCGCCATTCGCTTATCATGTCCGCTATAAACAAGGTAACTAGCTTAGGATTTAACCTTAGGTCATGACGCCTTTGTTTTCTAATCGGGAAGGCAAACCCGCTGTTTTTTATTGTTTCGTTGTGTTATTCCATTAACCACACCGCCATACATGATTAGTATGGATTCATATTTGATTACAAAACACAAAAAGACTTCCTATAGCTCTTAATAGCATTTAGGAAGTCTAACGGCATATTTGTTTCAAATTATGAATAGGATAAACACAACATTGGTTATTTCGATTACAAAAATGATACCTTTATGACTCATTTATGTTGCGAAATGTAACCAATCATTGTATTATTAACTTAAGAACAAGTTGTAAAAAGTTGTTGTATTTGTACAACAATTTGCACGCTTGTACAAAAAACGCTTTAACAACGTTGCCTATATAAAAATGCTAACAAAGACTGCCACGTCTCAGCATTTTTATTTAAAATTCATAGTTTGAATCAAATGGAAGTTGATTGCCGTCAAACTTCCGAAGGGTTCTCTGATTTGCCGTCAGGATCCCTACAAAAAGTGACTGTTTGCCGCAGTCGCTTTTTTGCTATTTTTCGGTATATTATTATATTTATAGTTTACCATATCTTTCTTTTTTACACAAGCAAAAAACCTTGATTTCATGCGTGTTTGAAGCACTTTTCTTCTGTCGAAAAAGTTATAAAAACACTTGGTTGATTTCGTCTGAAATATGCTGTAGAATAATGCAGTTTGCTTCCAATTTTTTTTCATGTCATCTAATGTCGTTTACGTTTATTTAACATTATCTACGTTTATTTATTTCACTTCATTTCTCTTATCTATAAAAAAATAAAAATATTTTTCTTGTTTATTTATTGGGCTTTAATCATTTTCTTTTTTTCTCTTAGCTCGAATTAATGTACTTTTACTGATTCCAGTAATTTCTTCAACTTGTTTATACGAATGATTTGCCAATAGTTCCAACGCGTGAGCAATTTGCTTCTTACTAAACTTTTTAGGTCTTCCCTCTACAAAATCCGGTCGCTGTTTAGCTATAGCTTTGCCTTCTTGTGTACGCTCAATAATCATATCTCGCTCAAATTCTGCAAATGAACTCATGATATTAAATACTAACCGTCCAGTTGGAGTGTCTTCTACTAATCCCATGTTTAAAATATGTACTCTAACTCCTTTTTCAAATAAAGCCTTTACTGTTTGGATACCATCTACAGTCGAACGAGCAAAACGATCTAGCTTTGTAACGACTAATGTATCTCCTGTTTCTAAGCGATTTAATAATTTCTGAAATTCAGGACGTGCTGCTTTTGTTCCAGTGAAAGCTTCTTTATAAATTTCTTCGCAACCCTCTGCAGTTAATTTATTTACCTGCTCCTCCAATGAATTACCTTTTGCTGCTTGCCCCTTTGTACTAACCCTTGCATATCCATATTTCATTGATTTTCCTCCTTTTCTTTTGGCACTAAGTTACGACACTTCTTATTACCTTTATT
>Ga0207713_1003714_pt1 | contig 10258 bp, 6 predicted proteins | sample KBSS64metaG_FD_184404 | JGI IMG/M metagenome (GOLD analysis project Ga0207713, IMG submission 184404) | Switchgrass rhizosphere microbial communities from Kellogg Biological Station, Michigan, USA - KBS S6-4 metaG (SPAdes) (version 2) | ecosystem: Host-associated > Plants > Roots > Rhizosphere >...
CGGCGAACACCGAGAGCAGGAAGATGGTTTCGATCATCACCACCACCGCAATCGGTCGCGCCAGGTGCGGCAGGGTCAGGTGCCAGAAGATCGCGATGGGGCCGGCACCGTCCAGGCGTGCGGCCTCTTTCTGTTCCTGGTCGAGGGACTGCATGGCGGTCATCAGGATCAGGATGGCGAACGGCAGCCATTGCCACGAGACAATGATGATGATCGACAGCAGCGGGTAGTGCGCCAGCCAGTCCACCGGTTGTGCGCCGAACAGTTTCCAGACGTAGGCGAGGATCCCCGACACCGGGTGGAAAATCAGGTTCTTCCAGATCAGCGCGCCGACCGTGGGCATGATGAAAAACGGCGAGATCAGCATGACCCGCACGATGCCGCGACCGAAAAACTCACTGGCCTCCAGCAGCGCACTGATCAGCACACCGAACACCACGCTGATCAACAGCACGCTGCCCACCAGCAACAGGGTGTTGGTGGCGCCGGGCAGGAAGCCCGAATCGGTGAGGAAGTAGGTGAAGTTCTCCAGCCCGACGAACGCGTTCTCGCCGGGATCGAGCAGGTTGTAGCGAATCGTCGAGAAGTAGAGGGTCATGCCCAGCGGCACGATCATCCACAACAGCAGCAGTGCCACCGAAGGGCTGACCAGAAACCAGCCGGGATTGGCCACGCGGCTTTTGCGCAGGGGTAGGGCAATGTCCATGTGAGCTTTGGCAGTTGATGTATTCATGGTGATCAGAACCGGTCGAGTACGGGCAGATGAAGATCAACTGTGGGAACGGGCTTGTGTGGCGAGGGGGCTTGCCCCCGTTGGGTCGCGAAGCGGCCCCAAAGCTTTGCGACTGCTTCGCAGCCGAACGGGGGCAAGCCCCCTCGCCACACAAGCCCGCTCCCACAGGGATGGTGTTGGTTATTTTGGATAACCCGCGCGCTTCATTTCGCGCTCGGTGGTTTGCTGGGCAGCCGCCAACGCCTGCTCGACCGTGGTCTGGCCGATCAGCGCCGCCGAGAAGGATTTGCCGACCTGGGTACCAATGCCCTGGAACTCGGGAATGGTCACCAACTGGATGCCGATATAAGGCACCGGTTCCAGCGTCGGCTTGCCCGGGTTCGCGGCCTTGAGCGATTCGAGCGTCACCCTGGCGAACGGCGCGGCACTCATGTAGGCCTCGCTGTAGGTCGAGGCCCGGGTACCCGGCGGCACGTTGGCGATGCCGTCTTTTTCCGCAACCAGTGCGCTGTATTCCCGGGAAGTGGCCCAGGCGCTGAAGGTTTTCGCCGCGTCCTTGGCCTTGGAACTGGTCGGAATGGCCAGCGCCCAGGAATACAACCAGGCCGAACCCTTGTCAGTGACCTGATGCGGCGCATAGGTGAAACCGACGTGATCGGCGACCTTGCTCTGGGTCTTGTCGGTGACGAACGAGCCGGCGACGCTGGCATCGACCCAGATCGCGCATTTGCCGCTGTTGAACAGCGCCAGGTTTTCGTTGAAACCGTTGCTCGATGCACCCGGCGGGCCGGATTTCTTCATGGTATCGACGTAGAAGTTCAGCGCATTCTTCCACTCGGGCCCGTTGAATTGCGGCTGCCACTGTTCGTCGAACCAGCGCGCGCCATAGGCGTTGGCGACGGTGGTGATCAGCGCCATGTTCTCGCCCCAGCCGGCCTTGCCCCGCAGGCAGATGCCGTACTGTTCCTGGTCCGGTTTGTTGAGTTTGGCGGCGAATTCACCGATCTGCTCCCAGGTCGGACGCTCGGGCATGCTCAGGCCGGCGTCCTTGAACAAATCGGTGCGGTAATAGGTGATCGAGCTTTCGGCGTAGAACGGCAGGGCGTACAGCGAGCCTTTGACCGACAGGCCTTCGCGCACCGACGGGAACACGTCGTCCAGGGCATAGCTGGCCGGCAAATCCTTCATCGGCTCCAGCCAGCCCTTGGCGCCCCAGAGTGCCGCTTCGTACATGCCGATGGTCAGCACGTCGAATTGCCCGCCCTGGGTGGCGATGTCGGTGGTCAGGCGCTGGCGCAGGACGTTTTCCTCGAGCACCACCCAATTGAGCTTGATGTCCGGGTGCTCGGCCTCGAAGGTTTTCGAGAGCTTTTGCATGCGGATCATGTCGCTGTTGTTGACGGTGGCGATGGTCAGGGTCTGGGCGCCAAGGCTGACGCTGCTGAGGGTCATGCAGGTGAGGGCAAGCAGGGCTTTTACCGAAGGTTGCATCGTGCACTCCTTTTCTGCACCCGGCGGGATACAGAAGGACAGTTATTGTTTTTGTGTCTTCCGAAGGCAGGAAGAATGTGCACGGATTACAACCTTCATTGGAGGGCGAGACAAATCATCCATCGCACTTCAACTGATACTTTTTTGCACTGGAGTTTAGGGCGGTAGACACAAGGAAAGGCTTTTCAGCGATGGGGTGACGTTGAATCCGTACAGGTTTCGAGCTTGGCTACGACCCCTTGTGGGAGCGGGCTTGCTCGCGAAAGCGGAGTGTCAGGCGACATTTCTCAACCTGACACAGCGCTTTCGCGAGCAAGCCCGCTCCCACATTTGATCGCATCTAGCCGAGGTTTTGCTCGGTCAACCGCTGGACCACCAACCGCCGGTAATGCGAAGGCGTCATGCCCTTGAGCTGCTGGAAGCGCCGGTTGAAGTTGGAAATGTTGTTGAAACCGGATTCGAAGCACACGTCCGTGACCGGTTTGTCGCCATCGGCCAGCAACTCGCAGGACTTGCTGATGCGCAGGCGATTGACGAATTCGATGAAATTGCGCCCGGTGGCCTGCTTGAACACGCGGCTGAAATACGTGGGCTTCATGCCCAGATGTTCGGCGACTTCTTCCAGCGGCAATTCCCGGGCGTAATGGGCGAAGATGTAATCCACCGCGCGGTTGGTGCGATCGACGTTGTTCTCGTCGGCCAGTTGCGGCGTCGTGGCGCCGGAGAGCAATTGGTAGTCGTCGGTGGCCGCGAGCAACTCCAGCAGAATGAAAAAGTGCCCGAGACGGGTCGCACCGCTGGTATCGGCGATGCGTTGCATCAGATCCATCGCCTTGGCGATAGTGTGCTTGCCGCGAAACTCGATGCCGTATTGCGCGCGCTCCAGCAAGGGTGCCAGTGTCTTGAGCTCGGCAAACACTTGATAGCCGCTGTCGAACAACTCGTCGGTGAAGTTGACCAGCATGTCGCGCTTGGGCACCACTTCGTCCTCGGCCACCTGGCTGATCCAGTTGTGGGGCAGGTTGGGGCCCGTCAGGAACAGGGATTGCGGATAGAAGTTGCCGATGTAATCGCCAATGAACACCTTGCCGGAACTGGCGACGATCAGGTGCAGCTCGTATTCCTTGTGGAAATGCCAGCGCACCAGCGGGCAGGGAAAACCGTGCTGGCGGTAGATGATGGACAAACCATTGTGGTCGTCCATCAACTCATAGGAGGGATCGGTGACTCTGGCGGTGCGGGTCATGTCCAGGGTGGTCTTGTTGTTTTTCAGGCGCCAATCATGCACCCCCGCCCAGGACAGTTCCAGTTCCCCGGCCTTACTTCTTGTTCTGTCCCCTGGAAAGGTTGATTTCCCGGCAATAGCTGACCAGTTGTGTCGCTCCAATAAAGTCGGCACTGATGATGCTGCACTTCTGCGTCCATCCAGTGCCCGGAGCAAACCACTCGTTCAATTCCCGGGTGATTCGTTTTACACCGGCCAGTTCTCCATAACTGGTGGCGGATAACGACCAGAGCGTGTTTTCCTCGGGCGGGTTATTCAGTGTTCTTTCAATATGCTGTCTTAACTCTTCGGGGGAAGTAATGTCGTTGCCACTCCATTTAACCGGGATTTTCGGCCAATACAGGGAGGAGTTGAAGTCCAGATGCCAGTCGGCGGCAAGTACGATTCTTTGCAGGGGATTTATTTTCTTTAGTGCGCCCAGTGTCAAATAACGGTTTTCTCGCGGAATCAATCGCGTGCCCAGTTCACTCATGATGACCTCATCAAAGCCTGTGTAGTCGAAACTCTTTTCATCAAGGCCTTTGAGTTCGCGAATATCCAGCACGACGAACTCATCCGGGTTTTCATTGAGGAAAAAGTCCAGGCTCTTGAACAACTCACTCAACGATCGCCCCCTGAGCAGCTTGAAGCCGTGAAACGTATGGAACTTCCTGACTCCCAGCCAGTGCTCGTCTGAATGGAATCGCAAGTCGAGTGCCCGGACACCCTCGTTGAGCTGCTGGATAAAGGGTCCATCCTGGCAGACGAACCAGTGACTGACGGGTTGAACGTGGATCGGGTAAGAGAAGTCATAATCCACTCCCGCATTATGGGCGCCGGGCCAGACCAGTTCCAGGAGGGTTAACTTGTCAATGGAAGAAGTCGCCGACATCCAGTTTTTGTAGGGGTAAGTATTTGTCATCGTGCAGTCCGTTGCTAATTAAGAATAAAAAACGCCCGACTATCAGGTTTGATGTCGGGCGATTTATTCTTGGACACAAGTCAGGCACTGCACAAGTTGTCAGTGTTTCGGGATATTGTTATTGCTGGCTGTTTTTCGCCTCTATCCATTGCGCCATGTATTGAGTGCTCTTGTGCTGATGATGACGCAGCATGCTGCCAGTAAAGTTGTCTCGCCTGATGTTGGCCAGATCCCGTTGGCAATCGACCAGCCGCTGGATCAAGGCCGGGCCATGAACGGATTTGCGGTAGCGACTGGCAAGCAGGGTTTGCCCCTGCGCCTGGGCATCGAGCCAGCGCGTCTTGTCGTTGTGCAGTTGCACGGCCTGATCGGCGAACTCCCGTGCCGAACGGGTCACTGCACCGGGCCACGCTTGTTCGCCATGCATCGCTTCGGCACCGACAGGCGTTGTCACATTCGGTGTGCCACAGAGCATCGCATCGACAATCTTGCCTTTGATGCCAGCGCCAAAACGCAGAGGCGCCATACAGACCCGTGTCGACGACATGACTTGCAGGGCGTCCTGCGCCCAGTTCATCACATGAAAACCCTGGGCCGGGTTATGCAGGGCGGTCGCCTTGGGTGGTGTATAGGCACCGTAGATATGCAATTGGGCGCCGGGCAACTGCTCGCGAATCAGCGGCCAGATAGCGGTTTTCAACCAGAGCACCGCATCCCAGTTGGGTGCATGGCGAAAATTGCCGATATGAAGAAAGTGTGCCCGGTCTTCGAACGCTACCGGCGCACGGGTCGGTAATTCAACCATCAAGGGGCACCAGTGCAGCAAGTTGCGCGGAATTCTGAACTGCTCGACCAGCAATTCGATTTCCACTTCGGAAACCATCAGCGTCAAATCACAACGATAAAACGACGCGATCTCACGCTTGGCCAGATCGGTATTGGCCATGTGTTCAAACTCTTCACGCGACGCCGGGGCGAACAGGCCGCTGAAGTCATTGTTGTCTTCACTTGCCTTCAAGCGCTCCTTGAGGCGTTGATGCCGACCCTGCCTGAGGCTTTGCAAGTCGCAACTTTCCAGTACGCGCAACGCGTCGGGACAATACTTCTCGACCCGCCACCCGAACTGTTCCTCCATCATGAATTGATCGAACAACACGATGTCCGGCGCCAGTTCACTGATGAATGCGTCGAAACTGCTGTTGTTCAGCTCGATGGGCACTTCACGAATACCCAGCGCCGTCAGGTCTGCGCGCTGTTCGCCGAAACCTGCCGGGCTGCTGAAGGTGATATCCCAGCCTTGCTGCAGGAAAACCTCGAGAATCTGCATGACATGCCCGCTGGCCGCAGAAGAGCGGGGCTCGGGCCAGACGTAACCAATGACCAGGACTTTGGTTGCGCGGGGCTCAATCATGTACGGAATTTCCTTGAAGCGAAGACAGGGCAGGGACGAAAAAGGCGCGCATTAAACCACAGTGGATCGCCAGGTCACTCGAGAATGCCTTTGACCTTGTCGCGCAACTGATCAATGGAGAAGGGTTTGCCGATCACGTGCATGTCGGCGGGCACGTCGATGCTTTCGGCATAACCGCTGGCAAACAGGATGGGCAGGTCGGGGCGTATCGTGCGGGCGAGGGTGGCCAGCTCGCGACCATCCATGATCGGCAGACCGACATCCGTCATCATCAGGTCAATGTGTTGGTTCGAGTCCCTGAGCATCTCCAGCGCCTGTTCGCTGCCATCGGCTTCCAGCACCTCGAACTCCAGTTCCTCCAGTACGTCGACAATCAGCATGCGCACGATGGCATCGTCTTCGACGACGAGGATGGTGTAGGCGTTGACGGATGACATAGTGGACTTCCTGAAAATATTGGCATTGCCGGTCGCTGGAAATCACCGGCCTCTTGCATCAGTAAGTGGCAGATCCAGACAAGTTCCCGAGGTGGCGCAAAAAAGAATGCGGCAGGTCGACAAGGATAACCTGCCGTTTTGCGCGGGCGCATCGGAATGTAGGAGTTTGCGCGAAAACATGTCAGAAAAATGGATCCATGTACCAGTTTTGGGGCAAACTCCTTGCATTCTGACAGTTCGACAAGGCCTGCCCCATGACCTCCGCGTCCTTGGTTGATGAGCAACGATTTCGTAAACTCCTGAGCCGCAATATCAGCCTGCCGTTGGGGCTGGGCCTTATCAGCGCGGTGTTCTTCGTTTCGCTGATCAGCTATCTGCTGTCGACGATCCAGTGGGTGGAACACACCGACCGGGTGATCAATAACGCCAATGAAGCGGTCAAGCTGACCGTGGACCTGGAAACCGGCATGCGCGGTTTTCTGCTCAGTGGCGACGAGCATTTCCTCGATCCCTACGAAACCGCCAAGCCGCGGGTTGCCGTGGCCCTCAACACTTTGCTCGAGCTGACGGCCGACAACCCGGTGCAGACTGACCGCTTGCTGCGGTTGCAGGCATTGCAACAGGAGTGGGCCAGCTATGCGCAATCGATGATCGATTTGCAGCGCAGCAGCGGTGATTATCGCTCGGTAGTGAAGGCCGGGCGGGGCAAACGACTGACCGATGAAATTCGCAAGCAGTTCGAGGAGGTGATCGATACCGAACAACAGTTGCGCGCCACACGCAATGATGAGGTGCGCCGCACCACGGTCTGGAGCATCAGTCTCTATCTGTTGTTCATCGCCGGTGTCAGTGGCTTGCTGGCGTACGTCGGGCGCCGCGATTTGCTCAGCCTGTCGCAAAGCTACAGCGTCAATCTCGCCGCCCAACAAGCCAGTGCCCAGCGCCTGGAGCAACAGGCCTGGCTGCGCAACGGTCAGACCGAGCTCGCCGAGCAGGTGCTGGGACAGTTGAGCCTGAACCTGCTGGGGCGCAACATCCTGCAGTTTTGCGCGCAGTACCTCGGTAGTGCCGTGGCGGCGCTCTATGTTCGGGAAGACCACGGCGGTCTCAGACGCATCGCCAGCTACGGTTTTTCCCGCGAACAGGAAGAGCGGGATCAGCAGATTTACAGCGATGAAGGCATTGTCGGCCAGGTGGCGCAGCAGGCGCGGCTGATTCGCCTGGACGAGGTGCCGGGGGATTATTTCAAGGTCAGCTCCGGCCTCGGAGACGGATTGCCGCGCAGTGTGCTGGTGGTGCCGACCAGCGACGACGACCGGGTCAATGGCGTGATCGAGTTGGGTTTCCTGCGTCCGCTGGATGACCGCGATGTCGCGTTGCTCGAGTTGATTGCCAGCAACATCGGCACGTCCATCGAGGCCGCACGCTATCGCCATCGCCTGCAGGAAGTGCTGGCCGAAACCCAGCAGCTCAATGAAGAGTTGCAGGTGCAGCAGGAAGAGCTCAAGACCGCCAACGAAGAGCTCGAAGAACAGTCGCGGGTGCTCAAGGAGTCCCAGGCGCACCTGGAAACCCAGCAGGTGGAGCTGGAGCAGACCAACGAACAACTCGCCGAACAGGCAGAAGTGCTGGCCGAGCAACGCGACGCCATGGACCTGAAGAACTCCGAACTCAATCAGGCGCAGATCCAGCTCGAAGAGCGCGCGCTGGAACTGCAGCGTTCAAGCAAGTACAAGTCAGAATTCCTCGCCAACATGTCCCACGAGCTGCGCACTCCGCTTAACAGCTCGTTGATCCTGGCCAAGCTGCTGGCGGAAAACCCGGAAGAAAACCTCACGGCCGAGCAAGTGAAGTTCGCCGAGTCGATCTACTCCGCCGGCAATGACTTGCTCAACCTGATCAACGACATTCTGGACATTTCCAAAGTCGAGGCCGGCAAGCTGGAAATCCGTCCGGAGAACACCAGCGTGGCGCGCCTGGTCGATGGCCTGCGCGGCCTGTTCCAGCCATTGGCCACGGACAAGCAGCTGGATTTCCAGGTGGAGTTGCTGGACGGCGCGCCGCCGATGCTGTTCACCGACCGCCAGCGCCTGGAGCAGGTGCTCAAGAACCTGTTGTCCAACGCCGTGAAGTTCACTGAAAGCGGCAGCGTCAGCCTGTCCGTCGCTGCGGCGCCGAATGACGGCATCGCGTTCAGCATCCGCGATTCCGGGATCGGCATCGCGGCGGATCAGCACGACAGCATTTTCGAAGCCTTCCGTCAGGCCGATGGCACCACCAATCGGCGCTACGGCGGCACCGGGCTGGGCTTGTCGATCTCCCGTGATCTGGCCGCGTTGCTCGGCGGCTCCATCAGCGTGACCAGCAAACCGGGGCAGGGCAGTGTGTTCACCCTGGTCATGCCGCAGCAGTACGTGGAACCGGGCGAGGTGCCTGTCGAACCGATGCGAGCGGTTGCGGTGGCGGCGGCTGCGGATGCAGTGCCGCCCACGTTATCGCCATTGGTGGCCGAAGTCGACATTGCGCGTTTCGACGACGATCGCCACAAAGGGCCGTTCAACAGCCGCTGCATTCTGGTGGTTGAGGACGAGTCGAACTTTGCGCATATTCTCTACGACCTTGCCCATGAACTGGGTTATCAGTGCCTGGTGGCCCATGGCGCCGACGAAGGCTACGACCTGGCCAAGGCGTTCATTCCTGACGCGATCCTGCTGGACATGCGCCTTCCCGATCATTCCGGCCTGACCGTGCTGCAACGCCTGAAGGAACACGCCGAAACCCGACACATCCCGGTGCATGTGATTTCAGTCGAAGATCGGGTCGAAGCGGCGATGCACATGGGCGCCATTGGCTATGCGGTCAAACCCACCACCCGCGAGGAACTCAAGGACGTATTTGCGCGCCTGGAAGCCAAGCTGACCCAGAAGGTCAAGCGTGTGCTGCTGGTCGAGGACGACGACTTGCAGCGCGACAGCATTGCCCGCCTGATCGGCGACGATGACATAGAGATCACCGCCGTTGGCCTGGCGCAGGAGGCACTGGACCTGCTGCGCACGTCGGTCTTCGATTGCATGATCATCGACCTCAAGCTGCCTGACATGCTCGGCAACGACCTGCTCAAGCGCATGTCCACCGAAGACATCTGCTCCTTTCCGCCCGTCATCGTCTATACCGGGCGCAACCTGACCCGCGATGAAGAGGCTGAACTGCGCAAGTATTCGCGTTCGATCATCATCAAGGGTGCGCGTTCGCCGGAGCGGCTGCTGGACGAAGTGACACTTTTTCTGCACAAAGTCGAATCACGGTTGTCCCATGACCGGCAGAAGATGCTCAAGGTCGCCCGCAGTCGCGACCGGGTCTTCGAAGGCCGCAAGGTGCTGCTGGTGGATGATGATGTGCGCAACATTTTCGCCCTCACCAGCGCGCTGGAGCAAAAGGGCGCAGTCGTGGTCATTGGTCGCAACGGCCGGGAAGCGATTGAACGACTCAATGAAGTGGAGGACATCGATCTGGTGTTGATGGACGTGATGATGCCGGAGATGGATGGCTTTGAGGCCACCGTTGAAATCCGCAAGGTCCCGCGTTGGCGCAAATTGCCGATCATCGCGGTGACGGCCAAGGCCATGAAGGACGATCAGGAGCGCTGCCTGCAAGCCGGCGCCAACGATTACCTGGCCAAGCCTATCGACCTGGACCGCCTGTTTTCGCTGATTCGCGTGTGGTTGCCGAAGATGGAACGCATCTAGTGGAGCGCCATTTTTCCGTGGAGCGCAGCAGCGAAATCGAATTGCGCCTGTTGATCGAGGCGATTTACCTCAAGTACAGCTACGATTTTCGCGATTACTCCGGCGCGTCGATCAAGCGTCGGGTCAATCATGCGTTGAGTCAGTTCGAGTGCCAGACCATCTCGGCGTTGCAGGAAAAGGTCCTGCACGATCCGGCCGCTTTCATGCAATTGCTGCAATTGCTGACCATCCCGGTCAGCGAGATGTTTCGTGAC
>Ga0207713_1003717_pt1 | contig 10255 bp, 11 predicted proteins | sample KBSS64metaG_FD_184404 | JGI IMG/M metagenome (GOLD analysis project Ga0207713, IMG submission 184404) | Switchgrass rhizosphere microbial communities from Kellogg Biological Station, Michigan, USA - KBS S6-4 metaG (SPAdes) (version 2) | ecosystem: Host-associated > Plants > Roots > Rhizosphere >...
GACTCTTTTGGATGTGAGTATCTGGATATGTGCCAGGAGTGTTACACGGCCTACATAGAAGAAACCAAAAGCGCTGATTACTCTGGGCGATGTGATTGGTGCAAGAAGCATTCCGACCATCTCTATCCGCACAGAGATATTGATGAAGGCAGCAGTGGTCGGGTTTATGAGGTGTGTCGTCCATGCATCGATGAAGAACGCCAATCATGGCAAGACGAGGATGATTATTATGCGTGAGCGCCCAATCCTCTTAAACGCCGAAATGGTTCGTGCAGTTCTGGACGGCAGGAAGACGCAGACGCGCCGGATTATTCAATCACCAGCCAAAAACATGCAGGCCAACGGACAGAAGGTTATCGATTACCGTGAGCCTGGCGACAAGTGGTATGGCGATCATGTCTTCTCAATGCGCAACCAGAGCGGTACATGGTGCGATTACACCAAAGAGCAGTTTCTGGCTAAGTGCCCGTTCGGTGCAGTAGGTGATCGCCTGTGGGTGCGTGAGAGCTTTTACGAGCACGGCCATTGGCAAGGCGGTGGCTATGACCCAGAGGATTCATATTTCGTCAGCGATAAGCAGGTTTTGTATCCGGCAGACGGAATTCAGCGACCTTCTGAACGTAAGCGTGACGACTTCTGGCGCTCTCGCCCATCCATCCACATGCCGCGCTGGGCTTCCCGCATAACGCTGGAGATTACCGGCGTTCGTGTGGAGCGGTTGCAGGATATAACCAACCAAGACGCTATGGCTGAAGGTATTGGTCATCTCTATGCATACGACGAATCTCAGCCAACACCGAAAGACGCCACAAGACGTTTCGCTGAACTCTGGCAATCCATCTACGGCGAGGAAAGCTGGCAGGCTAACCCGTGGGTGTGGGTCATTGAGTTTAAACGCGTGGAAGGTGAAGCATGAGCGTAATCACTTTAAAACCCTGCCCGTTCTGCGGTTCAAAAAATGTTGAGGTATTCGCCAATATGAAGAGGACTGCCCGGATCGCTCTGCAATTGTCAGATGTCACAATTGCGATGCGCAGTCTGCGCAGATGGTAGGTCGCGAAAAGCTAGAATTGGCGGCAAAGGCCTGGAATCAGCGCGTGGAGGACCAGTCATGAATGATGCGGCTAAGAAAAAATATTTAGCGAAAATTCAGAAGCTGATGCGACTGGCAGAAAACACCAGTAGCCCTGCTGAAGCTGCTAACGCTCTTTCCAAAGCTCAGGCGTTTATGAAAGAGCACGGGTTAAGTGAGACGGAGGTTGTATTCTCTGAAATTTCAACCAGCGTAAGCAAAAGCGCACCGAGCAATGCTGAGAAGCTGCCTGAGTACATGGCAATCCTCGCCATGACTATCGAGAAAGCTTTCGCAGTAAAGTGCCTTGTAAGTTGGCGTTTAACGGCCAGCCATCACTACAAACGCGTAGTTAAGTTTTATGGCCTAGATGGGCGAGATGTGGCCGCAGCATACATTTTTGATGTTCTGACACGCCAGATAAAACAAGCGAGAAAACAATTTCAAAATGACCATTGCGGCAGGTATATGCCTAAGCATAAAGCAAAATTGGCTGATGAGTTTTGCAAAGGCTGGGCTTCAGGCGCCTATCATGCAGTAAAGAAAATGGCGATCAGTGAAGAGCAAGAATTAAAGATGTCTTCTTATGCGAAGAAAATCGCAGAGGATGGCGTGGGAGAAGCAAAAAGTCGCAGATCAAGCGGTGATGACAATTCTTATGCTGCTTACATGGGCTACAGGGAAGGTTCAAAGACGAAGGTTTATCACGGGGTAGACGGTTCATTTGAGCAGACGAAAATGATTGGGTTGGGGTGAGCAATGCCTAAATCCCCCGCCGAACGCAAAGCAGAGCAGCGTGCCAGACAGGCCGCTGCAGGTGTCAGAAAGCTGGAAATTGTTCTCGATGAGCAGGAACTGGCGATGCTGGAGCAGAACTGCGCCGCTCGCCGTCCAGGGCGTGAGCCCTACGAAATGGCAGAGTATATCGCTCTGCTTATTCGCCAGGACGATGCGCGGGTCCGTAGCCGGTTCAAATCGATGAGTAAGCGCAAGTGCGGTAAGTGTGGTGATTGCCTGCCTGTGCAGGATTGCCCACTGAAAGAAGAGTCGGCCTGTTGGGTTCGCCTGGGCTGGCATGAAACTAAATTGGTTATAGCGCCGTGACCTGTCACGGCTTTTCAAACCTGTTGCAGCGGGAGTGTGTGGGGTATGAATCAGAGCAATAACGAAATTATTTCCGATGCCGACATTGAACAACTTACAGGCTATAAAACGCCTTCAAAGCAATGCCAGTGTCTTAAAAATGCAGGAATATTTTTTATGGTGCGAAGGGATGGCAGACCGCGAACCACATGGCAGCATTTCAATGATCCACTTGCATCGCGTAAGCAGACCACCAATGACATGAATGAGCCAGATTTTGGAGCGTTAGACTGATGGCAAGAGTCAGACAGAACAAGGAAGATAACTGGTTACCGCCCCGCGTTTATCGGGGCCGTTCTGCTTACGAATTTAAGCCCAAAAACGGCGGCACAGTCCGGCTATGCGACATAGACAGCACGAAGGCTCAGGTCTGGATAGCTTACGAAGCGCTTATAAACGAACGTAAGCGTGAAGATGCATTCGAAGGCCTAGCGGAATCCTTTTTTAACTCTCCAGATTTTTTTGAATTAGCCAAAGAAACGCAAAAAGACTACCGAAAATACTCGGTTAAAGTTTTGGCCGTCTTTGGGAAGATGCCCCCTGACTCCATTAAACCGGAACACATCCGTAAATATATGGATAAACGCGGCCTGAAAAGCCGTGTTCAGGCTAACCGTGAGAAGGCGTTTATTTCACGTGTTTATCGATGGGGATATGAGCGTGGGTTGGTGAAGGGAAATCCTACTAAAGGGGTCAAACAGTACAAAGAGAAGTCACGCGACCGTTATGTTACGCACGAGGAGTATGCAGCCTTGTATAGCCTCGCCTCGCCCGTTGAGAAGATAGCTATGGAACTGGCCTATTTGTGTCTGGCGCGGCAGGCTGACGTTCTCTCAATGAAGAAAACTCAGCTTGTTGAGCAAGGAATATTGATCAAGCAAAGCAAAACTTCAGTAGCTCAGATAAAGGGCTGGAGCGAAAGACTCCGTTCTGTCATTGCCCTGGCTGAGTCATTACCACTGAATAAAGGAATGAGTAGTATTTTTATCATCCACCAGCCTTCCGGTGCCGGTTATACAAGAGATGGTTTTAATGCCAGATGGAGGAAGCTGAAGCAGGAAGCGAAGGATAAATTCCCTGACATTGATTTCAACTTTACGTTTCATGATTTGAAAGCAAAAGGGGTTTCAGATTTGAATGTTGATATTTACGAGAAGCGGGCAATTTCGGGTCACAAGAATGTCGAACAGACGGCGCGATATGACAGGAAGATCGCTGTGGTTCCGGTGGTTGGGGCTGAGCTGGAAACGCTTCATATTCTGAAGCCATATTCTGAAAAGCAGAAATAAAAACAAAAAACCGCCCAAAGAGGCGGCTTAAACGACATTGCTACTACTTGATTTTATTGATGTTTCAATATGGTGCCCGGGGCGGGACTTGAACCCGCACGACCTTGCGATCGAGGGATTTTAAATCCCTTGTGTCTACCGATTTCACCACCCGGGCGAGGTATAACTGGAGGCGCGTCCCGGAGTCGAACCGAGGTACACGGATTTGCAATCCGCTGCATAGCCACTCTGCCAACGCGCCTTAAACTTGTCTGCTGCCAGGTTATCCTGGCCTGCTAATTTGGAGCGGGAAACGAGACTCGAACTCGCGACCCCGACCTTGGCAAGGTCGTGCTCTACCAACTGAGCTATTCCCGCATCGTCTTACCGTTCAGTTTACTGCCTGCTGAAGGGCTCGATATTTAATGCACTTCATCGAACTTACTGATTTTTCTTAGCTTCTGCAGCTGTGCTGCCGTTCGATGCGATGCATTCTACTGAGATGACGCGATGAGTCAATAAAATTATCCCCACAATGCGTCCGTTTGCTGCTTTTTAAATCGTATCGATCACGGTTCGAGCAAATCCCCGCGCGCCGCGCTCAGATACTGAAACATCGACCAGAAAGTCAGCACTGCCGCAATGTATAACGCAACGACACCCACACCGACAACCATGCTGTCCGGACGCCACAACAAGGCAAAAAGTGAGAACATCTGTGCCGTTGTTTTTACCTTACCAATCCAGGAAACGGCAACGCTGCTGCGTTTGCCGATTTCAGCCATCCATTCGCGCAGCGCGGAGATAATAATTTCTCGTGCAATCATCGTTGCGGCTGGCAGCGTGATCCACCAGGCATGAAAGTACTCCGCAACCAATACAAGGGCAATTGCCACCATGACTTTATCGGCAACAGGATCGAGGAAAGCGCCAAAGCGGGTTGTCTGCTTCCAGCGACGCGCCAGAAAGCCGTCGAACCAGTCGGTCACGGCTGCCACAACAAAGATCAACGCGGTAACAAATGGCGCCCAGTGGAACGGCAGATAGAAAGCCAGCACGAAGAACGGAATAAGAACGACGCGAAACAGGGTAAGACAGGTCGGAATGTTAAATTGCATATGCTGGTAACTGTCTGGATTGGGTGGTGTTTAACGTATGTTCCTACATTGCCCACCCTGTTTCAATGCTAGTGTTTCAACGAGTAGTAGATTTTTTCCGCCAAAGCATGGGATATGCCAGGGACATTCGCGATCTCTTCCACCGATGCATTCATCAGCGGTTGCAGGCCCCCCATGTACTTAAGCAGCTGCTGGCGTCGTTTTGGCCCCACACCTTCAATGCTTTCCAGAGCACTGGTATTTTTCACTTTGGCCCGCTTTTTACGGTGCCCTGAAATAGCATGATTGTGAGCATCATCACGAATATGCTGAATCACGTGCAGCGCTGGTGCATCAGGCGACAGGGAAATCCCCTCGCCCTCCGCCTCGAAAAACAGCGTTTCAAGACCGGCTTTGCGATCGGTGCCTTTTGCCACGCCCAGTAAAATGGGACGTGATTTATCCCAGCTCACGTCCAGTTCGGCAAAAACCTGCTTTGCCTGAGCCAGTTGGCCTTTACCGCCGTCGATCAAAATGACATCGGGGATCTTCTCTTCCTCAATTGCTTTTCCATAACGGCGACGCAACACCTGATTCATCGCTGCATAATCATCACCAGGCGTGATGCCGGCAATGTTATAGCGGCGATAATCGGCACGGAGGGGACCGTTTTGATCGAACACGACACAGGACGCGATGGTCTGCTCTCCCATGGTATGGCTGATATCAAAACACTCCATCCGGGTGATTTTATCCAACTCCAGAAACTCGGCTAACGCAGTGAGACGCTGATGAATGGTCGAGTGCTGAGACAAACGGGTTTTTAATGCCGAACCGGCATTGGTTCGTGCCAGTTTGAGATAGCGTGCGCGATCACCACGAGGTTTACTTTGAATATTCACCCGACGCCCGGCTAATTCGGTCAGCGACTCAGACAGCAGTTCGCGCTCAGGTAAGGTGAAATCCAGCAAAATTTCACCGGGCAGCGTCCGCATTTCGCTACCCTGCAAATAAAACTGCCCCACAAAGGTTTGGACGACTTCCGCCAGATCGGTATCGGCGGGCACCTTTGGAAAATAGCTTCGGCTTCCCAACACTTTACCCTGACGGATAAACAGCACGTGTAAACAGGCCATACCGGCATCGTAGGCCACGCCAATCACATCCAGGTCGTCGCCCTGATTAGACACAAACTGTTTTTCGGTGACGCGCCTGACGGCCTGGATCTGGTCGCGCAGGCGTGCCGCTTCTTCAAACCGCAGGGCATGACTTGCTTCTTCCATACGGCGGACCAGTAAATTCAGCACCTGATCATCCTTACCCGCCAGAAACAGCCGCACGTAATCCGTTTGCTGTGCGTACTCTTCCTCACTCACCAGCCCGGCAACACAGGGACCAAGGCAGCGGCCAATCTGGTATTGCAGGCAGGGGCGCGTACGGTTGCGATACACGCTGTTCTCGCATTGACGGATGGGGAACACTTTTTGCAGCAGCGCCAGCGTTTCACGTACCGCGTAGCCATTGGGGAACGGGCCGAAATATTCGCCCTTCGCGTGTTTCGCGCCCCGATGCATCGCCAGGCGAGGATGAACATCGCTGCTGAGAAAAATGTAGGGGTAGGATTTATCGTCGCGCAACAGAACGTTGTAGCGCGGTTGATAAAGCTTGATATAATTGTGCTCAAGCAACAACGCTTCGGTTTCAGTATGGGTTACGGTGACATCGATGTGATGGATGTTACTCACCAGCGCTTCGGTTTTTCGGCTGCCAACGTTCGTACGAAAATAGCTCGTAAGCCGCTTTTTCAGATCTTTGGCTTTGCCGACATAGATAACCGTTCCGGAAGCGTCATACATCCGGTATACGCCGGGTTCACTGGTGACCGTACTCAGAAAGATTTTGGGATTAAAGAGGTCACTCACTACTTATTAACGGCTCCGCATTATACAGGCCATGTCTGATGGCCAGATGCGTTAACTCTACATCGCCACTGATATTCAGTTTGCTGAACATCCGGTAACGGTAGCTGTTAACGGTTTTAGGACTGAGATTAAGCTGCTCGGAAATTTCCGTCACCTTTTGCCCCTTGGTGATCATCAGCATAATCTGCAATTCCCTTTCCGACAAACAGCTGAAGGGAGATTCGGCTTTTTGTGGCTCAATCTGGCTAAGCGCCATTTGTTGAGCGATGTCCGATGCAATGTAGCGCTGCCCGGCGTTGACCGAGCGAATCGCGTTTACCACTTCCTGTGGCGCTGCGCCCTTACTGAGATAACCTGCGGCACCAGCCTGCATGACTTTTGCCGGCAGGGGGTTTTCAGTATGGATAGTCAGCATGATGATTTTGATATCAGGGTTGTAGCGCACGATTTTTCGCGTCGCCTCCAGCCCGCCGATGCCCGGCATGTTCATATCCATTAAAATGACATCAACCTGATTAGCACGGCACCACTTAACGGCATCTTCACCACAACAGGCTTCGCCAGCGATCACCAGACCTTTAATATCTTCGAGAATACGGCGGATACCGGCACGTACCAGTTCATGGTCATCGACAAGAAGGACAGTGATCAACGCGAAGCACTCCGCAGCTAATAAGAGGTAGCATTTAACGATTGCAAGCGGCAATCATACCCTTTTTTGCATTAAAAGCACATATACAAAGTCGTGGAAGGAGAGCTTTCAATGATTTATATCAATGCAAATCCTGGGTTATTGGAAAGCGCATCCCAAAAAACAGCTACTGCAATGGGATTTTTAAAAAAATAGTCTTTTCATGAAGTTAAAAAAAATATTACGTCTCAATTAATCATCTTCCTGACATTGCTGTCTGTTTTTTTTACCTGACCATTCCTGCACGTGATTAATAAATTTAACTGAACAAAGTCAGGCGGGAACGCCTGCTGTCGTGATGCACTCAGCAAGCGTAATCCCCTGTGGTATACTCTCGGATTGCTGTGCGTACCGAATAAGAGACGACGTTAACCACCAAGGAGAAATTCATGAGCGATGAAGATTTCGCGACCTCGCAGGAAACGCAAAAATTATCTGATGAAGTGGCTTGCCTGAAGATGATGATTACACTGATTCTGAAAGGAATGGGCCAGGCCGATGCGGGCAAAGTGATCATTAACATGGAACGCTACGTCAAAACCCTGGGCGACATGCCGCAGGCGGAAGTGTTCAGCAACACGATCAAGCAAATCAAAGCGGCTTATCGTCAGTAACGCGAAGATGCCCCCGTCACCGGGGGCATAAACTCAACCGTGCGGGTGCCAGTTAACCGAGACGCCCAACGAAGGCAGAACCTCCTCCGGGCTGAAGCGCCGTGCACCACGGTATTTTTCTGCCAGTGCTGGCTGGCTGACGGGAATACGGATGGCAAACAGGTTATCTTCCGACTGAATCAGTCCGGGCGTTAAGGGCTGATAGACGACCTGATGCTGCTCGAACATCTTTTCCAGCATCGGCGTGGCCGAGCTGATAATAAATTCAATACCGCTAATTTCGGCCAGTTGAACAGCATGCCAGAGAATCGTAAGTGGCAACTCAGCATCGACCTCCAGCCGCGCTGAGAAACGCGACATTTCCCAGACTTTTTCGTGGTTGAACGGTAAAACGATACCTTCCGTTTGCTCGGGTTCAGTCCAGGGCATTAATCGCGCACAGCCACTGATACCATTGCGTACACTCCATGCGATCAACCAGGTTACATCAGAGCGATCAAAACGATCGTACTCTTGCCCAGGCGTGCTCAGACGCGGCGGAATCGACCAACCTTCACCCCGTGCAAACACGCTATAACGGTAACTGCCAAGCTCGGCAAGCAAGGAAGATGGCATATCCTTTAACTGCGTTTGAACTATTTTCATCATGCGCCTCTGACATCCCCATGTTTGCAATGATTTCTTTGCGCCTGCCCAGGAGCGCACTAGCGCAGGGTAGACAAGTGACCTCAACGAGGGAACTACTAAAGTTGGCAGTTGCTTTTCATTTAAATCAGTCCAATTGCTGCGGCGTAGCATGCAATTTGAGTTTTATTAGAAACATTAAAACGTTTTTTCATATTTTTTTGGTAAAAATTTACGGTATGCTCAGAAATCGACAAAATAAGTGAAATTTCTTGTGACGTTTTGCCTTCAGCAGTCCATCTCAAAATTTCGAGCTCACGCTGACTAAAATCATTTCCCTGGACCATCAGTGCTTCATCATTCAGGCGTTCGAGTAAGGACAGGCTTTGCTCAGCCAAAAAATGCAGCATTACCTCGAGCTCAACTCGCCGGCTGCCAGTAATAAAGGGACGCTTTGATCCTATAGATAATATACCAACGGCGCGATTTGATGCCATTGCAGAACACGAAAATCCGCTCAGGAGCCCAAAATTACACGCATCCTGCCACATTTCTTTTGCCGAGCTAAACAGCTCAGGCGTCCACTCAACCCCTTTTCCTGAGCGCAGGCAAAGCTGCAACACGGGATCGATCGCATAATAATTCTGCTCTTTATAACGTTTAATCCATAATTTAGGATAAGTGTCATGTAAATAAACACGTGGTCGGGTAAAAGGAACGCGGTGCTGGATAAAAAAAGCGAAATAATCGAAACCCAGTGACTGGATATAATCCTGCAGGAGCCCCTTTAATTGTTGGGTCGTCGCCAGTGCCTGAAAATGATTTTCAGTCTCAGTCCGCCAGGAAAAATAATCTTCACTTGTCATATTGCCTCAACTTCCACTACGTGCTTGATATCTTTGCATCAGAAATGAATTTACCCTGTGTCAGCACATCAAAAAAAGCTTTATTTTCATTTGGTTTTCAGGACCCATTACGGGCAAAATGCCAAAACCAGGGATAAAAGAATGCTGCTGGCAATTCAGGCAACGCGTGATGGGCAGAATAATAGGATTTTTCTTATATTTTTTCAATCTTTAAACGCAGCCAGCATTGAAAAATAATACTAAAGAAGTTGCGGTCCGCAACTTATTATTTTCCTGGATGACCCATTTGATACCCGCAACGGGTCAATGTACACCTTTTATGCATCATCATTGCTGATTAAACGTTCAAGGCAAAGCCTAAAAAAGAACATGCTGCAGTATCGCTGACATCAAATGTGGCGTTATTCAAACCTCCGGGTAACATGATCTCTGCCGAAAACGCGTCCCTTACCGCGCCTGGCGCCCTACTCTTTTGGCTCTGCTCAAGCGTGATGCACGACCTTAAGTGAAACGCGTGACGCAAAGAGAATGTCTTTTCCCTGATAAGAAAGAAGCTGTTCATATTGTTGCCCCAGGATAAAATATCAGACATGAATTAACTTAACATATTGTCTGAGCGGGGGTAAAATACAGCCTGTAAAAAACAATCAATAACGTATTTAATAAGAAAAAAATATCACAATAAAATATCGGAATGTTAATAAAATTAAAACACGGCAACGACCTCAGAATTCATTATCCCACATGCATTAAATAACGTCTATTCGCTGCAAGGCACAACGCCACACATAAAAAAGGTTGCATACCCGGATATAATGTTAATAAAAAAAATCGAAGCCTGAAAAACCGAAATAGTCGCATATTTTTTATGCTGGATAATAAGAAATAAAAACCCCGTAATTACCCTCAGCGCTGTCCTGTTACTATCTGCAATAACCTGCCCCACGCATGCCAAAAT
>Ga0207713_1003718_pt1 | contig 10255 bp, 6 predicted proteins | sample KBSS64metaG_FD_184404 | JGI IMG/M metagenome (GOLD analysis project Ga0207713, IMG submission 184404) | Switchgrass rhizosphere microbial communities from Kellogg Biological Station, Michigan, USA - KBS S6-4 metaG (SPAdes) (version 2) | ecosystem: Host-associated > Plants > Roots > Rhizosphere >...
GCCCAGCCTGCGCCTCAGCAACTGCTGTGGGCGGCCACGGTTGCCGACTTCGATGAGTGCCAGGCGCTGTACACCGACCTGCAGCGCAGCCTCGACTTGGAGCAAGGCCCGCTGCTGCGCGCCTTGCTGGTGACGGACGGGCAGGGCAGCCAACGCCTGCTGCTGGCGATTCACCACCTGGTGGTCGATGGCGTGTCCTGGCGCGTGCTGCTCGAAGACTTGCAGGCGCTGTACCGTGGGCAGCCGCTGGCGGCCAAGACCCACACCCTGGGCGACTGGGCCGCACGCCTGGCCAGCTACGCCGGCAGCGACTCGCTACGCGACGAGCTGGACTGGTGGCACGCCCAGCTCGGCACTGTGCGCCACGAACTTCCGTGTGATCACCCGCAGGGTGGCAACCTGCACCGCCACGCCCGCACCTTGGCCATCGGCCTCGATGCCGAGCAGACCCGCCAGTTGCTGCAACAGGCCCCCGCGGCCTACCACACCCAGGTCAACGACCTGCTGCTGACAGCCCTGGCCCGCGCCTTGTGCCGGTGGAGCGGTGACAGCCAAGTGCTGGTACAGCTCGAAGGCCACGGCCGCGACGGGTTGTTTGAAGACATGGACCTGACCCGCAGCGTCGGCTGGTTCACCAACGCCTACCCGCTGAGCCTTTGCCCGGTGCTGGGTGATGACGATGCTGCGCGCGCCAGCTCGATCAAACGGGTCAAGGAGCAACTGCGTCAGGTGCCGCACAAAGGGCAGGGTTATGGCGTGCTGCGCTACCTGGCCGACGCGGCCGGGCGCGAGCGCATGGCCGCACTGCCGCAGGCCCGCATCACCTTCAACTACCTGGGGCAGTTCGACCAGCAGTTTGACACTGATGCGCTGTTCCAGCCGCTGGACGCACCGGCGGGCCTGGCCCATGACCTGGAGGCGCCGCTGCCCAACTGGCTGAGTGTCGACGGCCAGGTCTATGCCGGTGCCCTGCAATTGCGCTGGACCTACAGCACCGAGCGCTACGACGAGCAGACCATCGCCACCCTGGCCGAAGGCTACCGCCAGGAGCTGCTGGCACTGGTCGGCCACTGCCTGGCCGACGGCAACGGCAGCTTCACGCCGTCCGACTTCCCGTTGGCGCACCTGACGCAGGAGCAGATCGACAACTTGCCGGTCGCTGCCGCCGAGATCGACGATGTCTACCCGCTGACGCCGATGCAGGAAGGCATGCTGCTGCACACCCTGCTGGAGCCAGGCACCGGCATTTACTACATGCAGGACCGATACCGCATCAACAGCGCGCTCGACGCCGAACGCTTCGCCCAAGCTTGGCAGGCGGTGGTGGCGCGCCATGAGGCCCTGCGGGCGTCGTTCAGTTGGAACGCCGGCGAGGCGATGCTGCAGATCATCCACAAGCCCGGCAAGACGGCAGTGGATTATCAAGACTGGCGCGGCCTCGACGACGGTGCCCAGGAAGCCCGCCTGCAAGCCCTGCACAAACAGGAGCGCGAGGCCGGTTTCGACCTGCTGCGTGAAGCGCCGTTCCACCTGCGCCTGGTGCGCGTCGCCGATGAACGCTACTGGTTCATGATGAGCAACCACCACATCCTGATTGATGCCTGGTGCCGCTCGTTGCTGATGAACGACTTCTTCGAGGTTTACCAGGCCCTTGGCGAAGGCCGCCCGGCCCAGTTGCCGGTGCCGCCACGCTACCGTGACTACATCGGCTGGCTGCAACGCCAGGACCTGAACGAAGCGCGCCAGTGGTGGCAGGCCAACCTGGCCGGCTTCGAACGGGCCACGGCGATCCCCAGCGACCGCCCGTTGCGCCACGACCACGCCGGTGACGGCATGATCGTCGGCGACTGCTACACCCGCTTGGACGTCACTGACGGTGTGCGCTTGCGCGAACTGGCCCAGGCCCATCAGCTGACCATCAACACCTTCGCCCAGGCGGCCTGGGCCCTGGTGCTGGCGCGCTACAGCGGCGAGCGCGACGTGGCCTTCGGCGTCACCGTGGCCGGGCGCCCGGTGAGCATGCCGCAGATGCAGCGCACCGTTGGCCTGTTCATCAACAGCATCGCCTTGCGCGTGCAACTGCCCGCCGCCGGCGAGCGCTGCAGCGTGCGCCAGTGGCTGCAAGGCGTGCTCGAACACAATATGGAAGTGCGCGAGTACGAGTACCTGCCGCTGGTGGCGATCCAGGAATGCAGCGAACTGCCCAAGGGCCAGCCGCTGTTCAACAGCCTGTTCGTGTTCGAGAACGCGCCGGTGGAAACCGCAGTGCTGGACCACGCCCAGCACCTCAACGCCAGCTCCGACTCGGGCCGCACCCACACCAACTTCCCGTTGACGGCGGTGTGCTACCCGGGGGATGACCTGGGCCTGCACCTGTCGTTCGACCAACGTTACTTCGACACTTCGACCGTCGAACGCCTGCTGGCCGAGTTCAAGCGCCTGCTGTTGGCGCTGGTGCAGGGTTTCGAGGGCGAGGTAAGCGACTTGCCGCTGCTGGGTGCCGAAGAGCAACGCTTCCTGATCGAAGACTGCAACCGCACCGAGCACGGCTACGCGCTGCAACAGAGCTATGTCGAGCAGTTCGAGGCGCAGGTCGCCGCGCACCCAGAACGCACGGTGGCGCGTTGCCTGGACGCGTCCTTTGACTACGCGGGCCTGAACCTTGCGGCCAACCGCCTGGGCCATGCCCTGATCGGCGCAGGCGTAACCGTCGATCAGCCGGTTGCGCTGTTGGCCGAGCGCGGTTTGCCATTGCTGGGGATGATCGTCGGCAGCTTCAAGGCCGGTGCCGGCTACCTGCCGCTGGACCCCGGCCTGCCCGCCGCGCGCCTGCAGCGCATCGTCGCGCTCAGCCGCACACCGGTGCTGGTATGCAGCGCGGCCTGTGCCGAGCAGGGGCGGCAGTTGCTGGACGCACTGGAGGGTGTGGCGCGGCCGCAATTGTTGGTGTGGGAAGACATCCAGGCCAGCAACATCGCCAGCCACAACCCGGGTATTCATAGCGGGCCCGACAACCTCGCGTATGTCATCTACACCTCGGGCTCCACCGGTTTGCCCAAAGGGGTGATGGTCGAGCAGCGCGGCATGCTCAACAACCAGCTCAGCAAGGTGCCTTACCTGGCCCTAAGCGAGCAGGACGTAATTGCCCAGACCGCTTCGCAGAGCTTCGATATCTCGGTCTGGCAGTTCCTGGCCGCACCGTTGTTCGGCGCCAGGCTGGAGATCGTGCCCAATGCCATCGCCCATGATCCGCAAGGCCTGCTGGCGCATGTGCAGGCTACCGGCATCACCGTGCTGGAAAGCGTGCCGTCGCTGATCCAGGGCATGCTGGCCAACGATCACCAGGCCCTCAACGGCCTGCGCTGGATGCTGCCGACCGGCGAGGCGATGCCGCCAGAGCTGGCCGCGCAATGGCTGCAGCGTTACCCAGGTATTGGCCTGGTCAATGCCTACGGCCCGGCGGAGTGCTCGGACGACGTGGCGTTCTTCCGTGTCGATGTCGAGTCCACGCGCGGCAGTTACCTGCCGATTGGCACCCCGACCGACAACAACCGCCTGTACCTGTTCGGCGAGGACCAGGCCCTGGTGCCGTTGGGCGCGGTTGGCGAGCTGTGTGTTGCTGGTACCGGCGTTGGTCGTGGCTATGTTGGCGACCCCGTGCGTACCGCCCTGGCCTTTATCCCGCACCCCCATGGCGCGCCGGGTGAACGCCTGTACCGTACCGGCGACCTGGCGCGCCAGCGCCTGGACGGGGTGCTGGAGTATGTGGGCCGCATCGATCACCAGGTGAAGATTCGCGGGTACCGCATCGAACTGGGTGAGATTGAAGCGCGCCTGCATGAACAGGCCGAAATCCGTGATGCCGCGGTGGGCGTGCAGGAAGGCGCCAACGGCAAGCACCTGGTCGGCTACCTGGTGGCCCATCAGGGCGTAACCCCTGATGCGGCGTTGCTCGAACAGATCAAGCAGCGCCTGCGCGCGGCATTGCCGGAGTACATGGTGCCGCTGCATTGGGGTTGGTTCGACAGCCTGCCGCACAACGCCAACGGCAAGCTCGACCGCAAGTCACTGCCGGCCATCGACATCGGCAGCCAGCACAGCCAGGCCTACCTGGCGCCGCGCAACGAGCTGGAAGCGGTGTTGGCCGGTATCTGGGCCGATGTGCTCAAGGCCGAACGGGTGGGGGTACACGACAACTTCTTCGCGTTGGGCGGGCATTCGCTGCTGGCCACGCAGATCGCTTCGCGGGTGCAGAAGCAGTTGCAGTTGGATGTGCCGCTGCGGGCGATGTTCGAGTGCAGCACGGTGGAGGAACTGGCGGTGTATGTGGAGGGGTTGCAGGGGCGTGTGCTGGATGACGACAAGGTCGACCGGCTGAGTGACCTGATGGCGGAGCTTGAGGGGCTGTAAAAAGTTGAGGGGCGCTTTGCGCCCCTTCGCGGGCATGCCAAGTCTCCCCACCCAGCAACCTCAGCTACTACATCGCGGCATTGATAAACGCCTCATCGAGCGTGGCTGCGTTGTGGCGATTCAAAAATTGATCGCCATTGTCGAAGGCTTCGAGCCGGTGATGGGCAAGCATGTAAAAACGGTGGCAGTTCTCTGAGATTTCTTGAGTGTAGTGTGAGGAAACCAGCACACTTGCGCCTTCCTCGCAGGCGTGCTTGATGCCGAGCCAAATATAATGTCGGAACTCAGGGTCCACCCCTGCAGTGGGCTCGTCGAGGATGATCAAGTCACTGCCCATCAGCAGAAGCGTCAGCGTGAAAAAACTGCGAATCTCACCATAGCTGCACGTGGCGGCTTTCTTTTCCGATATATCCGCATAGCGTTTGGACAATGAGGGTGACCAGTGGGCTAGGCGGGAAAAAACTTCGCGCTGGCTGAGCGCATGGTTTGAATTTAGGCAACTGATGATGCTGAAAATCTCACGCATACGAAGTAAAGGAGGTGGTGTCAGGATCTGCGTCAAGTAAACTTGGCGCTCGGCGCGGTTGATAATCGTCCCGTGGCTGGGTTTTCTCATTTTACAGATCAGATCAAATAGTGTTGTTTTTCCGGCACCATTAATGCCGAGGACGCCAACGAGTTCGCCTTTTTTTACCGTGAGTGATAAGTTCTCCATGAGTGTCTTGCGGTTGTGTTGGTATTTTAAGTTATCGATAGATAATAGGTTCATTTAATATCTGCTCCAGACAGGCTGGGTTCTGAAGAATCTTCCCGTGAGGTAGATGCCAAGCGTTGAGGCGCTAAACGCTGAGAGAAAACTGATAGGCAGTGAGACGTCGCCCAGGAAGATTTGGGTGCTTAAATACAATGGGCTGAGCAGTGTCACTGCGTGAGGAGTGCTGTGTTGAGCTGCACCTAAATAGCCGGAAAGCAGCATGAGAAATGACATGAGCGAGAATAGGGTGCTGGCAGTGCTGAATTTAATCGGCAGTGCAATGATCACCAGGCCAATGCAGGTAAATATAAGATAGCTGGTATAGAAACATGCTGTAAGGTAAAAGAACTCGTTGGCCGAATAAGGACCGTACAAGGGTTTGGCGACGATGTAGAAAAGCGAGGAGTAGACGAAGCTGAGTAATGAATAGCTTAGGGTGTGTGAGGCGAGGAAGAGCCTGATTGCGTTCCGTTGATAAATAAAGGATCGGAGAAACCCACTTTCCCTTCTTCCTATTAAGTAAAAACTGAATCCAAAAAAGGCGACGCTTGCAGAAATATATGAGTAAAACCACGCGGCTGAGGCTAGAAAGTTTTCTTCTAAAGGGGGGAGTGCTCGGTTGTTTTGAGTTGCGAAAATGAACATCCCCAATGGTGCAATAGCTGTCCATAGAAGTGCAGTGGGTTCTCTCAGGTTTTCGAGGGTGAGGGTTTTTGTAAGCTTAAATATACTTGCCGCAGTGGAAGTAATGTGCTGGGCTGAGTGGGTCATGGGAAGGGTACCATTTCTATTAGACGATTTTTAATAATTTGATCAAGGAAGGGGGCGGAGTAGGTGTTCTCAAGATTGAAGTTGCTGGCATTGTTCATGTGGAGGAATAGTTTGGGTGAAAGGTACTTGCAAAAGTAGAGGGTCGGCCCTTTTGTTGGTAGGGAGGCTAAATAAGTGTTTGATGTAAGGGGCGGGGGAGCGCCTTTCTGTTAGATCGAGTACGCAGATTTCCCCCGTTTTACACAGCTCCTTACCCACACCCGCCACACCCGCCGGCCCCCACTGAACCACCGAAAAATGTCGCTTCCATTTCGCAGTTTGCATCAGGAGCTAGTTCCAACAGGTTGATGCCGTATTGAATTTCCATTGATATATCCTCGATTGTTTTTGTTGTCGCCCCGATTGCCAGGGCACGTAGAGGATTAGATTTGGATTTGCATAATGTCAATGGTTTGTGGGTTTTAGGGTCGCAGGCGCTGTTGCCTGCTTTGTTTGCCAGAATAGCTTTGTGTAAGAGTGTTCTTTAAGGATATTCCTGCAAAGGGTTAGCGTTGCAGTTATTTGGTTTTCGTTTCTCGAATCATAGTCGGAATTTTCTGATTCCTGTGCCTGATGGTTCTGATCGCAATTAAGGATGTTTCCTAGGTTGGTTTGATTTTTATATTTTGGCACTGGTGTTGCTGGCTCTGTGTTCAGTTGCAAATGAGTAAGTTGTAGTGTTTCATTATATTTCCATGTGGCTGTTTTCAACTATGCAAGCTGACGTACGAAAGAGAAGTAGTACTAAAGTCGAAAGGGCTTATGTGCATGAAGTAGGTAGGGGTAATGCTCTTCGATCATGGCGGGCACGGCGCCGGAACTGGCGGTGTATGTGGAGGGGTTGCAGGGGCGTGTGCTGGATGACGACAAGGTCGACCGGCTGAGTGACCTGATGGCGGAGCTTGAGGGGCTGTAGGGTTAGGGTTTCGCCTTGGGTTTTGCGGGGCGGCGGACATCGAGCGCCGCCCGCGCGGCGCTTCGCAGCACAAGGCTGCTCCTACAGTTGTTTCGGGCCAGTTTCGCCTGTGCCTTCCGCGCGCGACCGCCTTGTTGACTCGACTCTATATTGAGGCGGGCACTAAAGGGGCCGCGCGCATTTGCCCCAGGAATAACTGGCCCGAAACAAATGTGGGAGCGGGCTTGCCCCGCGAAGCGCCGCGCGGGCGGCGCTCGATTTCTGCCCCACTGCAAAACTCAACACATGCGCTAGCGCTTACCCAAAATCTTCCCAAGCAGCTCCGGCCGCGGCGCCCCTTGCTGGCTCTGCAAGTTACCCTGCTCATCCTGATAGAAAATCGCCGGGGTCGCCTGCAGCCCCATTTCTTCCATCAACGCCATGTTCGCCGCCAGCTTCTGCTGCACGGCCTCTGGCACCTTCTCCAGCGGCTTGAGCGTACTGGCCTTGCCGGCCTTCTCGTGCTCTGCCAATGCTTTGGCCGGGTCTTTTGCCGCCAGCAATGCCGCCGACTTGGCGGGGCTGTCCTCGCGAATGATGCCAACCATGATGTGGCGCAGCTGCACCTTGCCCGACTCGACCCACGGCCGCGCCTGTTCCCAGAACATGTTGCAGTACGGGCAGTTGGGGTCGCTGAACAGGTACACCTTGCGCGGGGCGTCGGCCTTGCCGTCGGCGATCCAGGCGGTTTTCTCCATCTTCGCCCAGATTTCCTTGCTCATCGGCCCATACACCAGCTTGTCCAGCGGTGCGGCGCTGAGGTCTTGGCCTTGTTCGTCGAACAGGCTGCCGACCAGCACATGCTTGCCATCAGGCGTCAGGTACAGAGCGATGCCGTTGTTCTGGTATTCGGCGGCGTAGCCGCGCAGGCCGTCGGGGGCGTCGAAGCTGCCCTTGATCACGGCGCCCTTGGCTTGTAGTTGCTGGATCGCCTTGGGCAGCGCGTCTTCGGCGTGCAAGGGCGGGGCGGCCAGCAGGGCCAGGGACAGGGGCAGTAGTGCAGTCAATCGCATGTCAGTTTCCTTGTGCGGCAGGGGTGGGCGCGGTGGCCCGGTCGAAAGGTTCCAAGGCATGGCGCAGGCTGGCCCGGGACAGCTCGCCAAGGTGGCTGCCGATCAGCCGCCCATCACTGTCGTAGAACAGCGTGGTGGGCAGGGCCATCGAGCCGACGCGCTGGGCCAGTTGCCCGGCGCCGTCGAACAGCACGTGGGTCAGGCTCAAGCCAGTGGTGGCGAGGAAGGTGCTGACGTTCTCGGGTGTTTCACCTTGGTTGACGAACAGGAAAGTCACGTGGGGATAGTCGCCCTGGGCCTGTTGCAGCACCGGCATTTCACGCCGGCACGGCGGGCACCAGGTGGCCCAGATGTTGATGACCAGTGGCTTGCCGCGGTAACTGTGCAACGCCACGGTCTGCCCGCCGGCGTTGCGCAGGCTCAGCTCAGGCAGCTCGGTGCCTTTGCTGTACAGGTGGCTGCCCAGGCTGCTCAGGCCCCAGAACAACGCGCCGCTGAACAATGCCCAGCCCAGCGGGCGGCGCAGGCCTGGTTGACGCCAGCCTTGCCAGAGCGCGGCCAGCACGATGCCGGCAAGGCCAGACCAGAACAGGAAGCCGCCGTCGCGGATGTCGATGACCTGCACCAGGTCATCCTGGTACATCGGCCAGTAGGCCACGACGAAGCCCAGGCGCGCGCACAGCACACCGATCAGAAACAGGTTGAACAGGGCCGACTCCGGGCTTTCGCCACCGCGTCGGGCGACCCACCAGCCGACCACGCTGGCGATCACCAGGGCGGTGAGCATCAGCAGGTGGTTGAGGGCCATGGTCAGTGGCCCGAGGGTTACGGTCAGCATCAGCCTTGGCTCCTGGTCTGGGTCCAGTGTTGCAGGAACGCGGCGGCATCCACTTCACCGGTGATGCGCCGTGCGCGGCGTTCGTCGCCTTCCGGGCCGACCCAGATGATGCTGGGCGGGCCGGGTACCTGGTAGCGTTGCAACAATGCCTTGCTCGCCGGGGTGTCGGCGGTCACGTCCAGGCGCAGCAGGTGCACGCCGGCCAGGCTGGCTTGCACGTCGGCGCGGGTGAAGACGTTTTTTTCCATGACCTTGCACGACACGCACCAGTCGGCATAGTAGTCGACCATCACCCACTGGCCACGGGCTTTGGCGGCCTCCAGTTCGCGTTGCAGGTCCTCGGGGCGGTTGACGGTGACAAAGGCATCCTCGGCGTGCTGCCCGGCCGCAGGCGCGGCACCCCCGGCGAACGGGCGCAGGGGTTGCCAGAGGTCATCCCCCCCGGCGGCCGCGCCGACCAGCAACAGGGCACCCCAGAGCGCGCCCAGCAACGGCACCGCGCGCAGTGCCGGCAACCGTTGCAGGGCCGGCCAGGCGGCCCAGGCCAAGGCGATCAACCAGGCGCCGCTCAGGGCCAGCAGCAGGCTTTCTGGCAGCAGGCTGCGCACGGTATTCAGGGCCATGGCCAGGAACACGAAGCCGAACACGCCCTTGACCCGATTCATCCACGCGCCGGGGCGTGGCAGGTAGCGGTTGCCCAGGGTCACCAGCAACAGCAGCGGCACGCCCATGCCCAGGCCCAGGCTGAACAGCACCAGCGCACCCTGCAGCACGTCGCCGCTCTGGGCGATATACAACAGCGCGCCGGCCAGCGGTGCGGTCATGCACGGGCCGAGCAGCAAGCCAGAAAGCGCCCCGAGCAATGCTGCGCCGTACAGGTTGCCGCCGCGGGTGCCTTGCCCGGCGCGGTCGAGGCGATCGCGCAGGGCAGCGGGCAACTGCAGCTCGAAGGCGCCGAACATCGGCAGCGCCAGCAACATGAACAGTACCGCCAGGCTGCCCAGCAGCCAGGGTTGCTGCAACCAGGCCTGCAGGCTGGCGCCGAGCAGCGCGGCAACTACCCCCAGGGCGGCGTACACCAACGCCATGCTCAGCACGTAGACCCCGGCCAGCAGCCAGCCGCGCCGGGCACTGGCGCCATTGCCGAGCACCAGCCCGGCAAGGATCGGCAGCATCGGCAGCGAGCAGGGGGTAAAGGCCAGCAGCAAGCCGAGGCCGAAGAAGGCCAGCAGGCCCCAGGCCAGGTTGCCCTGTTGCAGGTTGCTGGCCAAGGCCTGGTCGCTGGCCTGATCGGCGGCGGGGGCCACGCTGCCGCCCAAGTCGATGGCGGTGGTCTGCGGTGGGTAGCACAGCCCGGCGTCGGCACAGCCTTGCCAGCCCAGGCGCAGTTGGCCTTGCGCACTGGCCGGGATCAGCAGTTCGAGCTGGTCTCGGTACACCGCGCTGTCGCCGAAGAATTCGTCATGGTGGTTGAG
>Ga0207713_1003719_pt1 | contig 10254 bp, 10 predicted proteins | sample KBSS64metaG_FD_184404 | JGI IMG/M metagenome (GOLD analysis project Ga0207713, IMG submission 184404) | Switchgrass rhizosphere microbial communities from Kellogg Biological Station, Michigan, USA - KBS S6-4 metaG (SPAdes) (version 2) | ecosystem: Host-associated > Plants > Roots > Rhizosphere >...
AACATTGTTCACCTCAAAAGGAAGAGTTAGTGTTGAAGTTAGCCTATGTTATGGAAAGTATTTTATACATTTTCTACGCGTTGCGTGTATATTCTTCTCGCAAGATTGAATATAACTTTAAGTCTTGGTGAGCTCCCTTAATAAACATGGCTTTTCGAATCGTTCCTTCATAAGACATGCCGATCTTTTTCATCACTTTCTCAGAAGCGGCATTTTCAACAAAGCACCTCGCCTGAATGCGCACTAAATCCATTTCTTCAAATCCAAACGCAATTACTTTTTCAGCTGCTTCCGTAACAAATCCCTTATTCCAATATGCTTCAGAAATCGCATAGCCAATTTCCGCAATGCGATGAGTAGGGTTCCAAGTGACAAAGTCAATGGTGCCAATACATTTTTTTAAGGCTTTGATTTCCATAGCCCAAGGAGAAATGGATTGGTTGCTGTACTGCTTTAGAACGAAGGAAACAAACTCTTTTGTATCTTGAAGCTTTCGGTGCTTTTCCCAATTTACATATCTGCTTACCTTTTCATTTGAGGCATATTCAAACATGTCACGCACATCTTTTTTTGTAACTTTCCGCAAGCGGAGTCTTTCGGTTTCTAGTGTGGGTAAATTTCCATATATATCTTTTACTTGAATCATAAAGTTGTCTCCTTTCCCAGCAAGAAGTGGATGAAGTGTTGATAATAATGTTTCATAGAAGCTGCAGCATTCCAAGAATACGCTTTCTATTTCATTTGCTTGATTCTTTAATTGTAAAATATTTCATTGGTGAGTGTAAGAGGTCAAATGGGTTTTAAAAAAATAAAAAATTATTTTTCCTGTTCATAATCAGTTCACATATGCTTGTTAGACTAAAGTCAGAAATTACGAAGGAGTGAAATGAAACACATGAACAGTGAAGTGAAAGAAGAACGAACTTCAAATAAAAACAGAATAGACTTATTTTTAGTTCCCATTGTTTTAATTGCAGCGTTTTTGAACTTATTTAAAATTTGGACAGATGAATACGCCAATGCTTATTACACGGCAGCTGTCAAAAGTATGCTTCAAAGTTTTCATAATTTCTTTTATGCATCTTTTGATCCAGGAGGCTATGTAACGATTGATAAGCCGCCGGTTGTATTTTGGATTCAGACAATTAGCGCTAAAATATTTGGATTTCACGGATGGAGCGTCATTCTACCGCAAGCATTGGCAGGCATCGGTTCAGTCCTTTTACTATACGTGCTCGTAAAACGTACGTTTGGCGTATGGGCTGGGAGATTGGCTGCTCTTGCCATGGCTCTGACGCCAATTGTACCTGCGGTAAGCCGAACAAATAATATCGATAGTATGCTTGTATTTACATTACTAGTAGCAACGTGGATGTTATTTCGTGCTGTGCGTACGGCTAAATTTGGCTGGGTGTTAGCAGCTTTTGCGATGATTGGTGTTGCATTTAATATGAAAATGCTTCAAGCATACATGGTTTTACCAGCATTTTATGTTTTCTATGTAGTGGCAACCAAAATCACTTGGAAAAAGAAAATTGCTTTTTTGACAACAGCGACTGCACTAATGCTCGCGGTTTCTGTCTCATGGGCAGTTGTGGTAGATTCTACTTCTGCTGATAAGCGCCCTTATATGGGAAGCAGTCAAACAAATTCAGTTCTAGAGCTTGCTTTCGGATATAACGGTATTAATCGTTTAACTGGAAATACAAGCGTGACGGGAAGCGGTCATAAACAGCCTGCTCAAACTGAGCAGCAAACAGCAAGCAGTGAAACAAAACAAACTAGTAATTCAAGTGCTGATTCTTCACAAAGCTCAAATCAAAGAAAGAGCAGCTCTTCTCAAAAGATGCAGGCTCCAGGTGGAGGGAATCAAAACGGAATGTTCAACACGGGGAATCCTGGTCCATTCCGACTATTTCAAAAAGGGTTATCAGATCAAATCAGCTGGTTATTACCATTTGTAATCTTTTCAATCGTGGGTCTATTTGCCGGAGTAAAATTTAAAGGCCCTTACACGACAAAACAAAAAGAAAGTTTATTTTGGTTAGCGTGGCTGCTACCAGTAGCTGTTTTCTTTAGTATCGCAGGATTTTTCCATCAGTATTATTTAATTATGCTGGCACCTCCAATCGCTGCATTTGCCGGAGCGGGAGCAGTAGCTTTATGGAGCATGTACAAACAGCATAATGGCTGGAAATCATGGCTGCTGCCAGGTGGTATTTTAACAACAGCAGCACTTCAAGTATATATTATGTCTCCTTATGTCAGCTCAATCGGCGTAGCGCCAATTGCAGGTGTAGGAGCACTGGGCGTCATTTTAGCTCTTGTTTTAGCTGTTCGTAAACAGCGTAAAAATTCGTTGACGAACTACCTAGGAGCCGCAGCGATGGTTGTCTTACTTGCGATGCCGGCGTACTGGGCGATGACACCAATTATTTATGGTGGAAATAGCATGCTTCCATCAGCAGGTCCTGATTCTTCAAGCGGTATGGGAGGACCTCCAAGCACAGCTACAAATAGCAAACAATCTGGTTTTAACGGCATGCAGCCTCCAGGAAGCTCTAGCGGCAATTCATCATCGAACGGCGGTCAAATGCCGGGCGGTTCGTCCAATAATGGTCAAATGCAGCCGCCAAGCGGTTCTTCAAACAGTGGTCAAATGCAAATGCCAGGCGGTTCGTCCAATAATAGTCAAATGCCAAATAGCTCTTCAAGCAAATCATCCTCTTCAAAACGAAAAAGTGGAGGGATGAACGCAGAAGTAAACCAAAAGCTACTAAACTATTTAACAAAAAATAATACAGGCGAAAAATATTTATTTGCCACAACGGACTCAACTTCAGCTGCACCTTACATTATCAAAACGGGCAAGCCAGTAATGGCAATGGGTGGATTTAGCGGTTCAGATCCAATTTTAACGGTAAGTAAATTAAAAGCCATGATTAAAAAAGGTGAAGTGAAATATTTCTACCTGTCTGGAATGGGCAAGGGAGGTCAATCTGACGTTATCACTTGGATTAAAGACAACAGTAAGGAGATTCCTTCTTCCAAATGGCAGTCTACGTCATCAAGTGCTCAGCAAGGGCCATCTGGAAACGGAACACTATACGAAATAACGCTTAAATAAGGAGGGCATGAACATGAGTTCCATTGTTAAATATTCTATTGTTATTCCTGTCTACAACGAACAAGAAGTGATTCATGAAACCTACCGCCGTCTCACAGAAGTGATGCGTTCAACGAAAGAAGCTTACGAGCTTCTTTTCGTGAACGACGGCAGTAGAGATCGAACAGCAGAAATCATTAAAGAGTACAGTGAGCAAGACCCAGCGGTTGTTTTATTAGATTTTGCCCGTAACTTTGGTCATCAAATTGCTATTACAGCGGGTATGGATTATGCAAGAGGAGAGGCGGTCGTTGTGATTGATGCTGATTTGCAAGATCCGCCCGAATTGATTTTAGAGATGATTGAAAAATGGAAGCAAGGGTTTGACGTTGTATACGCTAAGCGTACAAAGCGAAAAGGAGAAACATACTTTAAAAAACAAACGGCTGCTATGTTTTATCGCTTCTTACGTGCGATGACCGATATTGATATTCCACTTGATACAGGGGATTTCCGTTTGCTAGATCGCAAAGTGTGCAATCAAATGAATAGCATTCAAGAAAAAAATCGCTTTGTTCGCGGATTAGTAAGCTGGGTTGGCTTTAAGCAAACAGCAGTAGAATATGAGCGAGACGAGCGTTTGGCCGGGGAGTCGAAATACCCTTTGAAAAAGATGCTGAAGCTTTCAATGGATGGTATTACATCTTTTTCATATAAGCCATTAAAGCTAGCTAGCTATGCTGGTGTAACTCTATCTGGTATCGGCTTTATTTATCTTTTAGTAGTGCTGTATTTGAAGTTATTTACAGACAGCACCATCACCGGGTGGTCGTCATTAATTGTCATTCAGCTATTCTTTAGCGGCATCATTTTAATTATTCTTGGTATGATTGGAGAATATATTGGCCGCATCTACGATGAAACAAAAAATCGTCCACTCTATATCGTCCGTGAAAAGTATCAGCTTGAAACACGCAAGGAAGTATCACTTCGTGACTAACAAATGGATATCTTTTATTAAATTTGCGTTAGTAGGAGTTGTAAATACACTGATTGATTTTGTAGTATACGCACTTTTAACAACAATCGGTGTTAACTACATACTAGCGCAGTGGATTTCATACAGTGCGGGCATCTTAAACAGTTATGTCATGAATCGCAAATGGACGTTTGGGAGAAAAGAAAAAAGCAGTAAGCGTGAGGTGATTTCATTCGTGATCGTAAATTTGATCACTTTATCCCTAACATCATTTCTGTTGACTGTTCTATATAATAAATGGGGTATATCGCTGCTAATCAGTAAACTTTTAATTACAATCGCAAGTGTCGGTATCAACTTTATTGGTACTAAATTATTTGTATTTACTACTAAAAAAGAAAGAGGGATTCATATATGACGATAAAAAAAGCAGTTATTCCAGTAGGCGGTTTAGGAACTCGATTTTTGCCAGCGACAAAAGCGCAGCCGAAAGAAATGCTGCCAATTGTCGATAAGCCTGCTGTACAATATATTGTAGAAGAAGCTGTGAAATCAGGCATTGAAAGTATTATTTTTATTACAGGGCGAAACAAAAAATCAATTGAAGACCATTTTGATAAATCAATTGAGTTAGAGCAAATGCTTGAAGAAAAACACAAGTTTGACATGTTAAAAGAAGTACAAACGATCTCATCAATGGCCAGCATTCACTATATTCGTCAAAAAGAGCCGTTAGGACTCGGTCATGCTATTCTTTGTGCCGAACAGTTTATTGGAGATGAGCCGTTTGCTGTTCTTCTTGGAGACGATATTATGACTTCTGAAGAACCTGCGCTCAAACAGATGATCCAAGCGTATGAAACGACTAATCAATCAGTTATCGGAGTTCAAAAAGTGGATGTTGAAGAGGTATCAAAATACGGAATCATTCAGCCGGAAAATAAATCTGGCAGCCTTCATGAAGTGAATGACTTGATTGAAAAACCATCGATAGAACAAGCTCCGTCAACTATTGCCGTTATGGGCCGCTACATTTTAAATCCTTCTATTTTTTCTTATCTAAAAACGATTGAAAGAGGGGTAGGAAATGAATTACAATTAACAGATGCACTGCGTGTGGTATGTGAAAAAGAGCGATTGTTTGCTCTTGAACTGGAAGGGCAGCGCTTTGATATTGGAGATAAGGTAGGCTATATGAAAGCGATGGTAGAAGTTGCGTTAAAGCGCAGAGATTTACGTCACACGTTTTTATCGTATTTGGAGGGAATTGTAGAAAAAGAACGAGCAAACAACTTCAGTCACTAAGCGTTAATCAGTTTGTTCATATTCAGTTCATATTTGAAGTATAAAATCATTGTATGATCTTATGCGGCTCTCTGTTTGGTATAAACAGAGAGCTTACTGTGCGTAAAAGCTGGACAAACTTAGGAATAGGGAGAGACATGTATGATTCAAATATTAGTTGCAGATGATGATCAACATATTCGAGAGCTGATATCATTATATTTAGAAAATCAAGGATTTAAAATTATAAAAGCAGCAGATGGTGAAGAAGCATGGACGAAAATGGAAGAGTTTCGAATTGATCTAGCAGTCGTTGATATCATGATGCCATTTAAAGACGGATGGGAACTAACAAAGGAAATTAAGGAGTATTTTGATATACCGGTTTTAATGGTAACAGCTAGAGGCGAATCGCATGATAAGCTAAAAGGATTTGATATCGGAACAGACGACTATGTCGTGAAGCCTTTTGATCCTCAGGAAATGGTTGCTCGTGTAAAGGCTCTTTTACGCAGGTACCGAGTAGAAGCTAACAATGTAATCTATATGGGGAATATAAAACTAGACCGTACCAAATTAGAGATGAGTGCAGGAGAAACAAGCGAACAGCTGCCGTTAAAAGAGTTTGAATTACTGTTCACGCTCGTTAGTTCTCCAGGAAAGATTTTTACTCGTGATCAGCTTATTCAATTAATTTGGGGATATGATTATGAAGGCGATGAGCGCACGGTAGACGTTCACATAAAACGTCTGCGAGAGAGGCTTAATCATATGAAAAACGTCGGTATGGAAATCAAAACAATTCGCGGATTAGGTTATAGAGCAGAAGGGTGTTAACGTGAAATCAATTTATGTAAAGCTGGTTCTGTCGTTCATCATTACAATTTTATTGAGCGTTGTGATTACCGTTGTCGTTACGACATTTCTTAGCAAGCAGAAGCTCGAAATGCGATTAGGTCAGGATATGGTGAAGATGGGAGAAGATTTTATTGATTTGTACGGAGCAGAAGACTCCGACAAAGCTGCAAGGTTTTTATCTAATTCATCATTCATTCATTTTTCGTTTATTATTATTGATGATCAGCATGAAGAAAAAGTATTAGGACAGCCAGGACCGCCTATTCCAATTACACCGAAAGAAGTAGATCAAGTATTAGACGGGAAGCGTTATTCTAATTTAAACGAGGAAAAAGATGATCGTCCACAGCCAAACGTAGTGGGTCTTCCTTTTAAAGAAAATGGACGGTCGTATGCTCTATTTATTCAGTCTCATCCACAGCGGCAATTTTCAGTTATTCAAGATGTTCAAAATATCCAGCTTATTACGATTTTATTAGTGGGTATTGTATTATTTGCATATGTTTCAATGATTATTATTAAACCGATTAAGCGTCTCAGTACAGCGATGAAAGTGGTCGGACAAGGCGAATACAATGTGCAAGTCGAGCACGCAGCGAATGATGAAATCGGTCTGTTAACTAAAAATTTCAATCAAATGACTAAAGAATTAAACAAAATAGAAACGATGAGGCAAGAGTTCATTGCTAGCGTTTCGCATGAGATTCAATCACCGCTGACCTCTATTCGCGGTTTTTCAGCGGCACTTAAAGATGATATCGTCAGTGAAGATAAAAAGATACAATATTTAACGATTATTGAAAAAGAAAGTACAAGACTTTCTCAGCTTAGTTCCAATTTGTTAAAGCTTGCTTCTCTAGACTCTGAACATCAAACGCTAATGCTGCAGCCATACCGCCTGGATGAACAAATCAGGCATGTGGTCATGGCTTTAGAACCTCAGTGGACAAAAAAGAACATAGAAATTGATCTTGATTTATCCAATGTTCAAATGGAAGCAGACAAAGATTTGTTAGAGCAAGTGTGGCTAAACTTAGTAACAAATGCTATTAAATATACGCCTGAACATGGATTTGTGGAAATATCCATTTCTCTAAAAAACGAAGAAATAGACGTGAAAATAAAGGATAATGGAATTGGTATTGCCGAAGAAGATCAAAAATATATTTTTGAAAGCTTTTATAAAGTAGATAAATCGAGAACGTTAAAAGGAAGCGGCCTCGGTCTAGCCATTACAAAAAAAATTGTTCGGCTGCATGAGGGCGCAATACGTGTTGAAAGCAAAAAAGAACAAGGAAGCATCTTTACGGTAACCCTGCCTATCCAAAAAAATAGGACTAAAAAAGACTCGTCTGTGTAAGTTCATGCAGATGAGTCTTTTTTATTAGGTCAAAGATATAAAAAAATTTAATAATATCTATTTATTTTTTTAATCCCTACTTGACATATAGGTAAAGTGTAAATAATATAGATAGTATAAATCTTTTGAAAAAATTGGGATGCTAAAGAAGCTGATCGGTCAACCGAAGGCTCATACTTGTTCGCTACTAGTGTGGGCCTTTTCTGTACATTGGTTGTGGTCATTAAAATCTCAATCTTCAACTGAACATATGGGGAGGATTACCATGTATTTATCTTCTGCACATTATACAAGTACTTATAGATGTTGTTCGCTTTGTTTATTCAACTGCAACTAAAATATAAATTTATCTATGAATAGGAGAATGATAAAATGGCTTCAATTACACAAGAAAAATTAGATTATATTGTTAAATTACTAACTGAAATCAACTATGGATCTGTACTAATTACTCTTCACGACGGACAAATTACTCAAGTGGACAGTACGGAAAAAAACCGCTTTTTAGCTAAAAGCAAAGTAGCAAGCCACAAATAAGTCTAGTTAAATACTTTCTCCACAAACATGGAAGAGACGGCCTAGCTATTGAAGTCTTTGGCAGCAAAGTGGGAGTACTGTATCAAGTATAGAAAATATGCATATCCAAAGAATAATTGACTTTTTATTGATGGAAGATTTAGAATTTTTCGAATTAAAATTGTGTTATAGGTTGTCTGAGTATAACGATGAGAAGTGTAAAGCTGCTGAAGCAGCAGCTTTATACTTTTTAAAATGATAAAGATCTGACAGTTTCATCCTTGTGCTGATCGGGTTACCGAAGGCTTCTAACCTATGTTAGAAGCCTTTTTTATTTTTAGATGAATAGAATAGGAGGAATAAAGATGGAAAATTTATTACGAGCAGCGGTGCGGCAAAGAAAACAATACCTCATTGAAGAGTTATTAAAAAAAGGGGTTTACAAAAAAGAAAACCATCATCTTTTTGAACTCACGCTCTCTGACTTAGAAAAAGAGTATCAGACACGCAGTAAGTAAGGAAAACACGTAAAAAGAACTAAAATAAGTGTAAAAAAGATTAAAAACCTAGTTGACTAATAGGTAAAGTGTGTTTATTATAAAAACAAGAATAAATTGTCTTTTCAGAAAGTATCTTCTTTTTATTCTTACGAATAAATTTAATAAGAATAATTTAAGAGCATATACGCTGATCAGACTAACTGAAGGCTGCTTCTCTTTTCAAAGAGATAGCGGCCTTTTTGTATTTTTTATAAAAAGGGGAGTAAAACATGAAGAAAAAAGCAGTTCAGTTTTTAATGGTGCTAACAGCACTGCTCGTCGTACTAGCAGGTTGCGGCAATGGGAAATCTACTGAAACAGCAGGGAAAGATAGTTCTGCGAGTAAAAACGATTCAAAAAAACCAGTAGAGCTTTTAAACGTTTCATATGATCCTACACGTGAACTTTATCAGGAGTTCAATAAGAGTTTTGCATCTTATTGGAAAGATAAAACAGGGCAAGACGTTACTATCAAGCAATCACACGGTGGCTCTGGTAAGCAAGGTAGAGCAGTAATTGACGGTTTAGAAGCGGATGTCGTAACGCTGGCGCTTGCATACGATATTGATGAAATCGCTCAAACTCGCCAATTATTAAACAAAGACTGGGAAAAAGAATTGGCTCATAATTCTACACCATACACATCAACAATTGTTTTTTTAGTTCGTAAAGGAAATCCAAAGGGAATTAAAGATTGGGATGATTTAACGAAAAAAGGTACATCCGTTATTACACCAAATCCAAAAACGTCTGGAGGCGCACGCTGGAATTATTTAGCGGCTTGGGCATACGCGAAGAATAAATATAACGGAGATAACAAAAAGATTGAAGACTTCATGAGTAAACTTTATGGAAATGTCGAAGTGTTAGACTCAGGCGCACGCGGAGCGACAACTACATTTGTAGAACGGGGCATTGGAGACGTGTTAATTGCATGGGAAAATGAAGCTTACTTATCGTTAAATGAGCTAGGAAAAGATAAATTTGAAATTGTAACACCGTCATTGAGTATTTTAGCAGAACCGCCTGTTGCTGTAGTAGATAAAGTAGCTGAAAAGAAAGGCACAACAAAGGTAGCAAAAGCATACTTGAAATATCTATATACAGAAAAAGGTCAGGAAATCGCAGCGGAAAACTACTATCGTCCTCGAAATGAAAAAATATTAGAGAAACACAAAGATCAATTTCCTTCTCTTAACCTAGTCACCATTAAAGATTTTGGCGGCTGGAAAAAAGCTCAAGAAACTCATTTTAACGATGGAGGAACATTCGATCAGATTTATCAGCCAAAGTAATATGATGCATTAAAAAAGTAAATGAGGAAGATACGAATGGTAATTCGTATCTTCTGTGTATATGTATCTTGAAAGCAGAGAGAGGTGTAAGACGTGAGCGTGTTACAACGACAGAAGAAAAAGAAAAGCATCTTACCTGGATTTGGGCTTTCTTTAGGTTTTACGATGTTTTATGCAAGTATCCTTGTGCTTTTTCCGTTAGCTATGATTTTTTTAAATACGGCATCTATGGGATGGAGCGACTTTATTAAAACTGTTACAGACTCTAGAGTAGTAGCATCATATAAATTAAGTTTTGGAGCAGCATTTGCAGCAGG
>Ga0207713_1003729_pt1 | contig 10238 bp, 12 predicted proteins | sample KBSS64metaG_FD_184404 | JGI IMG/M metagenome (GOLD analysis project Ga0207713, IMG submission 184404) | Switchgrass rhizosphere microbial communities from Kellogg Biological Station, Michigan, USA - KBS S6-4 metaG (SPAdes) (version 2) | ecosystem: Host-associated > Plants > Roots > Rhizosphere >...
ACCTGCCTAACGGTAACTGCGAAGGTCGCACTGTGCAGTCAGTGGTCGGTCGCGCGGTTACGGTAACCACGTCCTATTCGGTTGCGCCTGAGTCCGAGCTTGTCTGGGCGCTCGATGCCGACGACCTGGCCGTGCCGTTGTATCGCGTGACCTCTGTGTCTCGACCAGAGGCTGGGGTGTTCGAGATCTCGGCCGTCCAGTACGACCCGAGCAAGTTCGCGCACATCGACACCGGCGCACGCCTGGAAGAGCGGCCGATCAGCGTGATTCCGATCACCGTGGTTCCGGCTCCGGCCAGCGTTACCGTTACATCGACCTCGGTTGTCTCACAGGGCCTGGCCGTGGCCACCATGACCATCAGCTGGCCAGCTGTGAACGGTGCAGTGGGCTACGACGTCGAGTGGCGCAAGGACAGAGGCAATTGGATCAAGCTGCAGCGCACCGGCATGACCGGTGTCGACGTGGTGGGCATCTACGCGGGCGCCTATGTGGCCCGCGTCCGCGCGGTCAGCTCTTTCGACATTTCGTCGATCTGGCGCAGCTCTATGCTGACGAACCTGAAAGGCAAGGATGGCCTGCCGCCGGCGCTCAGCTATCTGACGGCCACGCCGCTGTTGTTCGGTATCTACCTGAAGTGGGGCTTCCCGGCTGGCGCAGAGGACACCCAGCGGACAGAGATATGGCACGGCCCAACGACCAGCCTGGAGGCCGCGACCAAGCTGACAGACCTGTCGTATCCGCAAAGCGATTTCTCGATGCTGGGCTTGCGCGCTGGGGTGACGTTCTACTTCTGGGGGCGCCTGGTGGATCGGATCGGCAACATCGGTCCGTGGTACCCGATCGGCATGGGTGTGCAGGGACAATCGAGTTCCGACGCATCGGCAATTTTGGAGCTGATCGCCCATCAGGTTGGAGAGACAGAGCTTGGTCAAGACATCGTCGATAAGATCAATCTGATCCCGGGTCTTCAGGCACAGATCGATGCGTTGGATGCGCTGAAGGGTTACGACCCTGAAGCCACCTACGAAGAGTACGACCTTGTCGTCGTCGGCAAACGGATATACCAGGCGACTGGCCCGGTGCCGATCGAGACGCCGCCACCGAATCTGGATTACTGGCTAGATGTGGGCCAGTCGGTGCAAACGGCTAATGGGCTTGCCCAGCAGGTCGCAACCAACACCGCCGAGATTACTGAACTCGACGGCGTTGTGACTGCGCAGGCGACAGCCTTCGAGGCTCTGCGCGCTTCTTTCCGTGATGATGACGGGCAAGGCGACTTGGATGGCGCGCTGAAGGAGTGGGGGAGTACGGCGGCCATTGCCAACGAAGAAAAGGTGAGGGCGTCTGAAAACCTTGCGACGGCAACGAAAATCACGACGCTGACTGTTGCGGTTGGCGAGAACCAAGCCAGCGTCACCGACCTGCGGCAGGTCGTGGCCACGGACAAGGAAGCCACGGCAACGGCGATCACCCAGGTCAACGTGAAGGTCGGCGAGAACACTGCGGCCATTCAGGAAACCTCGACCGCCTACGCGGACACGGCCGGCAAACTGTCGACCATGTGGTCGGTGAAGATGCAGATCACCGCAGGGGGGCAGTACGTCGCAGCCGGCATCGGCCTTGGCATTGAGAACACAGGCGCCGGCCTGCAAAGCCAGTTCCTGGTGAGTGCCGATCGCTTCGCCATCGTCAACACCATCGCCGGCGGTACCATCTCGGTTCCGTTTGCGGTGCAGGGTGGTCAGGTGTTCATGAACTCCGCGTTCATCGCAGATGGCACCATCACCAACGCCAAGATCGGCAGCTACATCAGCTCGACCAACTACATCGCCGGCCAGCAAGGCTGGATTCTCAACAAGGATGGAACGCTAGAGATCAACGGCATCGTCCCAGGTCAGGGACGGCTGGTGATCAACTCGCTGAACGTCTCGGTCTACGACGCCAACAATGTGCTGCGTGTCCGGCTCGGTTATCTGGGGTGAACCATGGCTTCATTTGGCTTGCGAGTTTTTGATGGAAGCGGTGGCCTGTCAATGGACACCAACAGCTTCACCTACCAAGTGATCTGGCAGGGCGTGATCGACTTCAGTGGAGTCGCGCCCGACTACACGCTGAGCATTCCGGGCTTCAACCCGGCCAACTGCGTGTTCATGATGATTCCGACCAGGGCACAGGATGTGCAGTCATCCGAAACCGACGGGAGCGGGAACCAAAAGTCATATCCGTTCGTCACGACGGCGGTGGGTCAGGTGGTTGTCAGGAGAAAAAATCCATCTGCGAGTGCTTCCACTATTGGCTCAACGGTTGCCGCCAAGGCCTACGCGATAAGGTACTCGACATGAGTTTTGGTTTTCAGAGCATCAACGACAATGCATTTGTTCAGATTGACGCCGAGGCCCCAAGACTTTGCATGCTCACCAAGGGGGCGTATTCGGGGACTACCAATGCGTCAGGGGTGTTTGCCAGGGCAATCACAAGCCAAGATCCGCCACTAGTGTTCGTTCGCCCAGATCAGGGGGCGATACAGGTTCCGATTTCGGTATGGTTCACCGGTGGCCCGGGCAACTGGACCGGGTTCACCATGAAGGCATCCAACGTCAACGCAACGTTAAGCGGCCAGTACTTCGTGGCCGCGTGGGCGTCCATGGGCACGGCAGCCTATGGGCTGCGTTTGTGGGATCAGAACGCGGCGCTTGTTTACGACAGTGGGGCTCCGGCGGTCGTTGTGACCTTCGCGGCAGGAAACTGGACGTACCTCGGAGAAGAGCAGCTGACCGTGGGCCACCGGTATTTCTGGGGAATTAACAAGATGCTCGGCTCAGGCGAGTATGTCTCCCTGAACCCTTTCGCCATGAACTGCCACAACAATGCGTCGGGTGGCGGTTGCGCGCTTGGCGTCGATTACGCCAACGGCCGGATCATGATGTACAGCCTCGCCACAACTGCCTGGACTGACCAAGGTCACCGTCCATTCCTCTGCGCCAAATTACTGGCCTGACTCCTTCCGCTTCGCACACATTCTTTCTGGAGATACTCAATGCCCTGGTACAAATCAGGAACGGTCTCTGTCGTCCTAAATTCAAACGCCGTGATCGGCGCGGGTACGGCATTCATTGCCAACAGCCGCGTCGGTGATGCGTTTCGTGGGCCTGACGGCGGCTGGTATGAAGTCACAAACATTGCCAGCGACACGGCGTTATCGATCTCGCCGAACTATCAGGGCGTGACCAATGCAGCGGGGATCTACGCGCTGGCACCCATGCAGGGTTACGTCAAGGATTCGGCTGATGCGCTGCGGGCGCTGGTTAATCAATTCGGCGGCGTTTTAGCGGTGCTGGGAACTACCCCAACGACGGCCGGCGTACGAACCGCGCTCAACCTTTCGAATACGGACGGTCTGTCCGAAGGCGCAGCAAACAAATATCTGACCAATGCTCGGGTGATTGCCTCAACGCTCACCGGGTTGGATCTGTCGAGCGCCACCGCTGTTGTTGCGGTGGACAGTATTCTGGTTGCGCTCGGTAAGCTTCAGGCGCAGGTGAACTCCAGGGCTTTGAAGGGTGCGAACAGCGACATCACGTCGATCGCTGGTTTGACCACTGCACTAGCAGTTAACCAGGGCGGGACGGGTGTTGGTACAACGGCTGCGCTGCTGGCGGCACTACAAGCGGCAGGCGCTTACGGAAAGTCCAATGTCGTCGGCACGGTCTCGCAAACCTCTGGAGTGCCGACCGGGGCAATCGTTGAGCGAGGCTCTAACACCAACGGAAATTTTGTGAAGTACGCAGATGGAACAATGATTTGCTGGTACTACACATCCGTGCAGTACACGCTCTCAACTCCGTACGGCTCGCAGTTCATCAGCGCTTCACTGAGTTATCCATTCCCTGTGGGCTTCGTCGGGGTTCCGATGGTTGTCCCATCAGCCATTACAACCCCGCAAGTCGTATGGGCCGCAATCGAGGGCAGCGCAAGCGCGTCAGCGATGACCATGAGGTTAATTGGCGTAATAAACGGCGCTACTTCATATGCAGGCTATATCGCAACTGGAAGGTGGTTCTAATGCTTATTAATCTTTCCCCGCAACGCCGCGACGACACGCTGGAAGTGTCTCGCGTTGGCGCCATGCTCACCATCAATGGTGAGGCCTTCGACTTCTCTCAAATGGCCAGCGGCGATACGCTCCCGGCCAGCGCGATCAGCTCCCTGTGGTTCACCGGTCAGGTCGACAACGTCGGCGGCGAACTCGAACTGACGCTGATCCTGCCCCTGCCGGTCAACTACAGCAAAGAGCAAGCATTCCCTATTCCCCTTGAAAACGTTCCGGATGGTCCGGTAGTTTTCCCCGCTCCCCTGCCGGAACCTTTAACAGTTGCGGCACCGGAGGACATTGAATGAATATCGACTGGTCCAAGCTGATCACCAAAGCAATGAAGGATGCTGCTGCCCAAGCAGCTCAACTGGCTGCAGCCAAAGCTGATTTGTCAGGCCGGAACATAAAAGCGCTCGCGCAGATTGCCCGTATCCAGGAGCGCATAGACACGATCGGGTTCGGCATCGAAGTTGGCGAAGCGACCGAGGAAGACGAGGCAGAGCAGGCCGCGCTGCTGCTAAACCTGAAAGCTTGGAAGACCTACAAGTTTGCGCTTGGTAAAGTCGCCACGCAGGTGACTTGGCCGCTGGCGCCGAACTGGCCGACTGTCCCTGTAATCCCTGACATTGCCGCCGATCCCCCTGCGCTGTCACCTGAAACCGTCTGATGGCGATCCCACGAACCGACCCGCCATCGAGCAGGTATTTTTTGGCACGGCCGGTATGGGCGAGATCTATTGGGTGAAAGTCCCCCCGTAGTTTTCACCCAGTGAAGCGCAACGGGATGAGGGTGATCAGGAGTCGCACCCTTGCAAGACGCAGAAGATCTCGACGGAAGCTACTGCGGACGATGGCGCGCTTCTGGAAAATTGGAAACAGTATCGTGCCGCGGTAAATCGCGCTGATTTAACCAAACCGGATATTGTTGGCCTAAACAACCAGCGCTATTAATGCTGCTTACTGTTCAGATCTTATAAACCAGATGTTTTTATTTGTTACATATTGCTGGGCAAATATTGGGTTTTGTAAGACAAAAGTTGTAATGTCATAATCTGGGCTTAATGATTTTGGTAGTTTGAATGCGCGAGCTATTTCCCCTGCTGGAGTAGCTATTCCTGCTGCGAGTAACAAGGCTGCGAAAGATCTTCTCCAGGCATTTGAGTCCTGTAATGATAGAATCATTGCAATGATTAAGGCTCCGAGCGCTGGCTTTGATGAGTTCATAGCAAGCTCATTGTAAAGCCCAAGTCGCATCATTGGCAGGATGAGTAGTATCCCAATTGCTATATAAGTAATTGCGTTTCGAGTTGGCCTAAATGACAGCGCGATCAGTGCTAAAAAGAAAAATTCAATGAGGATGAATTTGGCATAATTGGGCCATGTAAAGCAAGGTTCTCCGGAGTTTGAGATCAAGCATGGACTGTTCCACGCTAAATTTTTTGGGATGTTACCTGTATCAAAGGTGAGGTAGTAACAAAGAAGTAAAACTATCAGTCCGAGTGCGAACAAGTGACCGAAGTTGATTTTGGAGAGGCGGAAATCTTGATGAGCCAACGTTAATAGGAGAAAAGGGGCGATGCCGATCGCTGCAAATGGAGACCACAATAGACATGCTGAGAAAAGCAGTGGGGATACGAAGAGCTTTTGCTCGATGGTTGGGCGTTGAACCAGAAAAGCTATGGAGATCCATGCTGGAAGGGTGCTTTGCGGAGCCCAAAACATAGACGTCATTGAAGAGCTGTACTCTATCCAGCCTGCCCACCACTCAAAATGGAATATGTCTCCACGCTTAAATCCTGTGATCTGGCTGCCTAATATATCGGCGCCACTAAATAACATGAATATAAGTGGTGCAGCATATCGGAGCGCTGTTGATTGGATCAGTGTTGTAAGCTGATTTAAGAAAATAACGAGCCCTAGCCATAACCATAGGCTTATGGAAATCCCGTTTGAAAGCGAAACAAATTTCTCGATAATCCCGGGAACTATGTATGCGCCAATGTAGTAGCGTAAAGTAAATTCAGGCTCTCCTAGAGCACTATGATTTGCGATTTCATTGAATAGAGCGAAATGCTTGTACCAGTCGCTGTTTGCAAATAGCGGGCCTGTAGATCCACTCAAAATAATAACTGCGGCTGCAATGCATGCGTTGTATGTTTTGATTTTCCAATCTGTTTTTGGTGCGGTGTCTGATATTCTTAATCGAGTGATGCAGTAAATAAGAAATAATGTTGAGGGGATAGCGATGGAGGTGATTGTGTATAACATGAAAAATAAAATAAGCGGCAGTGTTAAGTAAATTATTCCGAAGTAGTCTGCCTGCTTTAGGTGTATGTGCTCATTAGCTGCAACTATGAACTTCATGAATTTTCCTTGGTTCGAACTGTGATGCCTAGTCTGACGGAGGTACAGTTTTTCACAGGTGGCTCGTAACATCGTGCTGATTGGTGGTGGGGGCATGCGTAAAATCTGCAAGGCGCTGGATATGCGGGTCTTCTTGGTGGTAGCAAACTTGATTTTCAGGTCCCGCTGTGAAACAGCGAGCGGGACATGGAGCTGATTTCAGTTCGCACCCAATTTCAATTTGATGTTGTTTGAAGGCCACCAAGACCACGACGGCGGCGGAGTGTAGCAGCCTGGCTGATTGGCCGGGGTAGCATCACAGCGGACGGTATAGCCCTTGTTGTTGAATTCCCTTCCGCTTTCACCGGTGCCGCGCTCACTGTATGAGGCACAGCCGCCGAGCAAAGCGGCAATCAAAATAATCGTTATGTATTTCATAAGTGCCTCCATGCGTGGAGCGCATAGCTTAACCATTGATTCCCGCCTATTGCGGGTATTTTTTCGCCTGGAGAAAAGTTATGACAGTTACTGAAAAAGACCGCGACATCCTTGCGAGCACGCTATGGGGCGAGGCTCGCGGGGAAAGTCTCGCCGGTCAAATCGCTGTGGCCTGGACGATCCGCAACCGTGTGAACGACGGCAAGGCCAGGTCTTGGTGGGGCGAAGGATATGTCGGCGTGTGCCAGAAGCCGTACCAATTCAGCTGCTGGAACAAGAGCGACCCTAACTACGTTTACCTGAGTGGCGCGAAGCCGATTCCGTTCCGCGAGTTTGCCCAGGCTCAAATCGCTGCTGACCAGGTGATCGACGGCAAGGTGCCAGACCCCACCGGCGGCGCCACGCACTATTACGCGACCGCCATGAAAAAGGCTCCGGACTGGGCGGCGAAGGCGAAGCAGACGCTGAAACTCGGCGGCCATGTTTTCTTCAAGGATGTTCCCTGAGGGAGTGTCGCCTGTCAGCGACACGTTGAACGGCGCGAGAGTGATTGCGATACTGTTTATTTATCCAGTGTCGAGCGAGCCATGTACTTCCTTATTACGCGCATGAGAGAGAAGGGTGTCGCCCGGGAGTGGAAGGCGATCCGGCAAACGGTCGGCATTCGCGGTGACATCAACATCAGAAACCAGATGTGCGAGCAGCTCAACCGGACAAGCGATATCGCCGAGATCCGACCGGCCGGCATGCCGCTCGATGCGGTACCACTTACACCGTTGCTGGATGCCAGGTTGTCAGGGATGGCGACAAATGCTTTCACGCTGAGCGGCCTGGAGGAGATCGACGGCTGCCTGTACGCGCAGTCGTGGTGGTGCAGGGAGGTGTGACATTGTGATGGACTTTAGTTCGGCAGAACGCCGGAGATGGATGGGCCAATTCTTGGGCCAATTTATCGGGGAAGTACGGAGTACAGCGGGGAATCCTTGGGGCTGGGCCTTTGAATTCAAAGGCCCGGCCCCCGACTGCACCCATGTAGACGTCATAATTAAATGTCGCGCCTGCCGTGAAAGAGGTCCTTAAATGCAAAACCCCGAAGGTTCGAGCCCCGGGGTTTCTATTTTCGCCTGCATCCATTAATGCCTAGAATCCTAGCAACGGGAATGCTAAACCCGAGTCATTATCCTTCAGACGGATTGTCGGTTTCGATAGCCTGCTGCAGGTTTGCAAGACACTTTTTTAGTTCTGGAGTGATGCTCGGGCCTTGGCTATGTTGTCCCGCCGCAGCGTCTGCAAGCGTAACGCCACCTTGTACGACGTTAGCTGCCGTGGTTTCAGCTACCACCCGATTGTCAATTTTACTCAGAAACTCTTTTGCCCTGAGCTTTGGGATAGGCTCTTTAGCCGAGATTTCCATGCACTCTTTCAAATCATTGACGGCACCATAACCGAAGAACACGCTCAAAGCGCCGACTGCTAGGTAAACGCCATAAACGCCAGCAATCACCAAGCCTGCAATTCCATACTTATTCAACAGCGACTTCCTCTTTTGCTGCCCATCAAGTTCCTCAGATGGGGGATGGCTAGAAGCCAGCATTATGCAGGTCTGCCGCTGTGATGCCTACACAATCCAGGCTCAAAGCCAGCATGTAATCTTTGGCTAGAGTGGTTTCCGTCGATTGCATTCAATCCGGTGCCCTCATCACCGCGAGCGTCATCTTGATGAATTCCTCGTTACGGTCAATCGCGACCAGCGCACCGCGCACGTTGTCGGCGACTTCGGCTGCGCCACGCTGCTCAACCCAATTGGTGAGCTCCATGATGGCGGCTTCAAGGGCGAGTTGGTTTTCGTTGATTTTGAAGAGCAGGGAAGGGAGTAGATCTGAGTGCGACATGTGCTTTTCCTCCGTGAATCAAGGAAGCGTAGCACCATATTCAAAGGATATTTAACGGTCGGCAGAACGCCGTGGGAAGGGAGACCACTGTAGGAATATACAACGCTAAGTTATTGATTCTTATAGGGTGAAGGGCCGGTTTTATACCCCTCGAAAATGGGCCGCTTTTCCTTATGGATCAGTAGCTTGCGTAGTTTTCGGGGTCACCTTGACATGGTGGTGATGCAGGCTCGCCATTACCGTCGGTTCTAAGCTGGCTTCGTGTCATCAATTCGCTCATGATCTCAATCAGCGCACTACGGTATTGAGCGGTTGAGCCACAGCTCTTACGGCTATCGATCTATAAGCTATTCAATGAGAATAATTGCCATATGCTTACATCGGACGTTATATCGATTCTTCGCAAAGAGATCGAATCGGCTAAAACGAAAGGGTTGTCTGAGGTATCACTTGAAAGCCTTGCGAAATTGGTAACTGTGATCGAAGAAGAATCGCGGCGGACTCCCGAAAATGTTGAGCTCCAGCAGGCGAATCTCGAACAGTTCAAATCGCATCTGGCTGCCTGGCAAAACAACAACCAGCGTGATCATGAAAGCCGGCTTGAGATGCTAAGGGCGACTATCGCTACAGCTCACCTAGCAATCAAGAGCGTGCTTTTAATCAACGGTGGTGCTGCTGTCGCATTCCTTGCTTTTCTTGGAACAGCTTGGTCGCGCTTCACTGGCGCCGCGGTGAAAGCTCTTTTGGCGTCGTCTCTTGAGCACTTTGTCATAGGGGTCATGTGCACCGGTATTGGGACTGTAGCCGCATATCTTTGCCAAGCAGGCTTTGGCGGTGATCTGGGACGTCACAGCCAAATGATCGGTGAGGTGATGCGATGGATAGCACTCCTGGTTGTTGTTGTCTCTTTCTGGCAGTTCTATCTGGGCTGCAGTACTGCGCTTCAGGCTTTTGTTAGCGGTGGATAGCCGATTGCTGATCGAGTGGAGCCGAAAGTGCATGGGGACTTTTTCGGGGATTCGCTATTTTCTGTTCGCCTCTGTAAGCCACCGTTCGCAGCGAGCGCCAGAAGAAGACCCGTAAATGCTGGGCTTTACACCCGTTTTCAAGCATGGGGTGCTAGGGGTCTAGTACAATCGCTTGCGAGTGCAGAGATATGCAGTATCGGCATACCTTTGGTTTCGCTCACCTCGCGCTGAACGCTTATTTATGAATCCAAATCAGAGTTTTTCCGGGCCGCAATCTTTTGCACGTATGCGGAAACATTGGGCTGTATGGCATCCTTTAGAGAGTGATTGCGGACCAGAAAAACTATCACAAGGCGCGGCCTGATTGATTTCCCCTCGGGACTTAAAATCCCCCGCTCGTAAGGGCGTGCCGGTTCGATTCCGGCTTCGGCACCATGAATATCAAGGGCTTACGCTTAACGGCGTAGGCCTTTTTCGTTTCTGAGTGGTTTTTGTCCGGGTTGTT
>Ga0207713_1003731_pt1 | contig 10235 bp, 9 predicted proteins | sample KBSS64metaG_FD_184404 | JGI IMG/M metagenome (GOLD analysis project Ga0207713, IMG submission 184404) | Switchgrass rhizosphere microbial communities from Kellogg Biological Station, Michigan, USA - KBS S6-4 metaG (SPAdes) (version 2) | ecosystem: Host-associated > Plants > Roots > Rhizosphere >...
CCGACTTCGTCGACAACGCCGCCCGCATCGAAGCCGGCAACTCGCTCACCCTCAACGCCGGACGCGATATCAACAACGTTGGCGGCGTGCTGAAAAGCGGGGCTGACACCACGATCACTGCCGGTCGCGACGTCAACCTCACTTCCGCTGAACAGATCGTCAGCGGCGAGCAGGGTCTGCACCGCAATCAGACCATTACCCAATATGGCTCAGACATTGATGTCGGGCAGGACCTGAAGGTCAATGCCGGACGGGATATCACCGCTATCGCCAGCCAGATCGACGCCAAACGCGATGTGAGCATGAGCGCTGTTGGCGACTTGACCCTGGCCTCGGCGGCGGATGAGCAGCACTCGTATAGCAAGAGCAAGAAGGTGACCAGTCAGGAAGATCATGTCAGTCAGGTGTCCACCACTGTTAATGCGGGGGGCAACATTACCCTGAGTGCAGGCAAGGATCTGGACCTGATTGCCAGCCGGGTGAATGCGGGGGATGAGGCCTATTTGTTTGCGGCCAATAACCTCACGCTCCAGAGTGCAGAAGACAGCGATTACAGCTTCTACAGCAAAACCAAGAAAAGCTCCTCGGGCAAGAAGAGTCGACTCGACGAGGTGGCCAGCAACACCAACATCGCAAGCGCAGTGACCTCCGGCGGCAACAGTACGCTGCTGGCCGGCAATGACATGCTGATAAAAGGCAGCGAGATCGCGGCCGATAAAGGCGGTGTGCAACTGGTGGCCGGCAATGATGTGCAGATCGTTGCAGTCACTGATTCGAATAGTGCCCGTCATGAGAGCAGCTCCAGTAAAAGCAGTTGGGGCGGTTTCAAGTCGAGCAAGATGCAGGACAAGCTGACAGAAACCCAAACCACCGCTGTCGGTAGCGTCATCTCGGGTAACACTGTGAATGTGGTGGCCAATCGTGACGCCACTATCACCGGCTCATCCCTGGTCAGTACCCAGGATCTGACCGTACAGGTCGGTCGCGACCTGACTATCAATGCGGCAGAAAACACCTTCACTCGTGACGAATTCCATAAGGAAAAAAATCGTGATCTGAGCGGCATACTGACCGCCAATAACCTGGGTGTTGATGACATCACCGGCAACCAGCACCTGTCGGTCAGCAGACAGAACCATACCGGTAAGTCCGCGCAAACCACTTTGACTGGTAGCACTATTGGCTCCAGCGAGGGGAACGTCAGTCTCACCAGTGGCCGTGAACTGAGCGTGATCGCCAGTGACCTCGTCAGCACCAAGAACATGAGTCTGATCGGTTCCAAGGTGACCATCGCTGCCGGGATGGAAAGCGCGAGCCAGAGCAGTACCGACAAGAGCAGCAGTTTGGCGGTGGGGCGGGTCATTGGCGGCACGATCGTCGATACGGTCAATACGATTCGCAGTTCAGTAAAAGCGGCCAATAACGCAGATGACCCCCGACTCAAAGCGGTGAAGCTGGCTCAAGCGGCAATGGCGTTCAACGATCTGGGAGGTATGGGCGGCGACGCCGAAGGCGCCGGCTCGGATTATGGGAAAAAGCAGGGCACTGCCAGTAATGGGTCCCTGATCAAGATTGGCACCGAACTGGCGAATACCCACAGCAAAAGCACCAGCGAGTACACCAGTCAGACTGCCAAGCAAAGCACGCTCAATGCAGGCAAAAACTTATTGATCATCGCCGATGGCGGTGCGCCGGGAACGGTGGGTGATATTCATGTGATTGGCAGCAGCTTGAAAGCCGCCGACACCGTATTGCTGGCTAAAAACAACATCACCCTGGAAAGTGCGCAGAACACCGCCAACTGGGCCAATAACAACAGCAACAACAAAACGGCCATTGGCGCCAGCTTCAACCTCGGCGAGCAGAATGGATTCACCCTTGACCTGGGAGCGTCCATCGCCAAGAGCATGGGGACCGGTAGCTCCGTTACCCAAGTCAACACGACCCTGGATACCGGTTCTCTATCCCTTCACAGTGGGCAGGACACGACCCTGGCTGGCGCTCAGGTACGGGCCGACAGCATCAACGCGTTGATTGACGGCAACCTCACCATCACCTCGCGCCAGGACACCGAGTCCCAGAAGAGCAAACAGGGCAGTGCCGGTTTCGGTGGCAGCATCTGTATTCCGCCGTTCTGCTACGGCTCAACCGTGGCCGTGTCTGGAAGCCTGGCCGCTGGCAACATGAACAGTGAGTACAAGGCTGTAACAGACCAGAGCGGTTTGTTCGCCGGCAAGGGCGGTTACGACATCACCGTCGGTAAAAACACCACCTTGCAAGGTGCGGTGATTGCCAGTGAGGCGTCTGCCGACAAGAACCTGCTCAGCACTGATCGTCTGATCGTCAGTGACATCAAAAATACCAGCGACATCAGCGCCCAGTCGGCAGGCTTTTCGGCTTCCTACGGCAGCAACGCCGGCTCAAGCGTGGGCGGCAGCGTTCCGCTGTCACTGAACGATTCGGACCACAGCAGCACCCGCAGTGCTGTCAGCGAAGGCACCATCATCGTGCGCAACGCTGAGGGTGCGAATGATCTGGTTGGACTGAATCGCGATACCGCAAACGCCAATCAGACGCTGGACAAACCTGATGAAAAAGCGATTCAGGAGCGGATTGATCTAATCCAGAGCACGGTCGCACTGTCCAAAAACATCATCAACAAAGTAGCCAATGCTCAGCAGCAAGCAGCCAGTGACAAAATCAAATCCGCGACGACTGAGGAGGAACGTCAGGCTGCAATCAATGAGTTCGACAGTTGGCGAGCAGGCGGCGACAAACGCTTTATGGCGGATATCGCCGCTGGCGTGATAGCCGCCGGTTTGGGGAGTGTAAGCGGTGCGACGGCGATAGGCGTTGTCGCCAATACCACAGCGGCGGATACCTTCAGAACGATAGGCAACTACGCCGATCAACAACTGGCGGACGCAATACGTAACAAGGACACGGCCCTGCAAGCGGCGTGGGCTGAAGGTGGCTCTGCACGTGTCTTGTTGCACAGCCTGGCCGGTGCCGTACAAGGCTTATCGAGTGGCTCGGTAGTAAACGGTGCCCTTAGCGCAGGCGCGTCGGCAGCAATCATGCCGGCGTTGGATGAGGTGCTGAAAGGTTACGGTATCGGCGTGGCAAGCCGGGATGCATTCGGGACTTTGATCGCCGCAGGACTGGGGGCGGCAGCCGGAGGCGGTGGTTCGGTTGCACAGATGAGCGGTGCCGCTATTGCTGCCAATGTTGAGCAGTTCAACCGTCAGATGCACCCGGCAGAAATTCCGCTGATTAAGGCTCAAGCACAAGCATTGGCCAAAGACGCAGGGATTACCGAAGCCGAGGCGGAAACGCGCTTGGCCAGGGCATTGGTTTACTACACCGATGCGGGCTGGCGTACGGTCATTGACGCCAAGGCGACGGCTCCTGATGACATGACCCTCAAGTATTTGGGTATTGCATTAGCCCCATTGGCGGATAGCTACGATGTCACTGCGACGGTCAACGAAGATGTCCCTGTGTTCAGTGACAAAAAGACCTACACGCCAAACGAAACGGCTCGTCTGCTTCAAAATTACCGTGTTAACCACCCTGAGGCGTATGCGGATAATCGGCTGTACGGCGATTATCTGAATCCGAATTTCAACTACATCCCAAAAGTTGAAGACTTCCGCAACAAGGATTTTTATGAAAAGAATCTGAATTTTCGTGAGGGTTTCGGTGATTTCTCGATGGGTGTTCTCACCGGCTCGCCACAGGGGTACTGGAACGCGGCTACGGGCATAGCGACCAATTTCTGGGCGCTGGGCAGCAGCCTTCTCAACAAACCGGCGGATACAACAAGCCAGATCGCAAATGGTCTCTTGTTGTCTATGGCGAGCCCCGATAGGCTGTTCAACAGCTATCGTGATAACAAGAACGATGTAGAGATATTGGCCTCTCTGTATGAACTGCAGGGCAACACGGCCGCTAGCGCGGCAGTTAGAGCCAAATATGATGCGGAAATGGCAATTAACCTGTTGCCGGCTGGGCGGGTTGGGAAGCTGGGCGAGGTTGGTGCGGGGGCAAAGGGGTTCTTTCAAGGCGGTACTGGTGCTTTCCTTGAGGGAGCGGAGGGTGGAGGAGCGCTTGGCAAGTTGACGGACCGACAAGTCAATATTTCAGATAAAGGTTTAAGTATTGTTGAAACTCATCTGGCGCAGTTTGGATCCGTGCCTGAAAATGATCTGATGATTAGTAGATTGCGGTCTGCTTTGGCCGAGGGGCGACCAATAGACGGTGCAGATGCGAGCTTCTATATTCATGAGTTGTCGGAGTCTACAATGATGATGCGAGGATTTGATTATAGTAAGGCACACCAAGGAGCGCTGAATAAGTATCAGGTGTCTCCGTATAGTGTTTATCATCCAGATGTTATTAATGCAATCAACGCTATTGAGCCTGGCTCTTTTAATCCAAATTGGTTGAAGTTTTGGAGTCGTCAGTAATGATGAGTGGTCGCGTTGGGCAATTAGGGGAGCTTCGGATTTGGTGTAACGAGCCTCATGTGGCTTTCTGCGGTCTTTTCGATGTTGAAGAAAGTGTTTTACCTTTTTCAAATGTTCGATTTAATAATTCCGTGGAACGCTCCTTGGTTCTTGAAGTCATGCTCCCTAGAGGGGGGCGTACAATATATGGCTTATTGGGTTTGCGTTACTTTCCGTCGTATGGCTCCATGATTAGTATTAAAGTCACAAAGCAGGCTTGTGCTAGTAAGGTGTATCAGGATTCTTTAATTAGTAATTTCGAAACAATTAATGTTGGTTTGCCTACCATGTACGCCAATGCTTCAGTTGCAGGCTTGAAACGCGCTTTTTCTGATGGTTTGGACGTTGGTCCTGGACTGATTGAGATATGCTATGCAGCCTTTGGAGACGTTTCTTCAAATGAGCAGATATTTGAAAAGATGGGCTATTCGTTGGCTAATTTGTTGTCGCTACAATTAGATGAGATTTCAATAGATGCAGTAGGCGCACTATTGTTAGGTAGTAAGTGAGCGAAAAAGAGCGGGTTTGTTTGGTGTCCCATCCTGAATAAAGTTTGGGCCTTCTGATCTATATTCAGGAGGGCATAATGGAGGCGGGAAAAAAACGTATAGTCTTCATGGGATGAAAGTGGTGGGTTCATTTGTTTTGATGCAGAGGCCTTGAAAATGTCTTGATCCCATTGTATTCAATTCCATTTAAGAGGTAGCACTATGTCGGAATTAAAAGATCTTAAAGATGGTTGTATTTATCTTGATGATTGCATAGTGATTAGGAAGGATGTGTCCGTCATTGCTGTTATCAATCAGGGAGTGAAGTTTGATCATGATATAGATATGGGCAATGGTTGGGTGCTGCGATCCAGTCGGCTTCATTTTATTCTTGGGCATGAGGTTAATGTAACTTTCAATTTTTTCAAAGATAGTCTGAAAATGTTCGGCTTTGCGCTGGAAAATGAACATGGGCGTGACCTCGAGCAACTCAAGAAAAAACATGACAATTTTCTGAAAAATTTGCTTGGTGATCCTCAGAAAAAGAATGAAATCTTGGTGGCTTATGAATTTGCTTGGGGGTCTATAACTTCTCAAATAGATCCAAGAGGAGGCTCGTGTAGCATAGAACTTAATTGGATCTAGTTAAGGAATGGGGACTGCAGGAATGGGGGCGGATTTATTTGTTTGGCCGATGTGCTGGTCAGGAAATAAATATGTCTATTTTTTTGGAGATGCCCAAGTCTATTAGGTAACTGAGAAGGGTTATATGGCCTTTTATATAGAGATGGATAAGGTCGCAGAAACTGAAGAGTATGTTGAATACACGTTTGGCCGGAACTTGGATGTTGGATTCATTCAGATGGATAAAGATGGCGAATCTATTCGTGTGCTGAAAGAGTGCCCTCTGGATAAAAATGGAGCGTGGTCAAAAAGAGCCGCAACGAAGTTAGTGCGTCTTTGGCGGGAAGGTCATTTTCCTGATAAAACGGAGTGGGCTTCCTGAAGAAATAGAAATGGAAAAGGGACGCCGTTAACCGGCCTTCAGTCAAGGCTAAGGTACGACTCGTGAGAGGGAAGGTAGAAGCGGGTTTATTTTATTTGGCATCGCAGGAAAACAAATCTTTCCACTTCGTTTTCCACCGGGCATACATTTAATAAGGATATCTAGAAGTGAAAAGAATCCCACTGCCAATACTAATCCTGATTTTCACATTGTCAGGCTGCCATTCCAACGTCAGGGACTCGTCCCCCAGTTTGCTGAAAGACGGTATCCAACTGCACCAAAATACGGTAGCTGTCGATGCGCAGCACGCCAAGGTCATCATGAAAGCGTCGGGTAACACTTCTCCGGTAGAGTTCGCGATAAGGCGTGCAGCAGATCCTGACCAGCGTATGGAGGTGCTTGGGACCGTGGTGGATTCCGGCCAGGGCAAGGTGTTCGGCTGGATCGCCAAACTCAACGAAGTGGCCAATAGCGCCACTGTTAAACGCTTCCCGCAGTTGGAAGTACAGGCCGATGCCGACAAGCCTTTCGAGGTGTCGGGATATTCGAATGGCAGAGGTGTTGGGGGTTCCTATAGTTGCGGTCCGCTGAAAAGCATCTTTACGCCAGAGCGAAGCAAGGTCTATCTGGTTGAGTTCCAGTTTGTGGGTGAGCGCTGTGAGCAGCATGTTTACGATGTCACCCAACCTCAGCAGCGTATTCCCGTGGCGAGCGTACCTGCTGTGTGAAAGGGATTTATCTATTGCTCACAACATGAAACGGGCGACCCAAAAAAGTCGCCCGTTTTCATTCACTCCGCAACCTGCGCCCGCAGCCGCCGACCAATTACATCCATCAAATCACAACCATCACGCAACGGAATGACCAGCAGTTTGGAAAAGTCCGACAGCACCACCGTGTCGCAGCCGATTTCTGCGCGAAAGGCAATATTTTCCAACACCTGCGTGACCGTGCGAATACGGTAATCCGCCATTGCTTGCAGGACGTCGAGCGGCGCTTGAGTATCAATAACCAGAGAAGCCGGGATCAGGTCGATTCCGGTGAGGGGCATGTATCTATCCATAGTTGAAGCCTCGTTTAGTTTGCTGAGACTGCCAGCAGATCGTCGCCAAACGAAATGGGGTGGCAGCTGTACGCAGGTTGGCGAACCGGAAACGAGTAACCGGCAGACCCGAAGGTCTCCCGCGCACAACTGCCATAAAAAGCAGTTTTGCGGATGCGGAGGCGCCTGCAAATAAGCAGACGGCGCTCGCACTCGTTAATCAGGTCGCCAAACCCGGTCGCCATGTGGACGACGGGCGGGCTATAAACTTCATCGTTCCAACGGTGCAAGGTGCCTGATTCCGAGGTTGGCGTAGGACCTTTACTTTGCGCGGTGTTGAGTGCATTTGCTGGGCCGGCGTAGTCAATATCGCAATCTTCAGCTTTGCCTTTGCCAGCGTTTCATCGATGGCCAGACCAGCGACGAAGGCTTGTTCAGATACCTGATGAACAACGCCATCGCCAGCAAAACAGAACTCAACCTGTCGCTGGGCGTCAGCCTGACCTCCGAGCAAGTCGCGGCCCTGACCCACGACATTGTCTGGATGGAAAACGCCGAAGTGAACGGCGAGCAAGTGCTGGTGCCGGTGCTGTACCTGGCCAACGCCAACAATCGCCTGGCCGCCAACGGCGCCCTGATCCAGGGTAGCGACGTAACCCCGATCGCCGGCAAAGACCTGAACAACGCCGGCACCTTGCGCGCCTCCAACAACCTGTCGGCCACCGCCACCAACGACCTGGTCAACAGCGGCCTGGTCGAAGCCGGCAATCGCCTAGACCTGCAGGCCGGCAACAACATCGTCAACAAGGCCGGGGGCATCATCGCCGGCCGTGACGTCACACTCACCGCCACCCGTGGCGACGTGATCAACGAACGCACCGTCACCACCCACGAAAGCAGCAGCGGCTATCGCAGCGAGCGCACCGACTTCGTCGACAACGCCGCCCGCATCGAAGCCGGCAACTCGCTCACCCTCAACGCCGGACGCGATATCAACAACGTTGGCGGCGTGCTGAAAAGCGGGGCTGACACCACGATCACTGCCGGTCGCGACGTCAACCTCACTTCCGCCGAACAGATCGTCAGCGGCGAGCAGGGGCTGCACCGGGATCAGACCATCACCCAATATGGCTCAGACATTGATGTCGGGCAGGACCTGAAGGTCAATGCTGGACGGGATATCACCGCTATCGCCAGCCAGATCGACGCCAAACGCGATGTGAGCATGAGCGCTGTCGGCGACTTGACCCTGGCCTCGGCGGCGGATGAGCAGCACTCGTATAGCAAGAGCAAGAAGGTGATCAGTCAGGAAGATCATGTCAGTCACCCCTTCAAAAACAATCGCCCCACCACTGTCGAGGATGATGTCCTTACCTTATTGTTGGGATGGCACTGAGCTATACCGCCGAGCTTTTGCCTCTGGCTGCAGGTGTAAAAGGCACAGTAATTCCTAGCGGTTTTTCAAGTGCAGATGACTTTTTACGTTTTGGTACGAATATGCGGGAAGGATTGTCACGTGCAGGTTATGGAAATGTGGAGCCCATACTTCAAGGAAGCGCGGAACAGGAAGAAGTTTTAAATCAGGGCAGGCATTTGATGCAGGAAGAGTTAGTGACTTTGATGTGGCACTGGCAAGCCCAGAGCTGTTGCAGCGTGCTCAATCTATAGGGATAGGACTTAGAAGTGGAGGGACATGTACTGGACCATTGAGTGCAAGAGATCTACAAGCTCTCGGATTACGGGACTTAGCTAGCAATCTAAGCTCGCAAGCCGGGCGTGAAGTTAACTTCATGATTTATGAATCGTCGGCGGCAGCTACAAGCCGTGCACCAAGCATAGTGATGCCAAAATGATGACTTATGATTTGTACGGTGTGGAATGTTTGAACTTGGTCTCGGCAAAGGCACAGATAGAGGCGCTTGCTGGAATTCTTTTTGAGGAAAGAGATAGTACTTATCATGGAGGTGTTTATTACCTTTATGGTGATAATAGTTCGGAGCACTTTGTTCTGAAAAATAATATTGATCCTTATGATGGCGAGCCGGTGGAGCAAGAGTTTTCTGATTACCCGTTTCTGCTCTATGTCAATGCAACGGGCCGTTCTCTTGAGCTAATGGAGATTCTAAAAAGGAAGGTGGGTTTTAGTTTGCTTAGGCACGAAGTTTTTTAATGTTTAAGCGATTGCGCGAGTTGTGGTTGCGTCACATTGGACGTTGTGAGTTTTAATTGGCAAACGGGGACAGACCACGTTTTTCTTTGGGGCAGGAGCACACTACTTCGATTTAAATGTGGTCTGTCCCCTTTTTTTTTGAATTTATTTGAGCCAAAGCAGTAACCCCCCCTTTTTTTCCTTAAATAACTTGAGCATCCCCCCCAATCTCGTAAAATATCGCTCTTAAATTAACATAACCTTCCACAAGGACGAATTGACATGCGTGTGTTGGCTTTACTGTTGGCAATCTTATTTTTGTCGGGCTGCGCCTCGAAGCCGGATTACTACATCTCCCCCTCGCCGGTTCAGATCCCGGCGACCGCTACCTACTGGATCGATACCTTCGACGTTGAACTGATCGGCAAGAATGAGCGGTTTCTGCCGCAAGACACGTTGCGCGAGCAGCTCAGCGTTGAGCTGATCAATCAATTGTCGAGCGCTAATCGCTATGCAGCGAGCAAGGAAAGTGCCGACTACCTGCTGGATGTGAACACCGTCTACAAGCGCCGGATCGGCAACTCCAATGGCGGATTGGTGTCGGTCATCGTCGACGACGATACGATCCTTGCCAGTGTCGATTTCAGTTATCAGGTCAAGGTCAAAAAGGCCGGCGCCGAAGTCTTGCATTTCTCCCATGCTCGCGAGGGGCTGCAGCCTGGCGGTGCACTTGGCCAGCTTCGCAATATGAAGACGATGGTGGCGGCGCTGACTCACAAGGATAATTCGGACGTGGAGCCTTTCTATATCCGTACCTTGCCGAAATATATCGTGTCCGACATCAGGGATATTCCTTCGCGCTAGACATCCCACAGATGCGGCGGATCCGGTAATCGCAATAACCGGTTTTGCGGCTGTGAAAGGGATTTGTCTATTGCTCACAATATGAAACGGGCGACTCAACAGGTCGCCCGTTTTCATTCACTTCGCGCCTTGCGCCCGCAACCGCCGACCGATCACACCCATCAAATCACAACCGTCC
>Ga0207713_1003733_pt1 | contig 10232 bp, 9 predicted proteins | sample KBSS64metaG_FD_184404 | JGI IMG/M metagenome (GOLD analysis project Ga0207713, IMG submission 184404) | Switchgrass rhizosphere microbial communities from Kellogg Biological Station, Michigan, USA - KBS S6-4 metaG (SPAdes) (version 2) | ecosystem: Host-associated > Plants > Roots > Rhizosphere >...
GCATGCATCCAGCAGATTCGCCGGCCCCTCGGCCCCTGGCTGTGCTGCCGAGCGCATCGCACCGGTCAGCACCAGTGGCGCGTCGTGAGGCCACAGGTAATCGAAAAAAACTGCCGTTTCTTCGAGTGTGTCGGTGCCTTGGATCAACACGACACCCACGGCGCCCTGTTTGATTTGAAATTCTGCCCAAGACAATACGGTCAGTAAAAGTTCGAAATCCAGTGAAGCGCTGGGAAGCAGTCCAAGGGTTTCAACGGTCACCCGGGCAAGCGTCGTCAATTGCGGAACGGATGCCAGTAGAGTCTCGCCGCTGACGGTCGGGATAACGCCTTCGCCAGCATTCCTGGCTTGCATGCTCACTGTGCCACCAAGCGCCGCGATAGCTAGTTTGGGCAGATCCATGTGATACCTCACGTGTTCAGGAAGAGAGGTGGCTGTACCCGGTTCAAGACGGGGACAGCCGAAGGAGCTGGGGCATTTACTCCGCGACAAGAACGCCGATCAGCGGCACGATCAACAACGTGCTGATGGCCATGGACAGGACATTTCCGATGTAGGCATGCATGTCGGCCGGCAATCGCTTGGCGATCGCACAGGCCAGGGGCGGTGCGATCAATGCCCCCAGCAACGCACTCGAGCCGATCACCAGCCCACTGCCGCCATGGGTCAGGATCGCAGCGGGTACCACTGACACCAGAGGCACGTAAGTGGGGTACCAGCCGCGCATCATCCATTGTCGACGCCAGACCAGCACCCCGATGGCCGAGCTCAGCGCTTGTGCAGCGATGATATGCAGCAATAGTCCCGACCCGTACGCCGGGCTGATCGGGTTCATCGCGTACGCCAGCAATACCCCCAGTAACAAGCCAAGACTGGCCAGTTCATTGCCAAAGAATGGCGCTTCGGAAAAGTCTGCCAAGACCCGGCGCAGGCTCCAGACGACCCCGTAGTCGGGCGCTTTGGTGACGGGTGCGGGAGGCTTGCCAGGTGATAACTCGGTCTGTCCGGACTTCATCAGGCCGGGCCGGTAGCGACACAGCAAAAATGCCACGACGCTGGCGACCGCCATGCCCAGCACATTGCCGATCACCACTGGCAACCCCAAGGGGTTACACAGGTAATTAACGATCAACAAGCACATGGGTGTGACGAGTACGGCCCCCATGATTGCGCCGTTGATCGTGACCTTCCAGCCCCTGCCGAACATCAGCACCATCGCCGCCGGCAGCGAAACGAACGCGGCGAAGGTGGGTTGCCAGCTGGTGGCGGTCACCGTCCAGCCCCACAGCACGTTACTCAGCAACAACCCGAGTAACGAACTGGTGATCAGCCACGGCCATAACCCGGTGCCATAGGCAATGCTGAAGCCTTGCCAGGCTCTGCCCGTTCGATTCGCCCAATAGGCGAGATAGGCGCCGGCCAAGAGTCCGATCGAGGCGAACTCGTGTTTGTAGAACGCCACCTCGCTGATGTCGCCAAGCAGCCAGCGCAACCAGGCACTCGGCTGGGAAAGGCTCGACACCATGTCGCTGTAACTCGGCCAATGCGCGGCCCAGAGCGAGCGATAGGTCAATGAAAGCCAGATGATCAGCAATGTCGCGCCGACCAGCATCAGGATGACCGCCATATCAAATGGCGATCTGTGGGCAATGCGGTTTTTGTCGGTAGTCGTTTGCATGTCAGGTCTCCCCTATCAGCGTGGGAGACATGGGTGTTGGGTGTAGCCGAGCATCTGATCGTAGAGGTCGGCTCTACGGTCACGATGCAGATCGTTCAGGTTGTTCCAGATGGGGGCGCTGCGGGAGCTGGTCAGGTCAATATCGGCATACAGGATTTCCTCCTGGTCTGCCGAGGCTACGGCGCCAATCGGCCAGCCATTGGTGCCGGCGATCAGCGAGCATCCGAGGTAGCGGGCACCTCGTTCCTCACCGATCCGGCTGGCAGCGGCGATAAACACATTGTTTACGTGCGCCGCTGTCATCGTCAGGTACGACGCCATGCATTTGCCGGCATCGTCGAACAGCGGCGGCGGTGTCCAGACCCAGTTGTTGACGCTGCAAATGATGTCGGCGCCTTGTTGACTCAGGATGCGTGGCACCTCGGGGAACCAGATATCCCAGCAAATCAACATGCCGATTCGACCAATCGGCGTATCAAAAACCGGAAAACCCAGATCGCCGGGTGTGAACCAGAGTTTCTCCAGGTTCCACAAATGCGTCTTTCGATACTTGCCGATAAAACCGTCAGGGCCGACCAGCATCGCGGTGTTGAACAGTCGCATGCCGTCGCGCTCCGCCAGGCCGGCCACGAGGTAGACGTTGTGCCTGCAGGCAAAATCGATCCAGAGTTGCGCGCTTGGTCCGCCGGGTATCAACTGCGCATGTGCAAAGGCATCCTGCCGACTGCTGAAGAAATAACCGGTGCTGGACAGTTCAGGCAGCACGATAAGATTCGCACCGCCGTTGACCGCCTCCAGCGCCAATTCCAGGCTGCGACACAGATTTGCATCACAGTTTTCAATGCCGACTTGTGGATCGAATTGCACGACTGATACACGCACAGGGCTTGTTGGCTCGCTCATTTCGGGTGACCTCTTTTTATTTTTATTCACGCTGTTTAATTGCGTGTTTATAAGACTCGAAAAGCCAACCGACGTAAGTCAGACGTTTCCGATAAGGCTGTAGCCTTTGTCCGAAGATGCATGAGCAAGTGTTTTGTTCGTCGGCCTGGTCAGGCGGGAAAGCAGAGCCATGCCAGAGGTGCATGGCTCTGGCGGAGGCATCAGGTTTTAAGTTTGTAGTGTGGATAGTCACTCATGGAAAAACCGCCATTGAATTTTGCTGCGGTTTTGTCGCAGATGTGAATCGCCGCATCGACGGCCGCCCGGAAACAAGGTTCAGTCCAGCCAGCATCGACTGAAAATGACTCCCCAGAAAAATACAGGCCTGATGAACGCGCGAAGTCTCTGTTGTACTTCATCAGGCTCACTGCGTCGTAATAAGTGCCGGGCCGGTAGAGCTTTGCACAACCCAAGGCGTTTTTGTCGGTTATCCAGCGTTGGACCACCGCCTGATCAATCCCAACGTAAGGAGAGATTTTCTCCTGAATATTGGCGGAGTTCATGAGGATGCGATCCAGCTCTTTGACGCACTTGGTAACCAGTTCTTTGTCGGTGAATGAGGCGAGTTTTGTTGCGTCATCCTCCCATGTATAACTCAAGAGGATGCAGTCGTATGTATAGTTATCGTTGTAGCGGTAGGTGTAGACATCGTGGATAAAGCTGTCGGTGACGATGGTTTGCGGGATTTTGTGGTTCTTCGAAAGAAATGATTTTTTCAGCGGTGCATAGACTTTACAGCTGGTTTCCCAGTGCGCCGTTTTGTAGGCGTTGATTATCTCGAATGGCAGCATCTCCTGAGAGAAATTTTTCAGTTCGATTCGAGTCTCGATTAACCAGGACGGTAGGGTCATGATGACCGAATCAAATTCGTCGAACCGTTCCTCGGCATGCTCGGGTCGACTGTTCTGCCAGTTGAAGTAGACGCGTATTTTCTGGTTAGCCAGTTTTTCAAGTTTTGTAACGGATGAGTCCGTGAGGAGGCCATTGCTTCTTTCAATGCTGTGTTCGTAAACCGACTTCCCGGTTTCGACGGTCTTCAGAAACATCAGGCATTCGTCTAAAGCGGCGAGTCCGATATAGCGCGGAACGTCGAAATTCAATCCAGCCGAGTCAAAAACAGCTTTGCTGTGTAGGTACGGCGAGGCCAGTGGGTCTCCATTTGCGTTTACCCGACCATGGATCAGTTGCAATTGACTGCTAAATCCAAAAATAGCAGTTCGCAGTGGGTAAAGGCAGCAGACGTCGTAAAAAGCCCCCCAGCTCCCGTCACCTATACCTATCGCATAGAAAATTGCGGATTCTTCCGCGGACATTCCCATTCCGCCAAAGTCCCCGGGAGCGCTTTCATCCCAGGCTGTAAGGGCCGGCATACTGACCAGATCGCGAAATGAAACGCTCTCGTACTTGTTTACGATCGCAGCCCACATGCTTTCCCATTGCGGACTCGCGTAAATTTCCGAAACATGTTTCGTCATGCGATCGGCAAAATCCTTCCACTTTGCATAAACCTTTTGCAGTTCCTCACCAGGAGGAGGGGTGAGTCCATCGGCATTTTTCCAGATCAACATCTCCGGGGTGCCACTGTTCCCCATGCTGCCTTCTCTTAGGTAAATACCAGTCGAACGGACCCACTGGCTTCCGGGATTCGCAAAGTCTGAAAACGAAAGGTCAAACGCCTTCGCGTAATAAGCCATGAGCGATCTGCCCTCTGTCGGTGGCTCGTTTGCCCGATTGAAAAAGGGCATGCGCATGGCCCCCATTTCAAACGGCGTATGACTTTCCGTGGAGTTACGACTTCCTGGAATGGTTAAGTGCCTGCCCCCTATTCGAGAGGACTGTTCTATGAGGGTGATATTGGTGAAACCGCAGCGATACAGTTCTCGGGCTGCCGTCAGTCCGGTCACCCCCGCGCCGACGATACAAATTCGGTGATCCGGGGCAGCGGTCTTGGCTATTCCATTTGCCTGTTCAACCAGTGATCGATAGTCGAAACACAGGTCGGGTGGATTGGGAAAGCGGGCGGCCCATTTGTTGTCAGTCGAGCGCTTTTTTCTGGTGGTTAGCGTGGCTGCGTATGAAGGGTAGTTGTAGCTTGAACCTATAGTCATTTGATCTTCCCTGACGATATTGATGGTGTACGCAGGGACGACCTTGAAGTTTTGAGCGACTAACATAAATGGGCCAAGTGGGACGCTGGGACACTCCGCTTTCTGTTTTTTTTGTAGGAAATGAAGAAACCTAAAATTCACCACACCCCCTATGGGAGCGTCGCTCTCGAGTTCCTGTTTGGATCACTCGATCTCAATCGGCCCCTTGGTCCCGGCATCACTGTCCGTCCAGTAATCCTCGCCCGTCAGCCGCCGATCACCTTGAAGCGTGAAGGTAAGTTTGCCCTGGTGAAATTGCAGGGTGCCGTCGGTGCGTTTGGCGTCAACCCGTTTGCCGTTCACCCAGACCTGTTCCTTGGCATCGATGCGGATGGTGGCCACTGTCGCGCCTGCATCGCTTTTGGCTACCCACTGGCCGGCATAGGGCGTCTGGGTCGTCGAGTTGTCCGTGGCGGGGTTGGTGAACCCGGCCTTGGCGTTTTCCGCCTTGCTCTTGTGGATATCACAGCCCTGGGTCTCGCTGACCTGGGTACAACCCGATTGCTCGAGTTGCTTGCGGTACTTGTCGTTGATGGCAAACGCCGGGGATTGCGCGGTCAGCAGGATTGCCAGCACTGGCAGGATGATTTTGGCTGCGAACAGTATGGTGGGATGGAGCGGTGACCCATGCCTGCGGGGTGCCAGGCTTCCCGCGTTATCGTTATCGACCATCGTCGGAACGCCGCCCGGAGCATGCTCGCTCCTACAGGGGGGGGGTTAGAGCAAGTGTTGGGAGATCAGCTTGGAGATCTCGACCATCGAGGTCTTGCCGGTGAACTCGAATTTTACTTTGCCCAATGACGAAAAGTAGATTTCCAGCTCGGAATCCAGGTCGAACGTCCCCGAGGTTTCCACCGAATACGCCACGATGTTTTTGTATGGCAACGAGGTGAAGTCTTTTTTGCTGCCGGTGATGCCTTGTACGTTCACCGCAATGATGCGCTTGTTGGTGAACACCACGCCGTCGCGCATGGACTTGTAGGAATCGATGACCTCTTCGCCGTCGAGCAAAAGGTCGGCAACCCGTTCGGCGTATTCCGCATTTTGCTTGAGCTTGAAGAATCCCTTGTTGTTGAAGTCGATCATTGGCCTCTCCCTGATTGTCAAAAAGAGCATCTAAGCACGACTTCATGCCATCGGGCCTGCCTTACTTTTCTCCGCCGGTCGTGCGTACCGCACTCTCGATCGCCCGCACGCTGATCGCCGCAAAGATCGCGGTGAGCAGCACGCCGTTGAACCCCAGCAATATCGCGAGTATTCGCGACATCGGCAGTTTCGGCACGAGTTCGCCGTAGCCGATGGTCAACCCGGTCACGAAACCGAAGTAAATGCCGTCGAAAGCGTCCCAGCCTTCCAGGTAGCTGATGATCAGGCCGCAGGTGACGATGACGACCAGCATGGTGGAAAAGATCGGCCAGACAATTCGCAGGTAGTAACCTACGGCTTTGTAGAACGCTCGACGGATGTGCGAGGTATGGGTGGGCTTCATGTCATGGGCATCCTGGGGGCGGCGGATCATTTCGTGACAGACGCAATGGCCACTTCACTTTAGCCTGTGTCGCCGTCAGCTGCGCTATCATCGCCCGCCTCTGTATCTTCAAGAGTTTGTATCCCGGATGTCCCAAGCGCTGCCAATACCCGATGCCCCTCAATCGCTGCCACCCGTGCTGGCCGGCCCGCTTTTGCGACGCCTGGAACCCACGCGGCTGGTGTTGTGGCTGGTGGGCTCTCGGGCGCTGGAGCTGACGCTGCGCCTGCAGGGCGTGGGCGATATTCGCCTCGATGCCGGGCAATGCACGGTGATTGCCGTGGGTACCCATGCATTTGTGCATCTGATTGATGTGGCGCTGGACGTTGCCCTGCCCTGCGATGAACTGATCGAGTACGACCTGCTGATCGATGACGGCACAGGCATCGCCACCTGGGCGCCGCATCTGTTGTACGGCGATGCAACTGCGCCGAACTTCGTCCTGCGCAGCCGCATCGAGCAGTTGCTGCACGGCTCCTGCCGCAAGCCCCATCACCCGGCCACCGACGGCCTGCTGTGCGTCGACGGGTTGTTGGCGCAAGACCACCCGGCCACGGACCGTCCGGCGCTGCTGATGATGAGCGGCGATCAGGTCTACGCCGACGATGTAGCCGGGCCGACCCTGCGGGCGATCCACGCCCTGATCGAACGGCTGGGGTTGTTCGGTGAGCATCTGGAAGGCGCCGTGGTCAGCGACAGCGCCGAGCTTTACGGGCACGCGGCCTGTTATTACCACCGCGCGGATCTGTTGCCGGCGCTACAGAGCAACGAAACCCTGCGCGAGCGCTTTTTCGGCGGCGCGCGCAAGCCGATTTTCACCAGCAGCAGTGCCGACAATCACCTGGTGACCTTCGCCGAAGTCATGGCCATGTACCTGCTGGTCTGGTCGCCGACGCCCTGGGCCTTGATCGCGCCCAAACCGCCGAAACTGATCAAGGAGCGACGCGAGCGTTATGCCCTGGAGCAGACGCGCATCGATGCCTTCAAGGCCGGCCTGGACAAGGTCGCCCGAGCCCTGGCGCACGTGCCGACGCTGATGATCTTCGACGACCACGACATTACCGACGACTGGAATCTTTCCGCGCAGTGGGAGGAGACGGCCTACGGCCATCCGTTTTCCAAACGCATCATCGGCAACGCGCTGCTGGCCTACATGCTGTGCCAGGGCTGGGGCAACAATCCGGATGCCTTCACCGCTGTCCTGGAAAAGACCCGTTTGCTCAGTGCCACCGGAGATGACCGTTACCTCGACAGCGATGTCCAGGACGCTCTGATCGATGAGCTGCTGCGCTTCCAGCACTGGCATTACGTGCTGCCCACCACCCCGGCCATGGTGGTGCTCGATACCCGCACCCGACGCTGGCGCAGCGAGATGAACCTCAAGCAACCGTCGGGCCTGCTGGACTGGGAAGCCCTCTGCGAACTGCAGCAGGAGCTGCTCGATCACCCCTCGGCGATCATCGTGTCGCCGGCGCCGATCTTCGGCGTCAAACTGATTGAAACCGTGCAAAGAGTGTTCAGCTGGCTGGGCTATCCACTGCTGGTGGACGCCGAGAACTGGATGGCCCATCGCGGCGCGGCCCAGGTGATCCTGAACATTTTCCGCCACTCGCGCACGCCGGGTAACTACGTGGTGCTGTCCGGCGATGTGCATTACTCCTTCGTCTACGAAGTGCTGATCCGCCACCGCAAGGCCGGCCCGCGCATCTGGCAGATCACCAGCAGCGGGATCAAGAACGAGTTCCCGCCGACCCTGCTGGAGTGGTTCGACCGCCTCAATCGCTGGCTGTATTCACCACGCTCGCCGCTGAACTGGCTGACCAAGCGCCGGCGCATGCGCATCGTGCCGCACGTGCCCGAACATGCCGAAGCGGGCGAACGACTGTGGAATTCGGCGGGGATCGGCCAGGTGTACTTCAATGAACAAGGGCAGCCACGGGATATTTTTCAGCACAACGCCAATGGCTCGCCGAAGACGCGAATGGTGGCGCCTGCAAACGATGACTGAGGGGGCTGTACGGAGAACCTGTGGGAGCACGGTGCGGCGATCCGACCTGCTCGCGAAGACTGCTTAACATTCAGCATTTATGCTACCTGATACACCGCTTTCGCGAGCAGGCTCGCTCCCACAGTTTGATCGGTGTCGCTCATGGACCTTACCCGAACCCTGATCATCGGTAACTCCGGCTCCGGCAAGAGCTGGCTGGCGCAACGCCTGGCCGAGCGATTGCAGGTGCCATGGACCGATCTCGACCGCATTCACTGGCTGTCCGACGAACACAGCATCGCCCGCCCCCGCGCTGAAGCCTTGGCCATGGCGAGGGTCGCGGCCGAGCAGGAGCGCTGGGTGATCGAAGGCGTGTATGGCTGGATCGCCAGCGAACTGCTGCCCCGCACGACGACGCTAATCTGGTTGAGCGTTGCCGACGAGGTTTGCGTCGCCAATATTCGCCAGCGTGAAATCAACGACGATGAACGCCTGATCGCCCTGCTGGAGTGGGCGGGGAGTTATCGCCAGCGCGATGACTCCAGCGGATATACGGCCCATCAGCGGCTGTTCGAAGGGTTTACCGGTACGAAGATGCGGCTGACGGATCGGACGGAAATAACAGTGTTTGCCACCGATTTACTGTAGGAGCTGCCGCAGGCTGCGATCTTTTGATCTTCAACGACGCCAGAGCCGCCGCACATCAAGAACAAAAAAATCGCAGCCTGCGGCAGCGCCTACGAAGGGAGTCACCGTTCTGCTTTCAGCACCCGACTCACCCCCCTGACAATCATATCCACCTCCCGCTCATCAATCGTCAGCGGAGGCAACAAACGAATGGTTTGCCCGCGCGTCACGTTGATCAGCAACCCATGGTCCCGGGCGGCGATCAGGCTCAGGTCGCGGATCGGCTGCTTGAGTTCGATGCCGATCATCAGGCCCTGGCCACGGATCGCCAGGACGTTCGGTTGATCCGCCAATTCCATGCGCAACCTGCTTATCAGACGTTCGCCCTGAAGCCGGGCATTTTCCAGCAAGCCTTGCTCCTCGATGATGTCCAGCACCGTGCAGCCGACCCGACAGGCCAGCGGGTTGCCGCCGAAGGTGCTGCCGTGACTACCGGGGGTAAAGAGTTCGGCGGCTCTGCCACGGGCCAGGCAGGCGCCGATCGGGACGCCGTTGCCCAGGCCTTTGGCCAGGGTCATCACATCCGGGACGATGCCTTCGTGCTGGAACGCGAACCACTGCCCGGTACGGCCGATGCCGGTCTGGATTTCATCCAGCATCATCAGCCATGAGCGCCGGTTGCAGAGCTCGCGCACGGCTTTCAAGTAACCGGGTGGTGCCAGTTGCACACCGCCTTCGCCCTGGATCGGTTCCATCAGGATGGCCACGATGCGCGAGCCGTAATCCTGGCGCACCTTGTCCAGTGCCTTGAGGTCGCCGAACGGCACTTTGACGAAGTCCCCCGGCAACTTGTTGAAACCCAGGCGCACCGCCGGGCCATCGCTGGCGCACAGGGTGCCGAGGGTGCGGCCATGGAAAGCGTTTTCCATGACCACCACCAAGGGTTGCTCGATGCCTTTGTGCCAGCCATGCAGACGGGCAATTTTCAGCGCCGTTTCATTGGCCTCGGCCCCGGAGTTGTTGAAGAACGCCCGGTCCATGCCTGACAGTTGGGTCAGTTTGCGCGCCAGGCGTTGCTGCCAGTCGATGCTGTAGAGGTTGGAAGTGTGTAGCAACAGGCCGGCCTGTTCGCTGATCGCCGCGACGATTTTCGGGTGAGAGTGGCCGACGTTGGTCACCGCCACCCCGGCCACCGCGTCCAGGTATTCACGACCGGCCTGGTCCCACAGGCGCGTGCCCAGGCCCTTGTTGAAACTCAAGGCCAAGGGTTGGTAAGTGCTCATCAGGCAGGCGGCGGTCATGACATCAAGCTCCATCAAGGGT
>Ga0207713_1003749_pt1 | contig 10204 bp, 6 predicted proteins | sample KBSS64metaG_FD_184404 | JGI IMG/M metagenome (GOLD analysis project Ga0207713, IMG submission 184404) | Switchgrass rhizosphere microbial communities from Kellogg Biological Station, Michigan, USA - KBS S6-4 metaG (SPAdes) (version 2) | ecosystem: Host-associated > Plants > Roots > Rhizosphere >...
GTGCGCGGAATGATGCTGGTGCCCAGGTGGGTCATGATGTCGGTGAAATAGCGGTTGCCGGTGGACAGCGCGATTTGCAGATGGAACTGGAAGTCCGACGCCACTGCATCGCTGGCGTGGGCCACGCTGTCATTCAGCGCATCAAGGGCCGCGCGCATCGCAGCAAGTTGCTCGGCGCTGCGGCGCTGTGCGGCGAGGCCGGCGGATTCGACTTCGAGGCTGATACGCAGTTCGAGAATGGCCAGCACGTCACGCAGGGTGACCACGGTGGCCGGGTCGATCCGGAAACCGCTCGGGCTCGGGGTGTCGAGCACGAAGGTGCCGATGCCATGACGGGTTTCCACCTGCCCCGCCGCCTGCAAACGGGAAATCGCCTCGCGCACCACGGTGCGGCTGACGCCATGGGCCTCCATGATCGCCGACTCGGTCGGCAACTTGTCGCCGCGCTTGAGCAGACCGTCGCGGATCTGCTCGGTCAGCACCGTCACCAGTTCCTGAGCCAGGCTGCGGCGCTTGCGAGGGAGACGCGGGGTGTCGATCGTGTTTTCCATGGTTTGCATCTTGTCTCGAAAATTCGGCTTGTGGGCATCATAGCTCAAGCGGGTTGTACGATCACTTTCCGTTTCCACACAAACCCTGTGGGAGGCGGCAAGCCAGCCCCCACAGGGTTTGTGTGGATATATCAGGCGGTCACGTTCTGCTCAACCAGGTGACCACTGTCGATCCGCACATGCCGTGGATGGAAGCGCTTGAGGCTGCTGCGATGGCCGACGCTGACAATGCTCAGGCCCGGCAACTGGTCGATCAACGCCTGATACAGCGTGGCTTCGTCTTCCTCATCCATCGCCGAGGTTGCTTCGTCCATGTACAGCCATTGCGGCGCGTAGAGCAGCGCTCGAGCGAAGGCCAGACGTTGTTGTTCACCCGGCGACAACATGCGCTGCCAGTGGTTGGCTTCGTCCAGTCGAGCCACCAGATGTGGCAAGCGGCAGGTTTCCAGCACTTGTGCATAACGCTCGGGCGCGTAGGTGTCGCCCGGTTGTGGATAACTCAAGGCGTCGCGCAGGGTGCCGATCGGCAGATACGGTTTCTGTGGCAGGAACAGATAACGCGAGGCCGGCAAGCGAATGCTGCCGTGCCCCGCCGGCCACAAATGTCCCATCGCCCGTAACAGAGTGGATTTACCGCTGCCGGAACGACCGCTGAGCATCACCCGCTCGCCCGCCTCCACGGTCATGTCGGCATTGGTCAGCAGGTGACGACCGTCGGCCAGATCGAGGCCGAGGTTGTGCACTGTCAGCTCATCGCCCTGATTCTGCACGTCGATGGCCGGTGCCCGTTCTTCGTTGTCGGTCATCGCCTGGCGGAAACTCAGCAGACGATCACACGTGGCGCGCCACGCAGCGAGATCCGAATAGGCGTTGATGAACCAGCTGAAGTTCTCCTGCACGTTGCCGAACGCCGAGTTGATCTGCATCAGCTCACCCAGCTCGATCTTGCCGGTCAGGTAACGCGGGGCCGCGACGATGAACGGAAAGATGATTGCGATCTGGCCGTAACCCGAGGTGAAGAACGTCAGGCGCTTGGACACCCGCATGATGTCCCAGAAGTTGTGCCAGACCAGACCGAAGCGATTGCTCAAACGACGATTCTCGTTCGGTTCGCCGTTGTACAACGCAATGCTCTCGGCATTCTCACGTACCCGCACCATGGAGAAACGCAGGTCGGCTTCGAAGCGTTGTTGCTGGTTGTTCAGGCCGATCAGGCGTCGACCGATCAGGTGCGTCAGCCAGCTGCCGACCGCCGCATACAGCAGCGCACACCAGAACATGTAGCCGGGAATCTCGACGCCGAAGACCTCGATGCTGCCGGACACACCCCACAGAATGATCGAGAACGACACCAGGCTGACCACCGTGCGGATCAACCCCAGAGCCAGACTCAAGGTATTACTGGTGAAGGTGTTGAGGTCTTCGGAAATCCGCTGGTCAGGGTTGTCGGTGTAGCCGCCCTGCTCCAGCTGGTAATAGTTTTTGTGCCCGAGCCAGCGCTTGAAATGGTTCTCGGTGAGCCATGCCCGCCAGCGGATGGTCAGCATCTGCGTCAGGTACAGGCGATACACCGCGCCGAGGATCGCCACGGCCGCAATGCCGCAGAAATACAGGATCAACTGCCAGAACGCCGCCTCGTCCTTCTTCTGCAAGGCGTTGTAGAAGTCCTTGTACCAACTGTTGATCCACACCGAGATCGCCACGCTGAACAACGTCAGCGCAATCACGGCAATCAGCAACGTCCAGGCCTTGCCCTTCTCTTCGCTGCGCCAGTAAGGCGTGGTCATGGCCCACACCTTGCGAAAAAACTGCCCGCGCACAGTATCGTTGACCGCGGAATATTCAGCGTTCTGATTCATGGAAAAGGCTCGATAAAGAAAAGAACAGACACGCACCGATCATAGATGATCGGTGCGCTTTATCGCGAGGGCTGGCGATGGTCGTTCAGCGCAGGTTCAGCGACGAACCGGGCGCTTCTGCAATTTGCGCTGCAGGGTGCGGCGGTGCATGCCCAGGGCGCGGGCCGTGGCGGAGATGTTGCCTTCGTGCTCGGTCAGCACGCGCTGGATGTGCTCCCACTGCAGGCGATCCACCGACATCGGGTTTTCCGGCACCAGGCTGTCGAGGTCGGCGTGTTCGGACAGCAGCGCTGCCAGCACATCGTCGGCATCCGCCGGTTTGCACAGATAGTTGCAGGCGCCGCGCTTGATCGCTTCAACCGCCGTGGCAATGCTCGAGTAACCGGTGAGGATCACCACGCGCATTTCCGGGTCCAGCTCCAGCAGTTTCGGCAGCAGGACCAGACCGGAATCGCCGTCCATTTTCAGGTCCAGCGCGGCGTAATCCGGCAGATCGGCCTGGGCGATGGTCAGGCCTTCCTCGGCGGAACCGGCGGTGCTGACGCGGAAACCACGGCGGGCCATGGCACGGGCCATCACCCGGGTGAAGGTCGCGTCATCGTCGACCAGCAGCAAATGCGGCAGTTCTTCGCCTTCGACTTGGATTTCGTCACTCATGTTGCTCTCCTCGGGCGCCGTGGGGCAGGCGCAGCTCGGTGAGCGTGCCGCCTTCCTCATGACTATAGAGTTTCACTGAGCCGCCGGCGCGTGTCACGCTGGCCTTGCTCAAAAACAGGCCCAGGCCGAAACCTTTGCCCTTGGTGGTAAAAAACGGTTTGCCGATCTGCTCGGCGATGGCCAGCGGCACACCGGCGCCATGATCGCGGATGCTGATGGTCAGGTCTTCGGCGGTCCAGTCCAGGGTCACCTGAAGGTTTTCCGGGCAGGCATCGGCGGCGTTGTTCAACAGATTCAACAAGGCCTGAGTCAGATCCGGCGGCGGCGCCACACGCGGCAACGGGCCCTGGCCCAGACGCTGGAAGCGGTAACTGGCTTCCGGGCGCATCAGGTGCCAGCGATTGAGCGCTTCGTCGAGCCACTCGGTGACGTCCTGCATCTCCACCGCCATCCGGCGGTTGGCTTCGGCGGCGCGCACCAGTTGTTGCAGAGTCTCCTTGCAGAGCTTCACCTGATCCTTCAGCACCTTCAGGTCTTCCTGAAGCATCGGGTCGTGATGATCCTGCTGCATTTCGTTGAGCAACACGCTCATGGTCGCCAGCGGCGTACCCAGTTCATGAGCGGCACCGGCGGCCTGAGTCGCCACGGCCAGCAATTGCTGATCGCGCAGGCCTTCTTCGCGACGGATCGCTCGCAATTCTTCCTGACGGCGCAGCTCTTCGGCCATCCGCGCGGCGAAGAAGGTGATCACTGCTGCCGCGAGGGCAAAACTCAGCCACATGCCGTAGATCTGCAGGTTCTCCCGGGCCACCGGCAGGGTTTCCAGTGGATAGAAGTGCGTCAGCATCAGCGTATACAAGGCCAGCGCAATGCCCGACAGCACCACCGAATAACGCCATGGCAGCGTCACCGCAGCGATGGTCAGCGGCACCAGATAATACGAAACGAACGGGTTGGTCGAACCACCGGAGAAATACAGCAAGGCGCTGTGGATAACCAGATCGCAGGCCAGTTGCAGCGCGTATTCGAGCTCGGTAACCGGCCACGAAGTGCGCAAACGCACGGCGGTGAACACACACAGCAGAATCGAACAGCCGAGGGTCATCACCAGTTGCACCCACGGCAACGGCAAGAGGTCCAGCCAGTAAGCCAGGCCCACGGAGCCGGCCTGCGCGGCGAGCACCAGGGTGCGGATGAAAGTCAGCCGCCAGAGGTTCTGGCGAGTGGCGGAAGTCAGTTGTACGGGGGCGAGCATGAGCTCTCCTGATGAGCGCTCCAGGCGGATCGCACGGAGTATAACCAAGGCGCGGGCTTGAGAGGCGAAAGTGCGGCAAACGACCACATGGCGCAAAGATTTTCTGCGGCTATAGGGGCGTCTTCGCTACGGGCGGTCACCGGCGTTGCGCACGGCGATCTGATACTCAAAAAACCGGCGATCTTCACGATTACCGGTTTTCACGATCAGTCGAATTCATATCCCGTATGTTTGTTGATTGATCAATCCCTGCACGCAATTCCACCCTTCATTCTCTGAACCAAAGGGGCCACCCACCTCATTGCTATTGAAGTAAACCCAATACGACCAACTGCCGGGAACCCGTTCCTGGAGCTGAACTGAATAACCTCGACTTGTTGCATCGGCTTGTTCTTGTGCGTTCATCTCAGATTTCCTTATTCGTAATTGTCGTGTGTGAAGCCGAGTGAAATGGCGATTCACAAACATGCTCAATCCGCCGACGAAATCCGTCTACTGTCAGAACCAACAGGTATCCCGTCCTATACGACGGACGGCGCACTCTCGTATCTGTATAGAAGTTGTAACTGGGCGAACCGGATCATAAACGCTAGAGTCTGATGGTTTCACGCAGGCCCCCGAACCATCACCTGCGCCCTCATCAAGGAGCTTTCATGCACACATTTCGCCGCAGCGCCGCCCTTCTCGCCCTGACCGTCGGCAGCGTCGCCAGCCTTCCGGCCCTGGCCGCCGATGAGCTGCACTACAACCAGATTTCCCTGCGCGCCGAAGTCAGCCAGGAAGTGGCCCGCGACCTGATGATCGTGACCCTCTACACCGAAGAACAGAACACTGACCCGGCCAAACTCGCCGCCGACGTCAGCACCACCATGAACAAGGCACTGGCCCAGGCCAAGCAAGTCAAAGACATCACCCTGCGCCAGGGCAGCCGCAACAGCTACCCGATCTACGACACCAAGGGCCAGAAAATCACCGGCTGGCGCGAACGCGCCGAACTGCGCCTGGAAAGCGCCGACTTCGCTGCCCTGTCCAAACTCACCGGCGAGCTGCTGACCGACCTGAAAATGGGCGGCATGGACTTCGCCATCGCCGACCCGACCCGCAAGGCCAGCGAAGACAAACTGCTGAAAGAAGCCGTCACCGCCTTCAAGGCCCGCGCCCAACTGGCCACCGACGCCCTGGGCGGCAAGGGTTACAAAATCGTCAACCTGAACCTCAACAGCAACGGCTTCCCACAACCGTACATGCGCGCCCCGATGATGATGAAAGCTGCCGGCATGGATTCGGCACCCGTGACGCCTGAAGTTGAAGCAGGCACCAGCCAGGTCAGCCTGACGGCCGATGGCTCGATTGAAGTGTTGATGCCGTGATTGAGTAACGGCTGAATGAAAACCGGCGATCAGTGATGATCGCCGGTTTTTTTATGCTCGGGATTTGAGTTGTCAGCTCTGCCGTCATCGCTGGCAAGCCAGCTCCCACCAGTTCTGCGGATTTATTGAAATCGCGCACGACCCTGTGGGAGCGGGCTTGCCCGCGATGAACGATGACGCGGTCTCAAGCTTGCGGATCAACCCGATCCAGCGCGCGGTTCACTGCAAGCTCAGCCAGCATGACGATCTGCTGGATGCCGAGCGCCGTACTGCGCTGCGGGCCGCTGAGTTCGTTGGCGAAATTGCTGGCGATGGTATTGGCCGAGGCCAGGGATTCGCAGGCGTTGGCCAGCAGGCTTTCGGTGTCGACGTTGGGCGTGACCATATACATCGTGCTCGGGCGCGGTTTGGAAGGATTGGGGCACAGGTAATAGTCGAGGGCGCGTTTGATGGCTTCGCGGTTGCGGGCGAGGTCTTCGGCGCGCATGGCTTCTTCGAGGGGCGTTGGTGATTCGAGGGGTGGGTCGGGTACGGGCTTGTTCATGGAGCATTTCCTTATGAATTTGCGCCACTCATTTCCGATCTCACTCGAGAAATGAGGTGGCAACTATGTACGGAGTGAGATTACCGGTAAGGAAACCAACCCGGCCGGACCGAAGTCCGCCCGTACATAGCCGCCATAAAGAACTGCCGACAGCATGAACTGGCGGCGATTATGGGGCGGCTTGCTCTGGTTTCCAAATTCAGTAACCGGGAATCTCACCTCCCGATCGCAGAGTCTTCTGCGACAACCAAAGACTAGGGATCGTGCTTCCGACGGACAACCTGAAAACATTGTGGGAAGGTTCGGTGAATCCCACACATCTTTAAACATTCGAAAATGGAACGCGGAGCGTCCCGGGCTACATTCCCACGCGGAGCGTGGGAACGATCAAAAGCTGCCCTCACCCTAGCCCTCTCCCGGAGGGAGAGGGGACTGACCGCGTCGTTTAAATGAAATACGCCGACGTGAGATATCGAAGGTGAATTCAAAATCCGAAAAGCACACAAACCGCTCTAGCTGTTGCCCCACCACCACTCAACAGGATGAGCGTTAGCTCGGCTGCAGCTTTTGATCTTGATCCACGGGCGACGTCGGAAGGCTGAGTGGAGGGATTTATCCGGGGGTGGGAGCGCAGCGACCGTTTGGCGAAGCCAAACACATCGAGAGGAGGTGCAGCGAAGCAAACCGTAGGCGATGCCCCCCGGATGAATCCCGGAGCGAAGGAACCCCGAGCCTTAGCGAGGGGCCGAACGTAGGAGCAAGCGTTTTTGGTTACTTTTTAGGCGTTTGTAAAAAGTGACCCGCCGTAAGGGCGGAACCATAAGAAGCCGTTACCGCAGCATCGGATATGCACACAATCACCCCAGATATACCGAGATAGACACCTCACCTAGAAAAACGATATTTCCGCGCCCACCGAAACCCCGGCTACCCTCCTCCCCACAACTACCTCCAATACGCCCGGGGACTCCATGGATCGATTCACCCTCAAACCACTTCTAATAACCCTGACCCTGACCGCCATAACCCCAATCGCCAACGCAGCCACAACCCTCGTCTACTGCTCCGAAGCCAGCCCCGCAGGCTTCGACCCCAGCCAATACACCAGCGGCACCGACTTCGATGCCTCCGCCGAAACCGTCTTCAACCGCCTCACCCAATTCAAACGCGGCGGCACCGAAGTCGAACCCGGTCTGGCGACCAAATGGGACGTAAGCCCGGACGGCCTCCAGTACACCTTCCACCTGCGCCAAAACGTAAAATTCCACACCACCGACTACTTCACCCCAACCCGAACCTTCAACGCCGACGACGTCCTCTTCACCTTCCAGCGCCTGCTCGACCCGGAGAACGCCTTTCGCAAGGCCTACCCCGCCGAATCCCCGTACTTCACCGACATGGGCCTGAACACCACGATCAAATCCGTGGAAAAACTCGACGACAACACCGTGCGCTTCAATCTCAACAACGTGGACGCCGCGTTCGTGCAAAACCTCGCCATGAGCTTCGCCTCGGTGCAATCGGCCGAATACGCAGCCCAACTACTGAAGGAAGGCCACGCCGCCGACCTCAACCAGAAACCGGTCGGCACCGGCCCGTTCGTGTTCAAGCGCTATCAGAAGGACGCGCAGATCCGCTACGCAGCGAACAAGGACTACTGGAAACCCGAGGACGTGAAGCTCGATAACCTGGTGTTCTCGATCACCCCGGACGCCGCCGTACGCCTGCAAAAGCTCAAGACCGGCGAATGCCAGGTCAGCGGTTACCCGCGCCCCGCCGATATCGAAGTGATGGAAAAAGACCCGAACCTGCGGGTGTTGAAGCAGCCCGGTTTCAACCTCGGCTTCCTCGCCTACAACACCACCCATCCGCCGCTGGATCAGCTCAAAGTGCGCCAGGCGCTGGACATGGCTATCGACAAACCAGCGATCATCAAGGCTGTTTACCAGAGTGCCGGGCAGCTGGCGCAGAACGCCTTGCCGCCAGCGCAATGGTCATTTGATCCGAACATAAAAGACGCGCCGCACGACCCGGTAAAAGCCAAGGCGCTACTCAAGGAAGCCAGGGTTGCACCGGGTACAACCATCAACCTCTGGGCCATGACCGTGCAGCGCGCCTCGAACCCGAATGCGCGGATGTCGGCACAGATGATCCAGCAGGATTGGGAGAAAATCGGTATCAAGGCCAACATCGTCAGTTACGAATGGGGCGAGTACATCAAGCGCGCCAAGAACGGCGAGCACGACGCGATGATCTACGGCTGGACCGGTGACAACGGCGACCCCGACAACTGGCTGGGCGTGCTTTACAGCTGCGCGGCGGTGAAGGGCAGCAACTACGCCAAATGGTGCGATCCGGCCTATGACAAGCTGGTACAGCAGGCCAAGGTATCCACCGATAAATCGCAACGGGTAAAACTGTATCAACAGGCGCAACTGATCCTTAAACAGCAGGTGCCGATCACGCCGATCGCCAACTCCACGGTGTTCCAGCCGCTGCGCAAGGAAGTCACTGACTTCAAGATCAGCCCGTTCGGTCTAACCCCCTTCTATGGCGTGGGTATAAATAAGTAACACCCGGCCCCAATCCGGCGCGCACAACGTGACCAGCGCACCGTTTTGGGGCTTCGTTTGCACCGTAAAAACCGGCCGCAAACGGTCAAATGCGTCAGAAGTTATACGGATGCGACATTAAGGTACGTTCGTGCCACGCTTTGACGCCGCCGAGCGCTCTGGATCTTGCATTGGGTATGGGCCCTGCATAAGTATCCGCAGGCACGACTCACGAGGTCGTACCTCACTACTAAAAAATGACAACAAATCATGAGGCCAACATGCTTAAACACGCGGTCATTCCGTTTTTAGTCGGCGCAGGCTTGTTAGCCTCCGCACCTTTCGCCACCGCTGCGACTAACCTGGTGTTCTGCTCCGAAGGCAGCCCGGCCGGTTTCGATCCAGGCCAATACACCACCGGAACCGACTTCGACGCCTCAGCCGAAACCATGTTCAACCGTCTGACCCAGTTCGAGCGTGGCGGTACCGCCGTGATTCCTGGTCTGGCGACCAAGTGGGACATCTCGGATGACGGCCTGACTTACACCTTCCACCTGCGTGAAGGCGTCAAGTTCCACACCACCCCGTATTTCAAGCCGACTCGTGAGTTCAACGCCGACGACGTGCTGTTCACCTTCAATCGCATGATTAACAAGGATGACCCGTTCCGTAAGGCGTACCCGACCGAATTCCCGTACTTCACCGACATGGGGATGGACACCAACATCACCAAGATCGATAAAGTCGACGACCACACCGTCAAGTTCACCCTGAAAGAAGTCGATGCCGCGTTCATCCAGAACATGGCCATGAGCTTCGCGTCGATCCAGTCCGCCGAGTACGCAGCCCAGCTGCTGAAAGAAGGCAAGGCTGCCGACATCAACCAGAAGCCGATCGGCACTGGTCCTTTCGTGTTCAAGAGCTACCAGAAAGACTCCAACATCCGCTATACCGGCAACAAGGACTACTGGAAGCCTGAAGACGTGAAGATCGACAACCTGATCTTCGCCATCACCACCGACCCGTCGGTACGTATCCAGAAGCTGAAGAAGAACGAGTGCCAGGTCACCCTGTTCCCGCGTCCGGCCGACCTCGCGGCACTGAAAGCCGATCCTGCGCTGAAGATGCCTGACCAGGCCGGCTTCAACCTGGGCTACATCGCCTACAACGTGATGGACAAGGTCAAGGGCAGCAACGAAGCCAACCCGCTGGCCGACCTGCGCGTTCGCCAGGCGCTGGACATGTCGGTCAACAAGCCACAGATCATCGATTCGGTTTACCAGGGCGCAGGCCAACTGGCCGTCAACGCCATGCCGCCGACCCAGTGGTCCTACGACACCACCATCAAGGACGCCAAGTACGATCCTGAGAAAGCCAAACAGCTGCTCAAGGAAGCCGGCGTCAAGGAAGGTACCG
>Ga0207713_1003750_pt1 | contig 10203 bp, 11 predicted proteins | sample KBSS64metaG_FD_184404 | JGI IMG/M metagenome (GOLD analysis project Ga0207713, IMG submission 184404) | Switchgrass rhizosphere microbial communities from Kellogg Biological Station, Michigan, USA - KBS S6-4 metaG (SPAdes) (version 2) | ecosystem: Host-associated > Plants > Roots > Rhizosphere >...
GCCTCGACAGACAGAACTTGTTTGAAGAGATACGGTGAAGTGTCCGAGTGGCTTAAGGAGCACGCCTGGAAAGTGTGTATACAGGAAACTGTATCGAGAGTTCGAATCTCTCCTTCACCGCCACATTCTGAAAACCCCCGCAAGCTTACGGTTTGCGGGGGTTTTTCTTTTTCAGTTGTGCCAATCAATACATCCCGCCACTTCCCGAGTCTCCACTACGTCAGCTCAAACCGCTCTTGCGCATAGTCTTTACCTGCCAGGGTAAGTTCAAAAATGGTGGCGCCGAACGTACCCCGAGTCACTTTTTGATTCACAAGACGTTTAGCCTGGAGTTGCTTCAGACCCTCTTCAACTTCCAGTTTGCTGAGTGAGACCAGCTTGCAAATCGAGTCCAGGTTTGCAACTTTCCTGAAGTTTGCGTGATACGCCAAAGCTTCCATCAGCAGCGTTTGGTTATCTGTCAGCTGTGGAAACTGTGGGTTGTTATTTTTGTAAATTTTTCGCTCTATCTCATGTAGCTCGCTGTAGGCGCCGTCGTTGCTGCGGTAGTAGTAAATCACTAACGTCAGGATGCTGACGAAAGCCCCGATAACCATCAGTAGCGACCAGTTCGGCATTGGCGTTTCCAGTTGAAGCCAACTCCATGTACGTAGCAGCCAGCCCTTGGTCTCTGCCAACAACGTCAGCTCGAAGTAAGTGTCGAGCAGCTTTGTGGTAATGATCAAAGCGATAAGGAAGCCAGCAGCCGAGTAGGCCATAGCCTTGCAAGTGAACGGGGAATGATTGCCTTCTGCCGCCATGCTGATGGTCTCCAGTGCAGGGAACCGATCTTTTCAGCATAGCAGTCGGGCACTCTGGCATCGGCCACGCAAGCAGTGAACAGGGTGAGCCGGCTGTTAGACTGTCTGGATTCTTCGAATTCTTCGAATGGAATCGACATCATGCTCCATCCTCCGCAAGTGTTCGTGATGCCGCCAGGTTCATAGCGACTGTGACGATAGTCTTCGTCCGTTACGCATCACACCCAGTGGCCAGCAACTCGGCCAATGATCCCGTGATTTTGCCGGCGTTTGATGCGCTGGCTGAATATCTGAACAGGAATAAACAGCAATGATCACCACTACAACCCACTCCATTGAAGGCCGGCAAATCACCGCCTACCTGGACATCGTCAGTGCCGAGTCAGTGCAAGGGATCAACGTTGTTCGTGACGTATTTGCCGGGATGCGCGACTTTTTCGGCGGGCGCTCCCAGACGCTGGAGCGAGCGTTGAAGGAAGCACGCATTCAGGCCACCGATGAGATCAAGGAGCGGGCACGGGCGCTTCAGGCGGACGCGGTGGTGGGGCTTGACTATGAGATCAGCATGCCGGCCGGCAAGGGCGGGATGGTCGTCGTGTTTGTGACCGGGACAGCGGTCAAGTTGCGATGAGGGATCGCAGCCATTCGTCGGTCACATGGAAATTCGAACGGAAAGTCCATTAGTGACCGGCTAGTCTGAAAATCCTTGGCGGTCGATATTTTTCAGGCAAAGGGCTTGCCGGTGTCGATCCCGCTCGTTGAAAGGGGTGAAGAGATGGCTGATCCGTATATCGAGGACGATGGCGCAGAGTTTCCGATCAACAATTGCGTGCAGTGTGGCCAGACCCAGTATGTGGCCAGTTTCGGCGAGGACCAGACAGAGGTCGACAAGATCAAGACCAGGGCGTGCCGGGTCCTGAAGGGCAAGTTCCTGCCCAAGGTGACAGCACCGGTCAGGAAGTAGGCGAACGCAGGCAGACCCCGTCATTGAGCGGAGTTTTTCATGTCTGAAAGGTTTTCATGACTAATTTTTTAAAGTGGCGATCTTTCACAAACTTTTCACAACAACCTCCGTAGTCTCGAGTCATCCGTTAGAAAGCAACACCTGGCCCGTTTCCCCAGCGGGCTTTTTTTTGCCCGTCGTAAAACCTTTTCCAAAATTGCTGTCCAACCGTCGCCAATCGCGAAGTTGGACCGGCGTGCTGGACTCTATCCGCGCAAAAGCATTCAATCTCGCCTCCTTTGTGTGTACCCCTATTTTTTGAGGTTTTTGTCATGCGTTTAACACTGCCTGCTCTGGTTCTGGGGCTTCTGGTTGCTCAAGGTGCAATGGCCGGTGACGGTACTGCCGCGCTGGGTGGTGGCTTGGGCGGCGCATTGGGTAACGTGGTCGGCCAGAAGATGGGCGGCAGCACTGGCGCAGTGATCGGTGCGGGCGTTGCTGGCGCGGCGGGCAGCGCAGTTGCCGCCAAGAAAGGTCATCGCACCAGCGCTGCCATCGGCGGCGGTGTCGGCGCAGCCGGTGGTTCGGTGATCGGTAAAAGCCTGGGTGGCAATTCCGGTGCCACCATCGGCGCAGGCCTGGGCGGTGCCTTGGGCGGTGGCGTAGGCAGCAACCTGGCCAACGGTCACAAGCGTCACTGATGCTGATCCAGATGTGAAAAAGCCCGGCTTGATGCCGGGCTTTTTCATATATGAACGATTTCCGCCGCAGCGGCTCAAATCTTCCATACCCCTGAAGAATGCGAGGCGTGCCATGAACCCCAAAACCGACGGCAAACAGAACGCAAGCTTGATGACTCGACGATTGATGTTGCCAGCGATTGTTTTTGGATTGCTGCTCTCCCAGGTGGCGCTGGCAGGCGGTAATGGAGATGCCGCGGTGGGCGGTGGTCTTGGTGGGGTGCTGGGCAACGTGGTCGGTGGCCAGGTGGGTGGCAGTACTGGCGCAGCGATTGGTGCGGGTGTCGGCGGGGCGGCCGGCAGTGCTGTTGCCGCGCCCAAGCACAATCGCACCGAAGCGGCGGTAGGCGGTGGTTTGGGCGCGGCGGGCGGATCGGTGCTCGGCAACAGTCTTGGCGGTTCGACCGGATCGGCCATCGGTGCCGGTCTTGGCGGTGCAGCCGGCGGTGCGATCGGCAATGATCTGGGGGATGACAGTGGCCATTCCCATTCCGGTGGCGGACATAAACACTCGAACAAGCACCACAAAAAGCATCACTGATTGAGTGAGGCACACCATGACTCTGGAATCCGAAGGCACGGAAGACAAAGACCCAAGTGGCCAGCCATCCATCAACGATCCCGGCAATGAAGATCCGGGATCGCTGATGGATGATGCGACGGTGCCACTTAACGATGCTGATGACGCAGGCGATGTGGGGAATATCGAGTTTGATGTTGAGGAAGAGGACGAAGACTGATTCAGGCCGGATGCCGAATCAACCGATCGTCTACCGGGTCGAACGCGTCCATCGCGCAGCCCTCGATATGTCATGACCTGCGCTTGAGGCCAGATGAGAGGTGCGATATGAACACTGATCCAAAGACCGTCGACGATGATGAAACGCCGGAGTACCCGCTGCCGTCACCTACCGATTCCTTGAGCCGCGACCAACGACCGCCGGACGACGATGCCGGCGTTGAGCAAGTGCCGAGCGACGAGAGCGACGAAAGTGTCGAGGCAGAACCGCACGATCGGCGCGATGCAGATATCGATGGCTCGGGAGACCCGGCTACTTCGAAGCGGCGGTGAGGACATCCGGCGCTCGAATGCTTCCTGAGCGAATCGAGCCGAGGGGGTCGCCCGATCCCAGCGGATCCACCCACCCCATCGGGTTGCGGGTGTACCGATATGGGTTCAACCCACCGCCCGACCTGAGCGGATCCGGCGTCAGGAAGCGGCCGAAATCCGGATGGTAATAGCGATGCCGGTTGTAGTGCAGTCCACTCTCAGTATCGAAGTATTGCCCCTGAAACCGTAAGGGTTGTTCGAGCCCTTCGCCGCTCGACTCGCGGAGTTTGCCGTGGGCGGTGTATTGGGCCGACCAGACGATCGCACCGCCGTGCCCGGTCAGTTCCTGCGGGGTGCCGAGGTGGTCGAGTTGATAGTAGTACGGGCAGGTGTGTGCCCGGCCTTTGCCGTCGAGCAGCGCCAGCGGGCGGAAGCTACCGGGTTCGCCGGGCTCACTGCGTTCGTAGAGGTAGCTGCGGTAGTGCCGGGTGCCGCTTTCAGCTACCAGCCGGTCGTCTTGCCAGAAGTATTGCGTGGTGTAGCCATCAACCGTTTTCTGGATGCGCCGGCCGAAAGCGTCGTAGCAATAGCTGACACTTTTACCGTCCGGGGAACTGACGCCGATCAGGCGATGCTGGCTGTCGTAGGCGTATTCGGTGACCTGGGGCGGCAGGCCGCGGCGTTCGCGGATCAGATTGCCGAAGGCGTCGTAGTCGTAGTAGCTGCCGTCATTGCCACTGCCACTGCGCTGCAGGCGGTTGTCCTGATAAACACATGGGCCGGGACGCCCGTGGATCAACAGGTTGCCGGCCGGGTCGTGGGTGAAGTGCTCTGCGCACTGGTCGCGGGGGTGACGTACGCCGGTCAGGCGGTCGAGTGCATCGTATTGATAGTGGCGTGAACCGTGGCGGCTGTCGGTAACCTTCAAGAGATTGCCCTTGGCGCTGTAGGCATACTTCCGGCAGTACAACGTTCGTTGTTTCTGGTTGATGACATGGGCCTGCAAACGGCCTTGCCCGTCGTAGGCGTAATCGCTGAGCAGAAGGCCTTGTTGGCGCTGCTGTTCGCGCCCGCCGACAAAACGATGGCGGGTCAGGGGTGTGCCATTGAGGTCGATGGCCGTGAGGGCGCCTCCCTTGGCGTGGTGGTAGACGAGGATACAGGCGTCCGGCAGGTGCAGGCACTTGAGCCGACCGCAGACGTCGTAGTCGTAACGCAGAATGCCCCAACCCTGATGCTCGGTGATCAGTCGGTCCTGAAGGTCGTATTCGAACTGCAAGGGAGGGGCCCGACCGTCATTGACGCTGACCAGTCGCCCGAGCGTGTCGTAGTGGTACTCGACCCTGACCCCATCAGGCAAGGTTTTGACCCGTAACCGCCCGGCGCTGTCACGCTGATAGTCGGTGACCAGCTGCGAACCGTCGTCGCCAAACTCGGTCTTCTTCAGCAATTGGCCATTGCGGTCGTAGCTGTAGGTGGTGCGGCGTCCATCGAAGGCGGTTTCCTGTCGGATCAATCCTCCCGGTGTGTAGTCCAGACGGTATGTCTCGCCCACCTCGTTTTCGATCTCGGTCAGCAACAATTGCGCATGGTCGTAGCGGTACTTCAGCGCGCTGCCGTCGGGGTTGATCCGACGGCTGATCAAGTGCAGGTCGTCGGCGTATTCGTAACGGGTTACCCGTCCCAGTTCGTCGGTCTCGGCGGTGATCCGGCCGTAGGCGTTGTAGCGCCAGGCACGGCAGGCCCCCATGGGCAGCGTGGTCCGGCTCAGTCGACCGACGGCATCCCACTCATAACGGGTGATGGCACCGTGTTCGTCCTGCCCGGTCATCCGCCGCCCTAACGCATCGTAGGAAAACATGCGCTGAGAACCATCGGGCAAGGTTTCTTCCAGCAGTTGTCCCAGAGCGCTCCAGGCAAACCGGTGAATGCTCTGGTCTGGAAAGCGGATCGTCAGCAAGCGCCCCAGCGAGTCGTAGCCATAGTGGGTGATCTGTCCGTCGGGATCAGTGACGGCCGTGATGTCTCCCTGGGCATTGCGCTGGTAGCTCCACGTCGCCCGACCGCGGGTGCGGGTGTGCAGGAAACCGTGGTGATACTTGTAGGACGTGGGCGCCGTATCCGGCGCAAGTAGCGTGATCAGTCGCCCGGCTTCGTCATAATGGTATTGGGTGACGGCGCCGAGAGCGTCCTGCTCGAAGATCAACCGGCCCAGATTGTCGTAGGCCTTGTGCCGTTCGCCGCCGTCCAGCCCGATCTGGCGTACCAGTCGCGCGCTTGGGTCATGAACGTAAACCTCCTGGCTGCCGTCGGCGTTGTTGATCGTCACGGTGCCTTGATCGTCCCAGGTGTAACGCGCCTCCATCTGCTCAAACGAGGCCCAATGATGGACGCAGCGGGCGGTTTTGCCGGAGCGTTCCCACGCCCAGAAGAAACTCGCGCCGCCCGCCAGTTGCCGTTGCAGGATCACGTGCTGCTCGTCGTAGTCATAACGCTCGCTTTCACCCGCGGCGTTGGTCACCTCGACCAGACGCTGGCGCGCGTCGTAGCGGTAGCTGGCCACTGTCTGTTCGGTGCGCCAGGTGTACGCCTGGGGCCCGCAGCGCTGAAACACCTGATAGTCGATGGCCACCAGGTGCTTGAGGTCATAACGCAGCAGCAAGGCACGATCGGCGCCGTTGTCCAGGCGCTGAATCCGTTCAAGGCCGTCCCGCTGCACCGTCAGGCGGTTGTCGTAGGCGTCGCTGATCACGGTCAGTCGGCCGTCGCGGAAATGAAAAAAACGCGCCACGTCGCCGGCCTGGGCGAGGATCAGTTCGCCCGATTCGTCGCCGAGGTAAATCGCCGCCCGCGACAGTCTGTTACGGATCAACGGGCGCGCCGTCGTCGGCCATGGAAATGCCGTGCGTCGGTTTTCGGCGTCGATCCACAGCACCTGCTCGCCGTGGAATTCCAGATGCTGGCACAGCGAGTGTCGCCAGCCGAAACCGAGCCCGCTGTCGAGTTCGACGGTACGGGTGCGATAGAAGCGGGTGAAGTCGAACGGCAAGATCCCGTCGAGGGTGCCGTCCGTCAGTGCCAGCGATACTTCACCGGTGACCATCGACACCGGGCCGTTGTGGGGGGCAGAGCGCTCAAGGGTATCGATGCAGGCGGCGAACCTGTGCGCCTGTGTCAGGGGACCGCTGGCGGGACATGCCAATACCTTTTGGGGATCGAACATCTGCAGACTTTCGCTTGGCGGAATGTAGGACGTGAGACTCTGCGTAGGATCTTCATGGAAAGAAGTCGGGAAAGTTGGCGTTTGATGTAGGGCGAATCGCTAAATTACGAGAGCCATTCGGCGTGGATCGGGATTTCATCGTTGCTCTGAGACAGCCGCGCTCGATATGCTGCTGAATCCTTTAATCCATTCGGGTGCGGGCCTCACCTGCGCCGCCCGGGATGCCTTGGAAAACGGATCAGATGCGATGAATGCACCGCTCAAAACATTCGGCTCGATCAAGGCCGTGATTTTCGATATGGACGGCTTGCTGCTGGACACCGAGGGCATCTACACCGAAGTCACGTCCATCATTGCCGCGCGTTACGGCCGCACGTTCGACTGGAGCATCAAGCAGAACATCATTGGTCGGGGCGCAGGGGATCTGGCGCGTTATGTGGTTGAAGCGCTCGACCTGCCGATTACCGCCGAAGAGTTTCTGGTGATCCGCGAACCGCTGATGCGCGAGCGTTTTCCTACAGCGCAAGCAATGCCTGGCGCACAGGAACTGGTACGGCATCTGAAGGCCAACCACATTCCCATTGCCGTGGGTACCAGTTCATCGAGCCAGTCGTTCGGCCAGAAAACCACCCTGCACCGCGACTGGTTCACCTTGTTCGACTTCATCGTCACCGCCGATGACCCCGAGGTGGGGGCAGCCAAACCGGCACCGGATATCTTCCTGACGGCGGCGCGGCGTCTGGGCGTCGCGCCCGAGGATTGCCTGGTGTTCGAGGATTCGCCCTTTGGTGTCACCGCGGCGAAAGCGGCGGGGATGACGGCGATTGCGATTCCGGATGCGGCAATGGCCGACGCCCGGTACGCACACGCCGATGGCATTCTTCGTACGTTGAAGGCGTTCGAGCCGGACGCCTTTGGTTTGCCTGCGCTTGAGTGGGCCTAGCTGAAAAGACGGGATGACTCTGGCAAATGTGGGAGCGAGCCTGCTCGCGAAAGCGGTGTTTCAGACAACATCAACGTGTCTGATACTCCCTCTTCGCGAGCAGGCTCGCTCCCACAGTTATTGCAGTTGACAGATATGCATCAGGCGCCGAAGCCACCATCGATGGTCAGGCTGGCCCCGGTGATGTAGCCGGCTTCCGGGCTGACGAGGTAGGCGACGAAGCTGGCGATCTCTTCGGCCTTGCCGTACCGGCCCACCGCCATCAACGGGATCAGGCTTTCCGCAAAGTCACCCTCGGCCGGGTTCATGTCAGTGTCGACCGGCCCCGGCTGCACGTTATTGATGGTGATGCCTTGCGGGCCGAGGTCACGGGCCAGGCCTTTGGTCAGGCCGACCAGTGCCGACTTGCTCATGGCGTACGGGCCGCCACCGGCAAAGGGCATGCGATCGGCGTTGGTGCTGCCGATGTTGATGATCCGACCGCCTTCGGTCATGTGTTTGGCGGCAGCCTGGGTGGCAATGAACACGCTGCGTACGTTGATGGCCAGGGTCTGGTCGAAGTCTTCGAGTTTGAACTCGGCCAGCGGTGCGACGGCCAGTACACCTGCATTGTTGACCAGGATATCCAGGCGACCGAAGGCTTCCACCGTGGCGGACACGGCGCCGCGGATCGCGTCGGCGTCGGCGCTGTCGGCCTTGATGGCCAGGGCTTTACCGCCCTGGGCGGTGATGCTGTGTTGCAATTCTTCGGCTTTGGCTGTCGAGCTGACATAAGTGAAGGCAACGGTGGCGCCTTCAGCGGCCAGGCGCTTGACGATGGCTGCACCGATACCGCGGGAACCACCTTGAATCAATGCCACTTTGCCGCTGAGGTTCTGAGTAGTCATGTCGATCTCCAAGTCCCGAGGCGAGATGTCCCGGTTGATGGAGCCTAGTATTGATTCCGGATTACGTGTCGTGTAGACCATAGTTGCGATAGTCTGTGTAAACCAAAAGTTTATAGTGGCGCCTATGGAAACCTTCAGCAGTATCGAATGCTTTGTGCGCAGCGCCGAGGTCGGCAGCTTCGCCGAAGCGGCGCGACGCTTGAGCCTGACACCGGCGGCGGTGGGCAAGAGCGTTGCCAAGCTTGAGGCGCGCCTGGGCGTCAGATTGTTTCAGCGCAGCACGCGCAGCCTGACGCTGACCGAGGCCGGTCAGTTGTTTCTCGGCGAAGTCAGCACCAGCCTGCACACCATCCAGAATGCCGTGGCCAATCTCGCCAGCGCCGGTGGGCAGCCAGCGGGTACATTGAAGGTCAGCATGGGAACGGTATTCGGTTGCCTGTACATAGTGCCGATGCTCGGCGAGTTTCTGCGGCGATTCCCGGCGATCAACCCGGACTGGCACTTCGACAACCGCCAGGTCGATCTGATCGGGCAGGGGTTCGACGCGGCCATCGGCGGCGGCTTCGAACTGCCCCAGGGCGTAGTCGCGCGCAAGCTGAGTCCGGCGCATCGGGTATTGGTGGCTTCGCCGGATTACCTGGCGACACATGCGTCAATCACCGAACCGGACGACCTCAAGCACCACGACGGGATCCTGATCCGCTCGCCACAAACCGGTCGCGTGCGCTCCTGGCAGTTGACCCATCGCAATCAGCAACACAGCCCGTTGACGCTCAAGGCACGGATGACCATGAGCGATTCCGAGGCCGCCTGCGTCGCCGCCGCACAAGGTCTGGGCATTGCTCTGGTGAGCATGCCGTTCGCCTCGGGTTACCTGGAGACGGGCAGGTTGCAGCGGGTGTTGCCGGACTGGTATATCGACGACGGCTACACCTCCATCTATTACGCCGAACACAAACTGCTGCCCGGCAAGACCCGGGCGTTTGTCGATTTCATCATCGAGCAGTTTGCCGAGCGGGGGTTGGGGCAGAGGTTTAGTGCGGTTTGAGCAAGTCTTGAAACCGAGGGGCGGCCTTCGCGAGCAGGCTCGCTCCCACAGGGGATTTGTGTGGGAGCGAGCCTGCTCGCGATAAGGGCGCCGCGGTCTACCGGGCAAACCGCCCCGGCCAGCCAATGATGTTTTTCGGCCGCGGCGTCGCATAGGTCCGCACCTTCGAGGTCGACAACCCCAGCCGCACCAGCGATTCGGCAATGGTCACCGCCGCCGTCACCCCATCCACCACCGGTACCCCGGTACGCCGGCGAATCTGCTCGTCCAGCCCGGCCATGCCACCGCAACCGAGGCAAATCACTTCGGCCTTGTCCTGGCTCACCGCCAGTTCGGCCTGATGCACGATGGCTTCCAGTGCGCGCTGCGGTTCGTGTTCCAGCTCCAGCACCGCCAGGCCACTGGCCCGTACCGAGGCGCAACGGTCCCACAGGCCGGAGAGCTTGAGGCGGTCTTCGATCAGCGGCACGGTGCGGTCGAGGGTGGTGACCACGGAATAGGCGTGACCGAGAAACATCGCCGTGCTGGCGGCTGCATCGGTGATGTCCACCACCGGCACGTTGAGCAG
>Ga0207713_1003751_pt1 | contig 10203 bp, 8 predicted proteins | sample KBSS64metaG_FD_184404 | JGI IMG/M metagenome (GOLD analysis project Ga0207713, IMG submission 184404) | Switchgrass rhizosphere microbial communities from Kellogg Biological Station, Michigan, USA - KBS S6-4 metaG (SPAdes) (version 2) | ecosystem: Host-associated > Plants > Roots > Rhizosphere >...
TGCCGAAGTAATTACCAGTAAATTTATAGCCACTAGCATAACCACGCCCATGACCATAGCGGAATGGGCAGTCAATTTCTGCCTGAATATTCAAAATAATTTGTTTATTCTCATTTCGAGCAATCCACGAAAAGTATTTCGGAAGTCGCATCTTTTCCCCAGTCGGTGAGATGTAGTCATCGACTTGATGAGAAATAACGTCAAAGCTAACATCTGTATAAATTTCTGCGGGTCGCTCAAGATATCTAACATGCAGGGTATAAGCTACCGTCTGTCCCGCAATATCTGCTTTAGTAAGAAGAAGTTGAGTGGTCTCGTTTAAATTAATAATTTGATAAGTAAAAAAATCAAGCGGCAGTTTATAAGCGTCAGGAAGAAGTTTGTTTATGAAACTATGTGGACCAACTGCTCGTGCATATTCATATGTACAGAGTCCCTTACTTTCAATGCGCTCTGCTTGATAACTTAAAAAGCCTTTAAACTTTGCTAATAAACTAAAATGATCATAAATTGGTGTTTTTATAAACCACGAAACATGTGATGTAACATCAATATCAAAGTCGAAATCAAGTCCATCATAATGTCCATGGATATGAACTTGCGGGAATTTTCCTTGAATTGAAATCTCTTTGCCTAGTTCTATTAAGCTGCCATCTTTATTAATTTGTGTATCTTTGGGAATGATATACGCCTTAAGCAAAGCTTGCTCAACCGCGGCAGTACTTGAAAAGAACGTGGCTGTTTTTCTTGGGTCTTCATTAATTATGTCGTCATGATCAAAGGCTAGCGCACCGGGCGTGCCTAATAAAATCATAATGTTTAGATAACGATGCGGTTCAGGTAAAAGTGGAAAAAAGATACCGTAATGTGTCCAGCTATAATATTTTTCGTCAACTCGAGGTTGGATGATATGAGACTGAGTAAAAGGAATAGTTGAGTATTTTTCTGCTTGATCCAAGGCGCCTTGCGCGAGCAATAAGCTTCGACCAAGAACTTTGCAGCCTATAGAAATTTTTGGCAATTGTTTTTTCATATATAAACCTAAATAAGGATAGGACTATCTTTGTTTTAGGTTATGAAAAACAACTGCCAAATCTAAGCGGTTTTCAGGCCAAAGCTAAGGCTTTGCGGGACATTCGTCGTTTAATTGTTAGACAACTGTTTTAACCGATTTAAACCAATCCAATGCTTTGAGAACTGGTAAGCAGCACGTCCAGAGCGTTGACCACGCATTTGGCACCAACGTAAACTCTCGGCACGAACTTCATCATTAAAAGGCATATTTGCCTTTTGGATATAATGTTCTACGATTTCTAAATATAAATTCTGATCCATTGGATAAAAAGATAACCACAAACCAAAACGATCTGACAAAGAGATCTTTTCTTCAATCGCTTCTTGAGGGTGTAGTTCAGTATATTGAGGAACATCGACCTTGGTTACAGGTGTATTTTCATGCATGAATTCGGGTAACAAATGGCGACGGTTACTGGTCGCATAAATAATAAAATTACTCGCACCAGATTGTAATGAGCCGTCCAATACACTTTTTAAACTACGATAGTTTTCATCTTCAGCATTAAAAGCCAAGTCATCGCAATATACGATGTATTTTTCAGGTCGATTTTGAATGATTTTTTGAATTTTAGGTAAATCTGCCAAGTCATCACGTTCAATTTCAATTAAACGTAACCCTTGAGGGGCATATTCAGTCAATAAAGCACGAACAATAGATGATTTACCTGTACCACGTGAGCCCGTTAAAAGTACATCATTTGCTGGTAAGCCATTTAAAAATTGCAAAGTATTTTGAATGATTTTTTCTTTTTGGCGCTGAATGCCTTTTAAGTCATCTAAATAAATATTCTTTGGGGTATGGATGGCTTTAAGTTGCTGATTTTCCCATCTAAAAGCAGGTGCAGTAAAATCTGTTTCTTGTTTAGGTTCAGGTAAGACCTGCTGTAATTGATTTAATACAAGTGATAATGTCTGAACTAAATTGTCTGGTAAATCAATGGTAGCCATGGTAAGTCAATCATGTTAAACAGTAATTTACTAGGATACTAACACCGAAATTAACAGGCTGACAAAAAAGTTGTTGCTATACAGTTTATCGGTTTTGCAATTGATTGAAATCTTCAGACCGCGCATAGTGTGGTCATGTCTATTTAGTAAAATCATCTGTGAAGATGAGGACGAAATATGTTTGAAAAAATACGAAGTGATATGAATCCGCATCAGGCTTACCGTATCAAAAAATTACAACGTCAATTAGACATGGCTGAATCTTATGAAGAGTGGAAGTCTTTTGCATTAAAACTAGATGAAGAAACAGGGGTGCAAGAGTGGAAGTTCGATAATAGTTCACCTTATTTTGATGCAGAACTCATTTCTTATCGATATACCTTACTGAAAAGATACCGCCAGCAACATCGAACGCTAGACCTCATTTATTTACTCAAAGAAGGCCTAACCTACGATATTGCAAATATTGGTCACCCAATGCTTTTTGCTGCAACACATGTGGGCACAAAAAAACTAATCGAAGACTATATTGAAGAGGTTAGCCAAAGCTTAGCCTATATAGCTTCAAGTGAGTGTATTACTTTCCAACGCAAAGAAAAAATTGAGTTTTTTGAAAATTGTGAAAAAGCATATGGACAACCGGCTCTTATGTTCTCGGGTGGAGCGACGTTAGGTCTTTTTCACACAGGGGTGTGTAAAGCTTTAATTGAACAGGATTTAATGCCTAAAGTATTGTCTGGCTCAAGTGCAGGGGCAATTATGACAGGCATGCTTGGAACTTCTGCTAGTGAAGATGTTCAAAATTTATTAAATGGAGAACAATTCTTTAGTGATGCTTTTCATTTTAGAAAACTTCGTGAACTCATTAAAGGAAATGGTGGAATTGCCGATGTGCACTATTTGAAAAAATTCCTTGTTGAAAACTTAGGTGATCTCACGTTTGAAGAGGCTTTCAAAAAATCTGGTTTAAATATTAATGTTGCGGTTGCACCCTATGATGCAACAGAAAACCCGCGCATTATGAATGCCATTATGACCCCGAACGTTTTGGTATGGAGCGCTGTGTTGGCTTCATGTGCCGTACCTGTGTTATTTCCACCAGTACGTTTAACCAGTAAACGTTATGACGGTGAACATACCCCTTATATGGCAAATACAAAATGGGTAGATGGCAGTGTAAGAAATGATTTTCCGCAAGAAAGAATGGCGCGTCTATATAATTTAAATTACACCATCGCCAGTCAGGTGAATCCGCATATTGTTCCATTTATGCAAAATGATGCAGACCGCTTTCGTAAGGATGTTTTAAGTTGGCCTGAACGTATTTTAAGACGTCAAGGCAAAGTATTGTCAATGGGAATAATGGACTTTACGCGTCAAAGACTTGGTTCTATTTCTCCGATTAGGAGATTGCTCGATCATGGATATGGCGTAATGGGGCAGCGTTATTATGGCGATGTTAATATTATTGCTAAATATGGCTTGAGTCACTATACCTATACTTTGCAAAACCCACGTCCACATTTGTTTAAACGTTTGCAACGAGAAGGGGAACGCGCGACTTGGCCAAAAATTTCTTCGATTGAGACCCATGCTCGTATTGGCAAGACGATTCAGCATTGCTTAGAAGTTTTGCGTTTTGAAGAAAAGCAACAACAGCCAGAGTCTTACTATGCTGAAGCATGATTTTGCTTCTCATATAGAAAACTTAACATATGTTACAAAGCCTAGAAGTTCAGCTTTAGGACGGCATCTATGGACATGTTCTGTAGATGCTAGAAATTACTGGTTAAAATATCATTTACCTGAAAAGCATCTTCAAAGTGAGCAAGACTTCATACACGAACAATTGTTTTACGAAGAAATTAATCACAAGAAACCTGCGTGGCTTTTGCCCCATAAATTAATCGAAGTTAGTACCATTCCTCAATTAAACCATTCTTTAGGTCAGGTTTTAATTTTACCTGATACTGATTTGTGGTTTGGTTCATTGCCTCATGAAACTAATTTAACAGATGTGTACCATACGATTTGGTTCGCGCTAGATAAGCTCGCAGAACTTCATAGATTGGGTTGGATTCATGGAGATATTAAGAGAGAGCATTTTCGAAAGTTTGATCAAAAACCTTACTTGATTGATTTTGAGAAAGCCCGACTTTTGACGAGTTCAGATTCAGTGATGGATGCAACACCACGTTATATGGCACCTGAACTCTATCAAGGTCATGGCAAAAGTGTACAAAGCGATTTATATGCACTTGGAATTGTTCTGTATGAATGGTTAACCCAAACTCGCTTAGAAGCAGGGAGTTACTATGATTGGGCAGTATTGCATTGCCAAAATTTAACCATTCAATTACCAACACAGTTTATGAATTTTTATCCATTACTTTCAGGTTTATTGCAAAAACAACAAAAAAATAGGTTTGCAAACGCGTTTGAAGCGCTGAATTGTTTAAAAGCAGTTTCAATCTGATAAAAATCATTGATCTAGTATCTGTATACAATTTACACGGTCAGTTTTTTTTAGAAAAAAAACACTTGTCACTGTTAGATCTTATCGCTAATATACACAGCCATCGGGGGCGTGGCGAAATTGGTAGACGCACTGGATTTAGGTTCCAGCGCCGCAAGGTGTAAGAGTTCGAGTCTCTTCGCCCCCACCACTTTAAGTTAAATCTTAAAGTTGATTTGGATGTTAAGTCATCTAGATCTTGGAAGAGGATTGGTGTAATGGTAGCATGACGGTCTCCAAAACCGTTCGTCAAGGTTCGAGTCCTTGATCCTCTGCCACATTTATTTTAAATAAATGTCCCAGATGGGGGCGTGGCGAAATTGGTAGACGCACTGGATTTAGGTTCCAGCGCCGCAAGGTGTAAGAGTTCGAGTCTCTTCGCCCCCACCATTAAAGGAAGCAAGACGATGTTCTTGCTTTTTTTATGATTAAATCATTAGCTATTTAATCATAAATATAGAGGATTGGTGTAATGGTAGCATGACGGTCTCCAAAACCGTTCGTCAAGGTTCGAGTCCTTGATCCTCTGCCAATGATTTAAAAATGAAGCTCCTTTTTAGGAGTTTTTTTATTGCCTGAATTTTTAAAGCTCAAATTATTTCAAGTCTTCGTTCATATTTTCATCTGTCGCTTGATAAGTCATAAACAGTTATCTTTCTGTTCCTCGATATTTTAACTAATTAGACGTAAGGTGTTGGTTAAGTAGGGAATATACTAAATTTTTAGTGGCTTTATTAAGTTATTGTTTTTCTGATTTTTATTATAATTTATAAATTTTTTTTCATAAAAAGCTTGAATAGAAATTTATTTCATGTATCATGCTCTTAACTAGAAAAAAGTCTTGTTAGTAAATCTTCTTTAAAGTATCGTAGTTTTAGTCATAATCCTTCGTTTTTTAAGATCTTAACTCAATTTGTTATTCTTTTTTCAAAGTTATGTTAGTGTCATTATTAAATGATACTAAAATATTAGAAATCAGTAGGATATATCATGTCTAATACAGTAAGTGGTACAGTAAAATGGTTTAACGAAACTAAAGGTTTCGGTTTCATTCAACAAGATAATGGTCCAGATGTGTTTGCTCACTTCAAAGAAATTTCTGGCTCAGGTTTCAAAACTTTGCACGAAGGTCAACGTGTAACGTTTACTGTTACTCAAGGGCAAAAAGGCCCAAATGCTGTAAATATTATTCCACAATAATATTTCAGTAAGAAAAAAAGCACTTTTTAGTGCTTTTTTTTATTTTAGTCGTTTAAAAGAAATTCTGTTGTCCTTTTAAATGCTATAAAAGCCCTCTAATAAGAGGGCTTTTTATTTTATATCCAGTATGTAAGTCTAATAATATCTCTTATCTCTTATCTCTTATCTCTTATCTCTTATCTCTTATCTCTTATCTCTTATCTCTTATCTCTTATCTCTTATCTCTTATCTCTTATCTCTTATCTCTTATCTCTTATCTCTTATCTCTTATCTCTTATCTCTAAAATTAGTCATTTGTTTAATGCTTAGTATAGGGAAGAAATATAAATTATCAGGAATAGATATATGTTAGATTGAAGAATCTTTAGATAAAGAAATTTTATATTTCACGGAATTGTTAATGAACGTTCGACTGTGTTATGCCAGCCAACGAAACGAAAAAAATGAAGACTTACTGCAAGATTTACGTGATATCTTGACAGAAGCTCGAAATTTCAATGATTTTAATCAAATTTGTGGTGTGCTCTATTATGCTGATAATGCTTTCTTTCAATGCCTAGAAGGTGAAAAAGAGTTAGTGGAAAGATTATTTGAAAAAATTAAAAATGATCAAAGACACTATAATGTTAAATGGCTATGTACATATTCCATTGAGCAGAACTCTTTTCAGCGTTGGTCAATGAAATATGTACAGCGCAATACAAATATTGAATCTTTCTTTTTAAGTATGGGAGAAACTAGTTTTAATCCCATTCGTCTTGATGAGCAGAATTTAAAAACTTTCTTAAATGAATTAATGATTGCTGATCAAACTAAGATGAATACAGTTAAGAAAGTGGGTATGGTTAAGCGTGGGGTGAACCCTTTTTAGCTATCATATCAATAGGGATGGTCTTGAGTTTAGGAATTATCTTACTCATAACAAGATAGATAATAACTGAACTCGCGAGCATCCATATCACTTCTAAGCTTTGGCTAATCACAAACATTGCCCAGTAAAAAAAGCTAAATAAGGCAAGACATAGGCCGCTACCTTTGAAATACCAAGTAATAAAGATTCCAAAAAGTGCTGAAGAGAGCAGAAGGTTCGTTGTCTCGTTCATTCCTAGATAGTTAAAAAAAATAATCAGTAAGCATAAAGCTAACATTGATAGTAAATATACAAATATATTTTTTGCAATAAACATTTTCTATATCCTATCTGATGACTAAAAGGTATCTTTCCTCTGTTTCCAGAGGAAAGACAGTACATATTAATTTTTTGAGATTCTTTTTCTATTATTAGGAGTTTTATATTAATAAAGATAACGTTATCGTTTCTCCAGATCTCTTCATTAATATTCAGCTTTCTATCTAATAGTAAAAAGTGCTTATATGTACTGAAATTAATTATAGGAAAAACAATCGGTTATGTTGTAAGTTTCGGCTTACATGGTTGTGAGAAATTACCTACAATTGGTTATAAAATAGACAATATTTACAAAATAAAATTTACTTGAAATTTATATTTAACAATGACTTATTTTGATTTATTGTTGAGATTAATTTTACATAAATAACAAAAAGTAACATGTGTTCTAGCAAGCATATTTCTAAAAATAAAAATATTAGGTTTTAAAGGAATATTCAGTAAAAAATTTATTTTATGAAATTATCAGAATAAGTATTTTTAATATGAAAAATTAATAATTAGAAGTTATATAACCTAATTTATATATTAGAAAGTAGATATCCTTATCCCGTTTTGATGATTTTTTATTATTAAAATTTAGAGAGGGTTGGCAACCATACTGAGATAAGTAATGTTAGCGCCATCATTTTATTAAAAATGTTCATATGCTTTGTTTGTGAAAATAATCGATTGCTTAGCCTGCCCGCTAGAGCCCACATGTATAAGCAAGGAATAGCTATAACTAAAAAAATGAAGGATAAAATTGAGACATTCACCCAGATATCTTGCCCTTGTTTTGTATAGACACTAATCACTGCAAAAGCCATCATCCATGTTTTAGGATTAATTGCTTGCATAAAAAAGCCAGCCTTAAAACCTATAGGAGTCTGTTGTTTATCTTGTTCTAAATGAGTAGTGGGGTGATAGCTATATAATTTCCAAGCCAATGAGGTGAGCCAGATTAAACCAATGGATGTCATTATTTTTTGAATAATTGGGTAGGCCAGAAGGGTTGAACCTAGCCCAATGCCAACGATGAGCACAAGTAGAGCAGCCCCGATGCAAGAACCTAAAATGACAGGAATAGTTTTAGAAATTTTATAACGGCTACTTAAGTTTAAAATTATAAAATTAGTTGGACCGGGAGTAATTGAGGCAACAATAGCAAATAATGAAAATGCAGTAAGGTTTTCCATCTTGTCTACTTGAGTTAATAGGGAGAGATAAGATGAAATAATTAAGATTTTTAATCTTGAAGATTTGTGCAGATTTTTCTATAGGCCGCAGGTGTTAAACCATAGCAGCGCTTAAACCAGCGACTTAAATGACTTTGGTCAGCAAAGCATAAATCTGAAGCAACTTGTGCAGGAGATATGCTTCTGGCGAGTAAATCACGTGCTCGCGTAAGTCTGAGTTGGATCAAATATTGATGAGGAGCCAAATGAAACGTTGCTTTAAAAATGCGGTGAATATGATATCGGTCTAGGCCTGTCATGCGAGCGATGTCTTCAAGCCCTATATCTTCAAATAGATGATCATGCAAAATATCTCGGATTTGGTATGCGATTCGAGGCGTGTGAGTAGAAGATGATTGGTGAGCTTTTTTTAACCATTTCCCTTGTGCGATATACTGAATAAGTAGGTCTAGACTATTATCTTTGACAATATTCATTTCTTTATAGTGCAGATGCTGGAATGCTTGAGAAGTAATAATAGCGAGCTGTTCATCTGACTTTAATGGTGCATCAATCACTAACTCGTAGTGATCAGGGCTATTATGAAATAAACCTTGGATACGTTGTTTTAACCAGTCTGGATGTAGGTAGAGCATTTGGTAGGTAAAGCCATCAGACGCAGGAGCATGTCCATCATGGATTTCTTCTGGTTCAAGCATAAAGACTTGCCCCGCATGACTATTGATTTGCTTTTTACGACAATGAAATTGTTGAATGCCGGATTCAGTTACACCAATTAAATAGCTCGAATGCCAGTGGGGATCATAAGCATGACCAGTAAAATGGGCACGGATTGTTTCAATACCTGTATTGGTATCTTTTGAAATATCCACCCAGTTACCCATAACAATCCACCCATAAATTTTTAAGTTTAGCCCTTAGAACGGTACAAAAGAGGTGAGTGTAGTTCTAGAAGATTTGTGCAAAATCTTTAAAAATTTAGATGGACTATTCACCAGCGTACAACATCTACGCTGGTTTTCAATATTGTTTAAACGAACTAATTTGAACGCTCAACTAACCAATTACTTATTTCTGGCCAGACTGAAGTAGGGGCTTGGCTTCCGGAAACGACACCCATGTGTCCACCCGGTACGACCTTAAACGTTTTATCTTGGCTGCTAATTAAATCCATGAGTGGCTTAACAGCATCAGTGGTCACAATAATATCAGTACTGCCACCCAGTGCTAATACTGAACATTCAATATCTTTTAGATAGGCTGTAAGTTCACCGAATTTCACCACACCGTTGGATAATTCATTATCAATCCAGAAACGAAGGATGATGTCACGCATGACTCCACCCGGATACGCCAGCATGTTATCGATAAATGAACTAGAAGTTGCGTGATCAATAATAAACTCTCGGTTATCGAGGTTTTTAAAAAGTTCCCAATACGTTTTTAGATTTCCAATTGGGTCGGTTAATTTAAAGCCTAGTGTGTTTTGCCATCCATGAATATGAAATGCCTTACTTGGCACATGGTGACGAATACGAAACGGCGTATGTTTGCGAACCCATTGTGCAGGTTTGGTTAAGCTACCATAGAGTTTGCCCATATATCCGGCTTTATGCGTATCGATAGGGGAAGCTACAATAATTAAGTTTTTAATATCTTTGTCTTTAAATAATGCGGTATAGCAGAGTGAAAGTGCACCGCCTAAACTCCAACCATGTAAAGAAAGTTGTTGCTGACCACTGTGCAAGCGGACCTGCTTTAACATTTCAGGCATAAAGACTTTAATGTAGGTGCCAAAATTGTATTTTGCTTGGTGTCGGGTGGGTACGCCCCAGTCAATTAAATAGACATCAAAACCTTGTGCTAAAAAGAAGCGGACAAAGCTGCGTGTAGGAAACAAATCATAAATGAGCATGTTAACTGCTAGCGGCGGAACGATAACTAACGGTACGCGGTGTTTAGGTGTAGAAGTATTCGTCTCATTTCTATAATGCCGTAAGCTAATAATTTCATGCTTATGAATCACGTCAAAGGGCGTTTTTCCTGACAACGCAATTTGAGGGCCTCTAAAAAATAGATCCGATGCATTGATCAGC
>Ga0207713_1003755_pt1 | contig 10197 bp, 10 predicted proteins | sample KBSS64metaG_FD_184404 | JGI IMG/M metagenome (GOLD analysis project Ga0207713, IMG submission 184404) | Switchgrass rhizosphere microbial communities from Kellogg Biological Station, Michigan, USA - KBS S6-4 metaG (SPAdes) (version 2) | ecosystem: Host-associated > Plants > Roots > Rhizosphere >...
CGCGGGGACCGTGACGCCGGCCGATGGGCGATACCGGCCGCGGGGACCGTGACGCCGGCCGGTAGGACACGACCGTTGGTCGTGTCCCTCTCAAACTCAACCGGCGAAGTGCGCCTTCACCAGCTTGGACACCAGGCCCATGTCGGCCTGGCCTGCCAGCTTCGGCTTCAGCGCGCCCATCAGCTTGCCCATGTCGGCGGCGCTGGCGGCGCCGGTTTCGGCAACGGCGGCCTGGATCGCAGCCACGATCTCGGCTTCGCCCATCTTGGCCGGCAGGTAGGTGTCGATCACCACCAGCTCGTCGCGCTCGATCTGCGCCAGGTCTTCACGCTGGGCCGCTTCGTACTGGCTGATCGAGTCCTTGCGCTGCTTGACCATCTTGTCCAGCACGGCGATGACAGCGGTGTCGTCCAGCTCGATGCGCTCATCCACTTCGCGCCGCTGGATTTCCGCCTTGATCAGGCGGATCACGGCCAGCTTGTGCTTGTCGCCCGCCTTCATGGCGGCCTTCATGTCTTCGGTGAGCTGCAGCTTCAGGCTCATGGAACACCTCGTATCGATGAAAAGGGTGGAAACGCAAAAAGCCGGTAACGCTCGCGCGTTCCGGCTTCGGCTCCGCCGCGACAGGACACGCCTGCCGCATCGAAGTTGCGTCCGATCAGTACAGGCGCTGACGCTTGGTGACGTCGCGCGACGAGCGGCGCAGCTGACGCTTCACAGCAGCAGCAGCCTTACGCTTGCGCTCCTGGGTCGGCTTTTCGTAGAACTCGCGCTTGCGGGTTTCGGCCAGCACGCCGGCCTTTTCGCAGGTGCGCTTGAAGCGACGGAGCGCAAACTCGAAGGGCTCGTTCTCGCGGACTTTAACGCTGGGCATGGAATCTCCGGGACACAGTAGAACCGGGTCACGCCCGGTGAGAGCCGCACATTATAGCGGCGAGAAAAGAACTTGCAACCCACCCCGGCAAAGTTCCTGGCCTCGGGTAGGGAAGGGCGCGCTGGCGGTACGTCTGCCAAGGCCTCAAGAGGTCCATAATAGCAGCCATGCGAGTACTTGGTATCGAATCTTCCTGCGATGAGACCGGCGTAGCGGTATACGACACCGCCGTGACCGGCCCGGACGCCCTGCGCGCCCATGCGGTCTACAGCCAGATCGCCCTTCACGCCGAATACGGCGGGGTGGTGCCCGAGCTGGCCAGCCGCGACCATGTGCGCAAGCTGCTGCCGCTGATCCGCCAGACCCTGGCCGACGCCGGGCTGGGCGTGGGCGACATCGACGGGGTGGCCTATACGGCCGGCCCCGGCCTGGTCGGCGCGCTGCTGGTGGGGGCGGGCGTGGCCCGCTCGCTGGCCTGGGCGCTGGAGGTGCCGGCGGTCGGTGTCCACCATATGGAAGGCCACCTGCTGGCCCCCCTGATGGAAGACGACCCGCCGCAGGCGCCGTTCGTGGCCCTGCTGGTCTCCGGCGGGCATACCCAGCTGGTGGCGGTGGACCGGATCGGCCAGTACCGCCTGCTGGGCGAGACCCTGGACGATGCGGCGGGCGAGGCCTTCGACAAGACCGCCAAGCTCATGGGACTGCCGTATCCGGGTGGCCCGCAGCTGGCGGCGCTGGCCGAACGCGGCACGCCGGGCAGGTTCAGGTTCACCCGCCCGATGACCGACCGGCCCGGGCTGGATTTCAGCTTCTCGGGCCTGAAGACCCAGGTCCTGCTGGCCTGGCGCGACAGCGACCAGAGCGAGCAGACCCGGGCCGACATTGCGCGCGGCTTTGAAGATGCCGTGGTCGAGACCCTGGCGATCAAGTGCGAGCGCGCGCTGGATGCGGCGGGCACCGACGTGATCGTGGTGGCCGGTGGCGTGGGTGCGAACAAGCGCCTGCGCGCCAAGCTGCAGCAGATGGCCGAACGCCGCGGTGGCCGCGCCTGCTTCCCGCGCCCCTCGCTGTGCACCGACAACGGCGCCATGATCGCCTTCGCCGGCGCGCTGCGGCTGGAGGCCGGCCAGCACAACCCACCGCAGGTGCAGGTAACACCGCGCTGGGACATGGCGACGCTGCCGGCGGTGTAGGGAGCGGCGTCTCCATCGATTTCATTGATACTGAGATGGACGCAGCAGAATTGGGTGGCCTCGCGCTGCATGCTGTTGGGAACGAGGAGTGACCATGTTCAAGATCGATCTCAGGAAAGTTGTCACCGTTGACGCCGTAAGGGACGCCAAAAAGCGTCGGTAATCGTGAACGGGCCGCATGTCACGTACGGCACGTTGATTAAAGATGAAGGCGATATGGTGGGGCAAGTCGCCTATGCACATTCGAGGCACGTTCCGGCCGACCTCGTTACCATGGTCGCCATCTTCCACGTGGCACTCCTATGGACAAGGTATTCATCGAAGGGCTGGAAATCGACGCTCTGATCGGGATCTACGACTGGGAACGGCGGATCCGCCAGACCCTGCGCTTCGACCTGGAAATGGGCTTCGACAACCGCACGCCCGCCGCCAGCGACGACATCGCCGACACCCTCAACTACAAGGCCGTGAGCAAGCGGATCGAGCAGTTCGTGCGCGAATCCGACTTCGGCCTGGTTGAAACCCTCGCCGAGCGCATCGCCGAGATCGTGCTGCGCGAATTCGACGTGCAGTGGCTGCGCCTGAAGCTCAGCAAGCCCGGCGCCGTGCGCGGCGCCAAGGCCGTCGGCGTGATCATCGAGCGAACGGCGTCCTGATGGTGCAGGAAGCAGCAGTGGCCACCACGCAGTGGCTGGAAGGCGTTCAGCAGACCCTTGAACCCTGGCCCTGGGCCTATACCGCGCTGGTGCTGTGCGCGTTGGCGCTGGCCGCCTGGCTGGCCAACTTCGTCACCAAGCGGATCCTCCTGCGCGGCCTGCGCCGACTGGTGCGCCGCCTGCCGGGCAGCAGCGCCGGCAATGAAGGCGGCAGCAACCTGCGGGTGATCTCGCGGCTGGCCAACGTGGTGCCGAGCATGGTCATCGCGGCCGGCATCCGCATCGTGCCGGACCTGCCGCCGCAACTGGTGGAACTGGTGATCGGCGCCTGCCGGGCCTGGGCGGTGCTGACCGTGGCGCTGGCCGTTTCGCACGCGCTGGACGCCGCCAACGAACTGTACGAGCGCCGCCCCGATTCCCGCAGCAAGCCGATCAAGGGCTACCTGCAGGTGGTGAAGATCGTGGTCTTCATCATTGCCGGCCTGTCCATCGTCGCCACCCTGCTGGGCGTGAAGCTGGGCCCGCTGGTAACCGGCCTGGGCGCTGCCACCGCGGTGCTGATGCTGATCTTCCAGGACACCATCCTGTCGCTGGTAGCCAGTGTCCAGATCAGTGGCGATGGCCGCGTGCGGCTCGGCGACTGGATCGAAATGCCCAGCCAGAACGCCGATGGCGATGTGATCGACATCGCCCTGCACACCATCACCGTGCAGAACTTCGACAAGACCATCACCACCATTCCGACCAAGAAGCTGGTCACCGAATCGTTCAAGAACTGGCGCGGCATGCAGGAAGCCGGTGGCCGCCGGATCAAGCGCGCGCTGTACCTGGACCAGCACAGCGTCGGCTTCCTGGACGCACAGGCGCTGCAGCGGCTGGAGCAGTTCGCGGTGCTGGGCGACTACCTGCGCGAAAAGCAGGCCGAGCTGGCCGCCTGGAACAGCGGCCTGGAAGCGCAGGGCGTGAATGCAGTGAACGCGCGCCGGGTCACCAACCTGGGCACGTTCCGCGCCTACGTGGAGCGCTACCTGCGCCAGCATCCGGGAATCCATACGGACATGACCCTGCTGGTACGGCAGCTGCAGCCCACCACCGAAGGCCTCCCGCTGGAGGTGTACTGCTTCACCCGCACCACCGCCTGGGCGAACTACGAAGGCACGCAGTCGGACGTGTTCGACCACCTGCTGGCGATCCTGCCGGCGTTCGGGCTGCGCGTGTTCCAGGCCTCCAGCGATGCGATGTTGAGGGTCGCGCAGCAGCAACGGGTCGCCGCAGAGTAAGCTCCTGTGCCCCGTGCGCTGCCCAGGCGGCGCCGGGGAATCCCCCGGGGATGCAAGATGAACGTCAAAAATCCTCCACAACGGGCTCGAGAACGCTAGAATCTCGGCCTTGTAAACGTTTTCACAAGGACAGCCGGTGGCCTCCGATCGCATCGAAACCCTCATTGCCCAGATGACCGTCGAAGAAAAAGTCGGCCAATTGGGTGTATTCGCGGACATGGTCCGGCCCTTCGCGCCGGACGTGAACCCCGAAGCCAATGTCAGCAATGCCGACCAGGTGCTGCAGCAGGTGCGCGAGGGCAAGGTGGGCTCGCTGTTCAACGGGGTGGGCGTGGAAGCCGGCCGCCGCATCCAGCAGGTAGCGCTGGAAGAAAGCCGTCTGCGCATTCCGGTGATCCTGGCCGCCGACGTCATCCACGGCATGCGCACCGTGTTCCCGATCCCGCTGGGCGAAGCGGCCAGCTTCGAGCCGGACCTGGCCGAGCGCACCGCGCGCGCCACCGCCATTGAAGCCACCGCCGCCGGCCTGCACTGGACCTATGCGCCAGCCGTGGACATCGCCCGCGACCAGCGCTGGGGCCGCGGTGCCGAAGGCGCCGGCGAAGACGTGGTGCTGGGCTGTGCGTTCGCCGCCGCCCGCGTGCGCGGTTTCCAGGGCACCGACCTGCGTGCCGCCGACGCGCTGCTGGCCACGCCCAAGCACTTCGCCGCCTACGGCGCGGTGATGGCCGGCATGGAATACAACATGGTGGACATCTCGCCGCAGACCCTGCGCGACGTGCACTTGCCGCCGTTCAAGGCCGCCTTCGAAGCCGGTGCCATCACCGTCATGTCGTCGTTCAACGACATCAACGGCGTGCCGGCCAGTGCCAATGCGGAACTGCTGACCGACATCCTGCGCGGCGAGTGGAAGTTCCCCGGTGTCGTGATCTCCGATTACACCGCCGACATGGAACTGGTTGCGCACGGGTACGCCGCTGACGACCGCGACGCCACCGCCAAGGCATTCACCGCCGGCCTGGACCTGAGCATGCAGAGCGGCTTCTACGCCGTGCACCTGCCGGACCTGATCGAGAGCGGCGAAGTGCCGATGGCCACCCTGGACGAATCGGTGCGCCGCATCCTCAACGTGAAGGAAGCGATCGGCCTGTTCGACGACCCGTACCGTTCGCTGGACCTGGATCGCGAAGCCGACACCACCTATATCGCCGCGCACGACGCACTCTCGCGCGACGCCGCGCGCCGTTCGATCGTGCTGTTGAAGAACGACGGCAACGTGCTGCCGCTGCGCAAGGCCGGGCAGAAGATCGCCCTGATCGGGCCGTTCGTGCAGGACCGCGATAACATCGAAGGCTGCTGGACGCTGTTCGGCGACAAGTCGCGCTACGTCACCCTGGAAGCCGGCGTGCGCGCTGCGGTCAGCGATGAAAGCCTGCTGGAAGTCGTGCCCGGGTGCGATCTGGAAGTGGCCGTGCAGGACGGCATCGAACAGGCCGTGGCCGCCGCGCTGCGTGCCGACGTGGTGGTGCTGGCGCTGGGCGAGCCGCAGCGCTACAGCGGCGAAGCGCAGTCGCGCGTTGAAATCACGCTGCCGGCCGCGCAGCAGGCGCTGGCCGAAGCCGTGGCGATGACCGGCAAGCCGCTGGTGGTGCTGCTGCGCAATGGCCGCGCGCTGGCATTGCAGGGCGCGGTACGCAACGCGCAGGCGGTGGCCGTCACCTGGTACCTGGGCACCCAGACCGGTCCGGCCGTGGCCGACGTGCTGTTCGGCGACTACAACCCGTCCGGCCGCCTGCCGGTGAGCTTCCCGCAGGTGTCCGGCCAGCAGCCGTTCTTCTACAACCACCCGCGCACCGGCCGCCCGGAACTGCCGACCATGTCGGAATTCAAGGCACGCTGGCGCGAGATTCCGAATGCGCCGTTGTATCCGTTCGGCCATGGCCTGGGCTACACCACCTTCGAATACGGCGTGCCGCAGCTGAGCACGGCGTCGCTGGGCTGGGACGACACCCTGGAGATCACCACCACGCTGACCAATACCGGTGCCGTTGCCGGCGAAGAAGTGGTGCAGCTGTACATCCACGACCGCGTGGCGAGCCGGGTGCGTCCGGTGCGCGAACTGAAGGACTTCCGCAAGGTGGCGCTGCAGCCGGGCGAACGCACCGAGGTGCGCTTCAGCCTGGACCGCCACGCACTGGGCTTCACCGGCCGCGATGGCGTGTTCCGCGCCGAGCCGGGCCAGTTCGACCTGTGGGTCTGCGCCTCCTCGGCCAGCGGCGAGCCGGTGCTGTTCGAACTGCAGGCCAGCTGACGTAGCGCCGGGCTCTGCCCGGCCGCTTTCCACAACCGTCATCACCCCCGCACACAGCCCACGCTACCCTGCGCACTCGCATTTCATGGAGCCGCGCATGCGCCTGATCCAGATCCTGCTTCCCACGATGCTGCTGGCTGCATGCAGCCAGCCGTCCCCGCCGGCCAACGAGACCGCCGCGCCGTCGACCTCGCCGCCGACGACCACCGCACCTGCAGCCGCCGACGCAGACGCGCCGCAGGCAGGGCTGTCACCGGATGCGGTGGAGCCCACCACCGCGCCCACGCCGGATACGGCTCCTGCGGTGCCGGGAACCGATCCGGCCGCGACGGCGGCCGACGCTGCACCGGCCGAAGGCGGCGCGCGCGAGCGCATCGACCGCCTGCTCGGCAACGCCGATGCCTACGAACGTGTGTTCAACGACCTGCAGCGCGGCATTGCCGCCCATGACACGGCTGCCGTCGCCGCGCTGATGCGCTACCCGGTGCGGGTCAGCATCGCCGGCAAGAGCCAGAAGGTCGCCGATGCGGCAGCGTTCCAGCGCGACTACGACAAGATCGTCACCCCGTCGCTGGCAAAGCTGATCGGCGAGCAGAAATTCGACACCCTGTTCGTCAACTGGCAGGGCGTGATGCTCGGCCAGGGCGAGGTGTGGATCAACGGCGTATGCCCCGACAACGACTGCGCCAGAGCCGACGTCAAGGTCAACAATATCGGCCAATAACCTGACGTCGGGCCGGGCTGTGCCCGGCTGTCCACCAGCCGGGCAGAGCTTCGCGCGCGGTCAGGCCTTCGGGGTCAGCTTCAACAGCTTGCCGTTGCTGCCATCTTCCAGCAGCCAGATCGCGCCGTCCGGACCCTGTTCCACCTCGCGGATGCGTTCGCCCATCAGGAAGCGCTCGGCTTCGCGCGCGTTGTCGCCGTCGAAGGCCACGCGCACCAGCGAGGTGGACGACAACCCGCCGATGAAGCCGCTGCCGGTCCACTGCGGGAACAGCTTGCCGCTGTAGATGATGAAACCGGCCGGCGAAATCACCGGGGTCCAGGTCACCTTCGGCGCGGCGAATTCCGGGCGGGTGTCGTGGTCGGGAATGTCGCGGCCGTCATAGTGGTTGCCGTTGGACACGATCGGGTAGCCGTAATTGGCGCCGCGCGTGATCAGGTTCAACTCATCGCCGCCGGCCGGGCCCATCTCATGCACCCACAGCTTGCCGCGCGCATCGAAGGCGATGCCCAGCGCATTGCGGTGGCCCAGCGACCACACCTGTGCGGCGACGCCGCCCTGCGAGGCGAACGGGTTGTCGCCCGGCACGCTGCCGTCGTCATTGAGGCGGATGATCTTGCCCAGGTTGCCGCTCATGTCCTGCGCCGGGTCGAACTTCTGCCGTTCGCTGGAGGTGATCCACAACTTGCCATCCGGGCCGAACGCCAGGCGGTGCCCATAATGGCCCTTGCCTTCCACCTTCGGGGTCTGGCGCCAGATCACCTTCAGGTCCTGCAGCGCACCGCTGCCATCGGCGGCCAGCACCAGTCGGGCGCGGGCCACGGCGGCGCCGCGTGTGTCGTTCTCACCTTCCTCGGCGTAGCTCAGGTACACCAGCTGGTTGCTGGCGAACTTCGGGTGCGGCAGCACATCGCCCAGGCCACCCTGGCCGCCGTAGGCCACCTTCGGCACGCCGGTGATGTCAGCGCTCTTCTTCGTCTGCACGTTGAAATGCTTGAGCCGACCTTCCTTCTCGGTTACGAGCAGGCTGCCGTCGGGCAGGAAGGACATCGCCCACGGCTGGTCGAACCGGGCCACCTCGGTAGCGGTGAACGGCCACTGCGCCTTCTCCAGCTGCGGCGCGGCAGCCGTGCCGGCCGTGTCGGCGGCAACGCAGGCGGTGGTGAACAGGGCCGGGGTGGCAGCGAGGGCAATACTGAGCAACAGACGGCGGGTCATGGGAAATCTCCGGATGGGGATGCGAATGGCCAACCGGTGTTGTACACCATGCACATCAACGGGGCGTGGATCATCGGTCATCCCCATACGAAAACACCCGCGGCCGTCAGGTCGCGGGTGTCGGTGGCGATGCTGCGGCGGTCAGGTACCGCGCGGCACGCCCTTGTCCAGGTGCGACTGGTGCAGCGCCGTGGATTCGTCCCAGCCGCGGCGCACCGCATTGCGGGCCTGCGCCCAGGTCAGCTTGCTGGTGGCCTGCTCACGGGCCCAGCGCGACTCGAGTTCGGCTTCGACCTGCTCATAGGCGTCGATCACTTCATCGGCCCGGGTACGGGTGTGACGCGAGCTGTAGCCCAGGTAGTAGGCCGGTTCATAATCTTCGAAGCGCTGGTCGCTGTCGTAATACGGCTCAGCGCTGAAGCGCTCGCGCCAGTAGTCCGAAACTGCTTCGCGCGGCACGCCGTCTTCCGGCACCCGGCCGGGAATCTGGTAGTCAGGGCTCATATGTAGCTCCGGTGGGGTGAGGCTTCACCGTAACGCGGCGCCGGTTAACGCCATGAACGCGCGGAGTGAGCGTCGGATCAAAGCGTTTTGCGCGGCAGCAGGTAGATCACCCCGCCCACCGCGAATGCGATCAACGCCGCCGCGATGTTCTGCCAGCTCGCACTGGCAAACAACGCCAGGCACAGCAGCAGCGCCAGCACCGGAATCAGCGGCCCGCCGGGCAGCGTCAGCGCACCGGGGCGGTCGCGGAAACGCCGCGCCAGCACCAGCACCGCCGCTGCGGTACCGATGTACGCGAACAGCCGCGTGGTCATCGAAAGCAGTGCCAGCTGCACGAACGAACCGGACAAGGCCAGCACCAGTGCGATCAGGCCCTGGGTGACGATGGCGGCCGCCGGCGTGCGGAAGCGCGGGTGCACCTGCGCCAGCAGTTTCGGGCCGTAGCCATCGCGGGCCAGCGCGAACAGGAAGCGCGGGCCCATCATCATGGTGTTGCTGTTGGTGCCCAGGATCGAGATCGTCGCCCCCACGGTCAGGATCAGCGCCAGCGCCTCGCCGCCAAACCCTGCGGCGGCATCGGCAAGTGGCGTTGCCGAACCGGCCAGCCCGGGCAGCGTGCCCTGCGCGACGAACTGCACCGCCGCGTAGATCACCGTCACGGTGACGATCATGGTGATCAGCGCGAAGGGAATGTCGCGGCGCGGGTTGCGGTACTCGCCCGCGGCTGCCGGAATGTTCTCGAATCCCGCGTAGGCATACAGCAGCAACAGCGCCGCCTCGCCCATGCGCTGCAGGTCGTGCGGGTCCGGGCGGGTGCCGGAGAAGGCCAGGTCGGTGTCCACGTAGAAGGCGCCGATCGCCACGAACAGCAGCAGCGGCAGCATCTTGCCGACCACCAGCACGATCCCGGTGCGTGCCGCCGAACGCACCCCGGCCACGTTGACCGCGGTCAGGAAGCCCAGCGACACCACGATCACCAGCACCCGGCCCAGGTCGTGCCCGGCCCACGGCCAGAACCGCGCCACCGCGTCGGCCAGTGCGTTGCTCAGCGCGGCTGCCGAACTGATCCGGGTCAGCCAGATCATCCAGCCGATCTCGAACCCGGCAAACCGCCCGAATGCTTCGCGGGCATACAGGTAGCTGCCGCCGGGTTCGTCGAAATAGCTGGCGGCCTGCGCGTAGCACAGCACCAGCAGCGCCACCACGATGCCGGCGGCGACCACGCCCCACAGGCTGAACGGCCCCAGCAGCAGCACCGTCGCGGCCGGCAGCAGGTAGATGCCGCTGCCGATCACATCGTTGATCGACAACCCCACGATCTGCCAGCGGCTGACCGCGCGTTCCAGTTGCGGTTCGGGCGCGGCGCTCATCGGGGCGCTCCCGCCAGCAGCGGCAGGTTCCAGTCCTTCTGCAGGCGCTGGTACTGCGCGCGTGGCA
>Ga0207713_1003756_pt1 | contig 10196 bp, 10 predicted proteins | sample KBSS64metaG_FD_184404 | JGI IMG/M metagenome (GOLD analysis project Ga0207713, IMG submission 184404) | Switchgrass rhizosphere microbial communities from Kellogg Biological Station, Michigan, USA - KBS S6-4 metaG (SPAdes) (version 2) | ecosystem: Host-associated > Plants > Roots > Rhizosphere >...
CGACCGCCATGCCGCCGATCAGGTTGATGAACAGAATCAGCAGGCCGGCAATGGCGTCACCGCGAACGAACTTGCTGGCACCGTCCATGGAACCGTAGAACTCGGCTTCCTGGGCCACTTCCATCCGCCGCAGTTTGGCCTGGTTCTGGTCGATCAGGCCGGCGTTCAAGTCGGCGTCGATGGCCATTTGTTTACCGGGCATCGCATCGAGGGTGAAACGCGCGCTCACCTCGGAAATCCGCCCGGCACCTTTGGTCACCACGACGAAGTTGATGATCATCAAAATTGCGAAGACGACGATACCGACCACGTAGTTACCGCCGATCACCACCTCGCCGAAGGCCTGGATCACCTTACCCGCGGCGGCATGACCGTCCTGACCGTGGAGCATCACCACTCGCGTGGAGGCCACGTTCAGCGCCAGTCGCAACAGGGTCGCCACCAGCAGGATGGTCGGGAACACCGCGAAATCCAGCGGCCGCAACGCGTAAACACAGACCAGCAACACGACAATCGACAAGGCAATGTTGAAGGTGAAGAACACGTCCAGCAGGAACGGCGGCACCGGCAACATCATCATCGCCAGCATGACCAGCAGCAACAACGGCACACCCAGATTGCCTCGACTCAGGTCGGCAACGTTTGTGCGTGCAGTGTTGAATAACTGAGAGCGATCCACCGGTTTTCCCCGTTCCTTTAAAGCAGACTTTTTGACGCCTGAAGCAGGCGCAGAGCGGCTACTGCAAGAAGCCTTCCAACTTTTGCCGAGGCGGGGGAATAGAGGGGGGTATTGAGCGTTTGTAGCAGCTGTCGAGCCTGCTACAAAGGCAACGGACTGCAAACAGGGATCAACGTGCCGTCAGAATCTGCTCTTTGTGGATCGGGCCGAGATGAAGCGTCTTGCCGACCATGTACCGCGTACCTCTAAGCATTTGAAGACCCTCCACCTCTACAAAATCCTCCTCTGCATAACCGAGCACCACGACGGATAAAGGCGCCTTCGAAGCAACAGAAAAGTCGTGCCCTTGCATGAGGTTAAGCGCCCATTGAAAGCGAATGACCGGCAAGTCTTCGACGTTGATCTCGTCCCCATTCTCCCAACGAAAATCCTTACGCGCGACCACCTGCAAACTATCATCGGCCACATTGAATCGGGGCTTTTGATAACACTCCTCCAGCCCTCCACTTGACCACTTGTCCATGTAATTACCCGAGGAAGTGAAGACATCGAACAACGCGCTGTTATTACCAATTTTGCCAGCCGCATCGAAGAAGTAGTTGTATGCATAGTGGTAGCCGAGCCCGTCCAGCTCGGGACGAATCGCATTGATAGGGTTACCCAGATAACCCGGGATATAGGCATTGGCCATTTGCACAAAGTGCGTAAAGTCCAGCGTCATGTCGAACGTAGCCGAGTAACTGATCGTGCGCTTTATCCGATCTTCCTCCAGGACTCCTGAAACAAATTCCAACGCCATTCCTTGAAGCTTCCTGTATTCAAGTTCTGCCATGACCGTAACCTCAAATGCCTAAATGAACGCCCCTCCATAGCGATCAACCACTCATTGAACGACCATGGCAAGAACATCGAAGGGGAGAATCCCCAAGGCCATGACATCGTTTAAGAGGAAGCGTGTCTACTGTCAGAACTAACAGGTAGAGCAAGCATTTCGACAGACGGTGCAGTGCAAATGCGTTTTTTTGGATGATGGAGCAACCTCCATCTACCACTCAACCGTTCGTCGCTACTGTCAGATCTGACAGTAGCCATGAATAGCGCCCTGGAGGCCAGATAAAGCAGCCCGACAGAGCAACATCCCTCCTGGAGAGAATCTTGTGACTTCGATCACCGCCGTTACAGACCCAGCAACCCCAAAAATCCTCGAAGCCTATGGTTCCGCAGGGGATCGGCTCGACTTCGACAGCGTTTACCATCGTGATTTCATCACCGCTCAAGTCCCCTATTACACCGGCATGGCTCGGGGTCATACAGTTCGCATGACCTGGGAGAATCCTCGGCACATCTATCATTCAGAGGTGGTGACCGTCGGTACACCGGGGGTCATTAATATTCCGATCCCACGCATTGAAGTGGTTGATGCCATCGGCCATACGGTCAAGGTCTACTACACCGTGCGTACCGCACCGGGCACCGCGCTGATTCCTTCCAGAACTCTGCAGCTGTATATCGACCCCTACGAGTTCGATTTACTGGCACCGACCCTGTCGACAGATCAGAAAACCCTGAGCGTCAGGTACGTGGGCATGGTGCGCGGCTACACCATTCGCATACGCGCTACCGGCAAAACCACATGGGATAGCGACGAGCGCGAAGTGCAGACTGGCATCACTCCAACCTTCACACTTCCTTCGAACTGGATCGCAGAAAATCGGGGCATCGACACCCGGATCAATTACAGCGTTTACAAATCTGGAAGTGGGCAGCGGTTCATGTTTTCGAAGGTGTTGAGGGTACGAGTGGGTGAAGCAATACCAGAGCCCATACTGTTCGAGAATTTTGATGGTCAGCCACATAGCAGTATTGCGGCGGGTCAGAGCATCCATATCGCAAGCATGACAATTACACACACATCGGGTCCAAATACATCGGGCATTCAAACGTATACGGCCCCCGTAGCAGGCATGCTGGCAGGCCCTGCCATTGTCACAAACTCCGGTAACGAATCCCCGACAGGACAACAGCTGATAACCCTAAACCTCAAATCGCCCTATTCGCGGGTCAGATTTGCCTACACCTATCAACTTAGGGCAGCCGAAATCTATTTTTCCGATACTGCCGGAAATGTTGGTCAAAGGAGCCTACCCGCCGACGCCAGCAATGGTCATAAATGGATCGACTATTCAGCACCAACAGGAAGAAAAATCACCACGATTCAGATCGTGTCGAGAGATTGGTCCTACCTCGATTACTTTCAGTTCTGGGTCTAAAACAGATCATGGCAGCCACGAAGAGGTAAATACTGCCGCCGCATCTCTCAAGAATCGCGCCGTAAATCCGGCGGAATCGGCAGGTCGTCCTTGAGCGGATCCGGACGTTTACCCTTGCCGGCGCGGTGCTGGCGGATCTGGTAGACGTAAGCGAGCACCTGGGCGACGGCAAGGTAGAGCCCGCCAGGGATTTCCTGATCAAGTTCGGTGGAGTAGTAGATCGAACGCGCCAGCGCTGGCGACTCAAGCAGCAGCACTTCGTTGGCCACCGCGATTTCCCGGATCTTCAAGGCCAGGAAGTCGCTGCCCTTGGCGATCAGCATCGGCGCCCCGCCCTTGTCCGGATCGTACTTGAGCGCTACGGCGTAGTGGGTAGGGTTGGTGATGACCACATCGGCGTCGGGGATCGCCGCCATCATCCGACGCTGGGACATTTCGCGCTGCAGCTGGCGAATGCGCTGTTTAACCTCTGGCCTCCCTTCCTGATCCTTATGCTCGTCACGTACTTCCTGCTTGGTCATCAGCAATTTTTTGTGGCTCTGGTAAAGCTGCACCGGGACATCTACCGCGGCAATCAGAATCAGCCCACAAGCCATCCACAACGTACTCCAGCCCACCAACTGAACGCTATGGATGATCGCCTGCTCCAGCGGTTCATGGGCAATGCGTAACAGATCGTCAATGTCCGAACGCAGGACGGACAATGCAACGAATAAAATCAGCAGGAATTTGGCCAGCGCCTTGAGCAGTTCGATCAGGGCACTGCTGGAGAACATCCGTTTGAGACCCGCAGCCGGGTTCATCCGGCTGAATTTTGGGGCAAGGCTACTACCGGCGAACAACCAGCCACCCAAGGAGACAGGCCCCAGGAATGCCGCCAGCAGCAGCGTCAGCAATATCGGCTGCACCGCCAGAATCGCGATCTTGCCGGAATGCAGCAGGTACTGCCCCATCGCCCCCGGAGTGAGCAACACTTCCCGCGGCAGCGAAAAGTTCAGACGCATGATTTCCAGCAGATCCTGGGCCAGCCCGCCGCCGTAGATCAACAACCCGCCAGCACCGGCCAGCATGGTTGCCAAGGTATTGAGTTCTTTGGATCGGGCAATCTCGCCCTTTTCCCTGGAGTCCTTTTTGCGCTTATCCGTGGGGTCTTCTGTTTTATCCTGACCACTCTCGCTCTCGGCCATGGCTAGCGCGCCTGTGCCATATCACGTAATAGCTGCAGGGCCTCGGTGGCCAAGGGCTGATACTGATTGAGAATGTCGCCGAGACCGACCCAGAAGATCACCAGACCCAGAACCAGGGTCAGCGGAAAACCGATGGAAAAGATGTTCAATTGCGGTGCCGCCCGCGTCATCACCCCGAAAGCGATGTTAACCACCAACAACGCCGTAATCGCGGGCAAAACCAGCAGCATCGCCGCACCCAGCACCCACCCCAGCTTGTTGGCTATTTCCCAGAAGTGGTTGATCAACATCGCGCTGCCGACCGGCAAGGTGGTGAAGCTTTCCGTCAACACCTCGAACACCACCAGATGCCCATTCATGCCGAGAAACAACAGGGTAACGAGCATCGTCAGGAACTGACCGATCACCGCTGCCGACACGCCGTTGGTAGGGTCGACCATAGACGCGAAGCCCATCCCCATCTGAATCGAAATGATCTGCCCGGCGACGACAAACGCTTGAAAAAACAGCTGAAGGGAGAGACCCATCAATGCGCCGATAATCACCTGTTCAGCGATCAGCAGGAGCGCGCTCAGGTCCAGCGCATGAACCTGTGGCATCGGTGGCAGGCCGGGCACGACGACCACTGTGATTGCCAGGGCGAAATACAAACGTACGCGGGTCGGCACCAGGGTCGTGCCAAAGATCGGCATGGTCATCAGTACCGCGCCGATGCGAAACAGCGGCAGTATGAAGGAAGCTACCCACGTGCTGATCTGGGTATCGGTCAGCTGAAGCAGCGACATGGTTTAGCCGATGACCTGAGGAATACTGCCATACAACTGCAGGATGTATTCCATGAAGGTCTGCACCAGCCACGGACCGGCGACGATCAGCGTCACCAGCATTACCAGCAGGCGCGGCAGGAAGCTCAGGGTCTGTTCGTTGATCTGGGTCGCGGCCTGGAACATCGCCACCAACAGGCCCACGAGCAAACTCGGAATCACCAGCACGGCAACCATCATGGTGGTCAGCCACAGTGCTTCCCGGAAGATGTCTACCGCAACTTCTGGCGTCATGGCGATACACCGCCGAAGCTGCTCGCGAGCGTACCGATGATCAACGCCCAGCCATCCACCAGCACGAACAACATGATCTTGAACGGCAGGGAAATGATCAGTGGCGAGAGCATCATCATCCCCATCGCCATCAGGACACTGGCCACGACCAGGTCGATGATCAGGAACGGAATGAAGATCATGAAACCGATCTGGAACGCGGTTTTCAGCTCGGACGTGACGAACGCCGGCACCAGAATCGTCAGCGGCGCCTGATCGGGCGATGCGATATCAGTGCGTTTGGACAAGCGCATGAACAACTCCAGATCGCTGCTGCGAGTCTGGGCGAGCATGAAATCCTTGATCGGCACCTGCGCCTTGGCCACGGCGTCTTGAGCGGTGAGTTTCTCCGCCAGATACGGCTGCAAGGCATCCTGGTTAACACGGTCGAATACCGGCGCCATGATGAACATTGTCAGAAACAGCGCCATACCCGTGAGTATCTGGTTAGACGGTGTCTGCTGCAGGCCCAGGGCCTGACGCAGGATCGAGAAGACGATGATGATCCGGGTGAAACTGGTCATCAGCATGACGAACGCCGGGATAAAACTCAGCGCGGTCATGATCAGCAGGATTTGCAGGCTGACCGAGTATTCCTGAGCGCCGTTGGCGTTGGTGCCCAGGGTGATTGCCGGGATCGATAACGGATCGGCGGAGAACGCCAGCGGCGCGGCCAGCATCAGGGCCAGCGTCAAGACGATGCGTAACGCACCCATTACTTCTTATCCTTCTGATCCTTGCCCAACAGCTCCATCAGGCGCTGGGCAAACTCGGGGGTCGCTTTTTCAGTACCGCTCGGCACTTGCACCGGCTCCTTGAGCACATGCAACGCGGTGATGGTGCCGGGGCTCAGGCCGAGCAGGATCTGCTCGTTGCCGACTTGCACCAGCATCAACCGGTCGCGAGGGCCCAGCGCGCGTGAGCCGATCAGTTCGATGACCTGCCCCTTGCCGGCGGGCCCGGCCTGCTGGACCCGACGCAGCAACCAGGCGAGGAAAAAGATCAACCCCAGCACCAGCAGCAAACCGAGCACCAACTGCGTCAATTGCCCGGCCACGCCGCTGCTGACCGCGGGGGCAGCGGCCGCAGTAGCGGTCGCTACCGGCTCGGCAGCCAGAACGCTGAACGGCAACGCCAGCACAAACCCCAGAACCTTTTTCACTCAGCGCAACTTCTTGATGCGTTCGCTTGGGCTGATCACGTCAGTCAGGCGGATGCCGAACTTCTCGTTGACCACCACTACTTCACCGTGAGCGATGAGCGTGCCGTTGACCAGCACGTCCAGCGGTTCACCAGCCAGACGATCGAGCTCGATCACCGAACCCTGGTTAAGCTGCAGCAGGTTGCGGATGTTGATGTCAGTGCTGCCGACTTCCATGGAAATCGACACCGGGATATCGAGAATCACGTCCAGGTTCGGACCGTCGAGGGTGACCGGTTCGTGGTTTTTCGGCACACTGCCGAACTCTTCCATCGGCAGACGGTTGGACGGCGAACTGGCGGCGTCGGCAGCCAGCAAGGCGTCGATGTCGTCCTGCCCGGCGTCACCGGTTTCTTCCAGGGCCGCAGCCCACTCATCGGCCAGCGCCTGGTCGTCCTGGGTGTTCATATCGTTAGCCATCAATTTGTCCTCGGCGGGCATCCCTTCAATCAGGAGCCGTCAGTTAAAAGCACAGGGGGTTTGGAGCGCCGGTCAGCGGCGCTCGATCGGCTCGATCACTTGCAACGCGAGGTTGCCTTTGTGCGACCCCATCTTGACCTTGAACGCAGGCACGCCGTTGGCGCGCATGATCATTTCGTCCGGCATCTCGACCGGGATAATGTCCCCCGGCTGCATGTGCAGAATGTCCCGCAGGCGCAACTGGCGACGGGCAACCGTGGCACCGATCGGTACGTCAACGTCCAGCACGTCCTGGCGCAAGGCGTTGACCCAGCGTTCGTCCTGATCGTCGAGGTCCGACTGGAAGCCGGCGTCGAGCATTTCGCGTACAGGTTCGATCATCGAGTAGGGCATGGTCACGTGCAGGTCGCCGCCACCGCCATCGAGTTCGATGTGGAACGTCGACACCACAATCGCTTCGCTCGGGCCGACGATGTTGGCCATGGCCGGGTTCACTTCCGAGTTGATGTACTCGAAGTTCACTTCCATGATCGCCTGCCAGGCTTCTTTCAAATCGACGAAGGCCTGTTCCAGCACCATGCGCACTACACGCAATTCGGTGGGGGTGAATTCACGCCCTTCGATCTTCGCGTGACGGCCGTCGCCACCGAAGAAGTTGTCCACCAGTTTGAACACCAGTTTGGCGTCGAGGATGAACAACGCGGTGCCGCGCAACGGTTTGATCTTGACCAGGTTGAGGCTGGTCGGCACGTACAGCGAGTGCACGTATTCGCCGAACTTCATTACCTGCACGCCACCGACGGCAACGTCCGCCGAGCGGCGCAGCATGTTGAACATGCTGATGCGGGTGTAACGGGCGAAACGTTCGTTGATCATTTCCAGGGTCGGCATGCGTCCACGGACGATGCGATCCTGACTGGTCAGGTCGTAGCTTTTGACACTGCCGGGTTCAGCAGCGGTATCGGTCTGTACCAGACCATCGTCGACGCCATGCAACAGCGCATCGATCTCATCCTGGGACAGCAGGTCCTGCACGGCCATGTCGTGTTCCTACTGCAGTACGAAATTAGTGAAAAGCAACTGTTCGATGACCACTTTGCCGAGTTCTTTCTGCGCCACTTCCTGGACGCTGGCCGTGGCTTTCTGACGCAACATTTCCTGCCCGACCGGCGATGCCAGGGTGGCGAAGTCCTGCCCGGAGAACAGCATGACCAGGTTGTTGCGGATGACAGGCATGTGGACTTTGAGCGCGTCCAGATCGGCCTGATTGCGACCCTGCATGGTGATGCTCACCTGCATGTAGCGCTGACGGCCGTTCTGGTTGTAGTTGGCCACGAAGGCTGGCGCCATGGGCTCGAAAATCGCTGGCTGCTTGCCGACCGGGGCGGTTTCAGCCGCGGCGGCAGGCTTGCTCTGGGCGCTGTGCATGAAGAACCAGGTTGCTCCCACGGACAAACCGATCGCCAGCAGCAGGGCCACCACGATCACAATGATCAGCTTGAGTTTGCCTTTGGTTGCGGGGTCTTTTACTGCTGCTTCGCTCTTCGCCATGCCAATAATCCGTCACTATTCGGGTTTTCACAGTCGCACGGCAAGGCAAGAGCAAGTGTTATGCCAGAAGTGTCTGGGAGACAGGGGAGACGGCGGATGACGCCCCACACAAAACCCAGTGGGAGCGGGCTTGCTCGCGAAGGCGGTGTGTCAGACAACAGAAATGTTGAATGTCCAACCGTATTCGCGAGCAAGCCCGCTCCCACAGGGATTGGTGTTGGGCTTTATCAGGCGTAGTAGTCGACGGCGCTGGAGCCAATGACGCTGGTGGTGCTGGCCGCTACTTCGGCAGCTGTTGGTGCCAGCTCTTCGTCCATGGAATCGAGACGACCACCGCTGGCGTTGGTGCGTCCACCCTGACTTTGACCCTGTTGAGCCTGCTCCTGCCCCTGGCCCTGCCAGCCACGAGACTGATCGGACACATTGACATCGACCTGGCCCATGCCCTGCTGCGCAAACATGTCACGCAAGCGATGCATCTGCCCGTCCAGCGCTTCGCGAACACTTGGATGAGCACTCATGAACGTCACTTGGGTCTGCTGATCCGGAACCATGTTCACCCGAATGTCCAGGCGCCCCAGTTCGGCCGGTTGCAACTGGATGTCGGCGGCCTTGAGATTGGCACTGGACAGGTACATGACCCGGTTCACCACTTCTTCGGTCCAGCCGCTCTGATGCATGGCGATCGGTTGATTCACCGGCAACGCGTTGGCGGTTTTCGGCGTGGCCGCCTGGGTCAGTGCCGCCAGACGGTTGGCGAAATCGTCGACCCGGGTATCGCTACTCGCGGACTTCAGGTCCTTGAGACCGTCATCGATAAGACCACTGAAGGCCTTGTCGCCGCCCTGGCTGGTGCTGTCCTTGTCGGCTTGCACATCGAGCATGCTCGCCATGCCGGCGGCGAAGGTCTGCGCCGAGGTTGACTCGCCGTCGGCCTGTGCCTGGGCCGAGGTCGGTGCCGCTTTGGGCTGGGCCTGACTCGCAGCCGAAATATGGCCGCCCTGCTCCATGGCCATACGCACGGCCGGCAATGCATCGAGAGGATCAGCTTCGGGATCGAAATCGGTGTCAGTGCTTGCAACGACCGGAGTCGTTGCCGCCGTCACAGCCACCTCGACCTGCGGTTGCGGGGTGACTACAACGGGCGGAGCGGCCGGTACCGGCGCTGGCACCGCAGGTTGTACTGCCTGCATCAACGCAGGATCCAGCGTCGGGTCAACGGGCGCGGCATCGGCAACCGGCGTCTGCGCAGTATCCGACCCGTCATCACTGGTGGCCTCGTCGTCAGCCTGCGCCGGTTTATCGGCGGGCAAGGATTTGCCGCTATCGGCAACCGCAGGTTCCGGGGCGGCAGACTCGTCGTTGCTGACGTCCTTTTTATCGGGGCTGTCCGGCGCTTTATCGCGTATCGGCCTGGCCGATCCATCATCCACCGCAGAGGGTTTGCTCCGGGCTTGATTGGCGTAGACCTGAGCGAAGCTGGATGCCTTGTCCCCAGGCTCAGCGGCCAGCGCCGGTGTATTGGCGCAAGCGACTTGAGTCTTGGCCTGCGCGGCGGCCTGAAGAAGCGTATTGGGGGTAACGGGCATGGAACGGTCTCCGCTGCACTGGGATCGTAGGTACAGTTGATTGAGATTAGTGCAAAGGTCGAGCCAGACTTGAGCGACAGGCGCTAAAAGCGCCGGACGGTCTCATTGGCAGAGAGGGAACGCTGACGCTCGGCCTCATAGAGCGGCCGGACGAACGCAAATTCGTCATCAATTTCGTCCACCAGTTTTTCAATGCCGACGA
>Ga0207713_1003759_pt1 | contig 10193 bp, 6 predicted proteins | sample KBSS64metaG_FD_184404 | JGI IMG/M metagenome (GOLD analysis project Ga0207713, IMG submission 184404) | Switchgrass rhizosphere microbial communities from Kellogg Biological Station, Michigan, USA - KBS S6-4 metaG (SPAdes) (version 2) | ecosystem: Host-associated > Plants > Roots > Rhizosphere >...
TGCGAGGTTGCCCACCAGTGGCTTGGTGTCGATGCCGCGCAGTTCTTCTTCGCCCACCGAGAAGGCCACGACCGGCACGTCAGTGGCTTTCAGTCCCTGGTTCGCCAGTTCCTTGTAGAACGGCACGTTGGAATCGCCATTGACCGTCGAGATGACCGCCGTCTTGCCACCCGCCGAGAATTTCTTGATGTTAGCGACGATGGTCTGGTAGTCGCTGTGACCGAACGGCGTGTAGACCTCTTCGATGTCCTTGTCGGCCACGCCTTTGGAATGCAGGAACGAGCGCAGGATCTTGTTGGTGGTCCGCGGGTAGACATAGTCGGTGCCGAGCAGGAAGTAGCGCTTGGCACTGCCACCTTCTTCGCTCATCAGGTATTCCACAGCCGGGATCGCCTGCTGGTTTGGCGCTGCACCGGTGTAGAACACGTTCGGCGACATCTCTTCACCTTCGTATTGCACCGGATAGAACAGCAGGCCATTGAGCTCTTCGAACACCGGCAGCACCGATTTACGCGACACCGAGGTCCAGCAACCGAATACCACGGCGACCTTGTCCTGGGTCAGCAGCTGCCGGCCCTTTTCAGCGAACAGAGGCCAGTTCGACGCCGGGTCCACTACCACCGCTTCAAGCATCTTGCCGTTCACGCCGCCCTTGGCGTTGATCTCGTCGATGGTCATCAGTGCCATGTCCTTGAGCGATGTTTCCGAGATCGCCATGGTGCCGGACAACGAATGCAGGATACCGACCTTGATGGTCTCGGCGGCCTGGACAGTCCAGGTCATGCCCATCGCGGCAATGCTTGCCGTGAGTGTGAAAGCCTTGATCAAACTGCGACGCTTCATTGTGCGATCTCCATGAACGTTGGATATTTTTCTTGGTTGGCAGATGCGGACTACTGAAGGGTCTTTAGCAAAGGCTGTGCCTAACGCCAGAAGTGCTTTACCTGAGGAGGAAAACCGTTCGGCGAGTGCTCCGCCTGCACCGTGAACGAGCACGACAGCACAGGCGGGGCATGGCCATGCGCCCAACTGGTGCCGAGCGTGGCAAGTAGTAACTATGTACCGCCCGGGCAATGTGTTCCGGTGCAAGAGTGGGGCTCTATCAATGAATCAAAGGAGTACCACTTCATGGATGAACAATCACAACAGCCTTACACGGCAGGTGCGGGATCTGCACTGCATGTGCTGGCCAGGGAGTTCCTGTCGGCTGACGATGCCGCGCGTTATGCCCATGAGCGAGTCGGTCGCCGCCGCGACAGCGGGTATTTCGGCTATATCCTTCAGCGAAGCGATCGGCGATTTGTCATAACCGAACCGGCAGAGCAGCCCGTCAGTGTCGTCTCTCATCACCAGGTGATTCCCGACGACCACGTCTTGCACGGTCGCTTCTATTCTCACCCTGCGCTTTCGACGCTCGACGCCGGCAAGGTCGCGCAGCTGAAATGGTCCGTCGAGGACGCAACGACGAGCTTGCTGATGTTCAGCGTCACGCAGTTGCGCAACATCCTGGCGAGCGACTATCCGGCCTATCTTTCGGGGGCCGAGGACAGCCTGATAGCTTTCACCCCTGGCGGACCGCGCACGTTGAGCTTGCTTGGGCAACTGGGGACCGCGCTGGCACCGGGCGAACTTGCCCGAGGGATCGAGACGGGGGCCGTCAAACCGGAACAATTGGTCGTGGAGGCCGCGGCTGCCGGCGATTTGCAGGTCCTCATCAGCAACGGCCGTTGGCGACCACGGGGTAAAGTCACCGGTGAGCGCGTCCCCGGCCCCTGGGAACGTACCGTGCCGGAACGGGTGTCCTTTGGGGCGGTGTTCCCGTCAGCCGATGAGGCAGCCCTCGATCGCTATTCCAGGGACGCGGGACACCACGACGAGGAACAGACCTGGTTCGGGTTCATCCTCAAGCAACAGGGCAAGGAGGAATACGTCGCCACCGAACTGGTCCCGGTCGGTGGTGTGCGGGACAAACTTTATTCATTGCGCAGTTTGTTCAGCGAGTCCAGAACCCTGGAGACTATCTACCCCGAGTCATTTATACCGCATTCCTATTTTTACTCGCGTCAGCGCGTCAAGCATGCGCGAGACGAATCCAGGCGCTGGTTGGCCCAGCACTTCATCGTGCCGCGCGATCTTTATGTTGTGGTTTACAACTCAAGAAGACGTCCGGTAGTGGAGGGGAACTCACCTATTCCGCTCTACCTTTCGACCCAGGATGGGGCGTTGCTCAAATATGTCCCGCGCAAGGGCACCAAGCTGTTCGACAACGACGTCCCGAACATGGGCCTGGAAGATATTCAGGGTAACCTGGCCAGCGGCAAGCTCACTTCGACCGACTACGTCAGAGTGGTCGCCAACAGCGGCGCCTTGCAAGTCATGCGCACCAGTCTGTGCTGGGACAGGAAAGGGGTGATCGGCGCCTACTGGACACCCAGTCAGTACCTGGAGCGCCGAGCGTTGAGTCCGGTTTTCCTCTCAGCCGATGACGCTGCGCTGCATGCCCGCTCGCAAATACCGCAAGGCAAGACAGGCGCATACGGCGGCCTGGTCCTGAAGCGTGCCGACGGGTTCTTTGTTGCGACCGATCCTGTCGAAATCCCCCAGGAGGACTTTGACATCAATTGGATATTCCCCGATGAGTCAGTCACTTCCGGGCAGTTTCCGGCGGGCTGCACGATCGTTGCACGCTACCGCTCAAGGGTAGCGCGTGCGCTGCCTGTCGTCATGTCGCCGGTTGATAAGACGCTTTATCTCAACATGTTGTCGGTTGATGTGGTCTACACGGCTTTCACCCGCAAGGAACAAACGCTCGACGAGTACTTGTTTGCACCCGAAGGATCGACCATTCGTTATCGAGTCGGAACGTGGGAGCGAATCCGCGCCGACCTGAGCCAGGTATTGAGTGCATCAGGTAAACCGGCTCGCGACCTGGATGGGGCCTGGATCAAGGAGCAGATCCATCTGGGCCTGTTGTCACCGACAGACTGGGTAAACAAACTGGCCAAGTCCGGTTATCTGCAAGTGGTCGTGGGGAGCCGACTGTGGGGCTATCCGCGTGCGGTGTTGGAGTTTGTGCCATTTGCAACGGCGATTCGCCCAAGCGGTCGCAGGGATGCCGTGGCCGAACCGGCCTACAGTCCCCTGCATATTCGCGAGCAGGATGCCGCGCGCTTCGCTCATGAGCAGGCGGGCAATCGTTCCGCGCTGAGTTTTGGATTCCTGCTCAGGAATGTTCGCGACGGTTCTTTCATGGCAACCTTGCCCGTCGAAGCGCTGAACGCCAGGTTCGACTACCAACGTATCTTTCCCGGTGCATTACCTTACCGCTTCGTCTCCAGCGGAATGTTCATGTGTGGTGCACAAGCGCCTCAGAATTTGCCGGACGAAGATTATCGGCATTTCTTTTCACCCATGGATGTGAACCTGGCACGTGTTGTTGCCTACACCGCCCAAGGCTACCGGTCGATCTACTTCTCCTGTGCCGACGGTGCCTTGTTACATTTGCAGCTAGACGCCTTCGATCCCGTTGAGACACTGGATAAGTTCGGGCAGGTCGAGTTCAGGGACAATCCGTTCGCATCACTGGCGCAGGCGCAGGATGACTGGCGCGATATCGAGCAGGGCAAGTTCAGCCTGACCCGTTACATTCGGCGCATGGCGGTGGCGGGGCGACTGGAGGTCCTGGTGACAAGTCCCTACTGGTCGTGTCCGGGGATTGTGGGCAATGACTGGGTTCCACGCATGCCTGCTGGTTCTGACGAAGAACGCTGGGCAAGGAATCCGGTCCTGCCTATAGGGCCCGTGTTTCACCATCCCGACGATGCGGCTCGCCATGCTCACCTTCGAGCGGCGAATATCGGTGGGCAGCCAGCGGTGCTGGCCAGCGCGGTGCTAGGCAAAATCGCGACCCGTTCATACGTCGGCCTGGAGCCGGTAGTGGATTCGCCTTCCTCCTATGAGGCGCTGCAGCGAATCTTCCGCATCGCGAGCGACCCATCGACCACGCCCAGGAACAAAGCACCGCACTTTCCTGACGGTTATTCGCTGATGGCCAGCCACGAGATGGTCCTGTCGACCGCCATCCCCACCGTCCCGGTGGAGGTGGACTATGCATCCGCTGCGTCGGTCTATGCACACACACATGCCTTGAAAGCCAAAGGGTTTGATATTGACGCGTTCTACTATTCGACGCGCCATGGTGCGCTGCTCAAATACGCACCCAGCCACACCCCGGAAGAAGGCCGGTTTTTACTCACCGGTCGTTTTGTTTCATCCGAAGACTTTGTTCTAAGGTTGGCGGTCGTCGGCGTGCTTAGAGTGCTCAAAACGGCAGCTGACTGGCACCAGCCGGGTCGACTTGGACGAGACTGGAAAATCGCTCGCCAACAGGTGCCCGACGCCTCCGACAAACCCACCCGGGATGAGTTGTAGTTTTTTGCTGGACACCGATGTGCCCCTTCAGCGACTGACGCCGAAGGGGCTTCACGCTTGCCCGGGTATCCTCAAGTGGCGGAGTCGGGTTCGGCTTGCCGATTGAGGCGTGCCAACAGCAGCTTGTCCAACACCCACACCACCACCAATGAAGCACCCACCAACGGAAACGCCACCGCCAGGGCGAACATGATCACCATCGCGGTTTTCCATTTCGGCAGGTCGTGGCGCAGCGGTGGGACACCTAGCTTGCCTTGCGGACGGCGCTTCCACCAGATCACAACGCCGCTGACCGCACTGAGCAGAATCATCAGGCAGATCAGCAGGACAATGATCTGGTTGAGCGTGCCGAACATCTTGCCTTCGTGCAGCATCACGCCGATTTCCGTGGCGCGGGCGACGGCGCCGTAGTGCTCGTAGCGGACGTCGGCGAGGACGTCGCCGGTGTATTGATCGACATGCAGGGTGGCATCGTTGCGTGGGTCATCGGCGAACACGGCGATGGTGAACACGCCGGTGGCCGTGGTCGGGAACGTGATGCTGTAGCCCGGTTCAACCTTGCGTTGCACGGCGATGTCCTGCACGTCCTGCAGGCTGATGGTCGGCGCGGCCGGGCCGGCTGGCGCTGCATCGTGGGCCATGTGTTCGGCGTGATCGCCGGACATCGGCATCGGTGTATTTTCCATGGCCCACGGCACAGTCTGGCGGGTGGCGCTGTTGAGGCTGCGCGCTTCGACGTCGGACTTTGGCACGTTGTCCCACATTGCCGCCGGAAAGATGTTCCAGACGGCGGCGTATTGCTGGCCCCAGAAGCCGGTCCAGGTCATGCCGCTGAGCAGCATCACCAGCAGCAACGAGGCGCCCCAGAAGCCGGTGACGGCATGCAGGTCACGCCACAACACCCGGCCTCGACTGTTCAGGCGAGGCCAGAGAATGCCCGCGGCCTGACCACGGGGCCACCACAGGAACACCCCGGACACCACCAGCACCACCCCCCAACCAGCGGCCAGTTCCACCAGTCGGTCACCGACGGTGCCGATCATCAGTTCGCCGTGAATCGCTCGCGCGACCGCCTGCAGGTTCTTCTTGGCGTCTTGTTCGCCGAGAATGTCACCGTGATACGGGTCGACGAACACATTCAGCTCGTTACCACCGTTGAGCACGACAAACTGGGCACTGCGCTGGGGGTTTACCGGCGGCAGGTATTGTTTGATCGTGCCTTGTGGATAGGCGGCCTTGACCCGGTTGAGCAGGTCATCGGCCGGCACCGTGTGGTGTCCGGCTGGGACGTTGATCAGGCTGCTGTACATCAGTGAGTCGAGTTGCGGTTTGAACAGGTAAATGGTGCCGGTCAGGGCCAGCATCACCATGAATGGCGCAACGAACAATCCGGCATAGAAATGCCAGCGCCAGGCCAGGTTGTAGAAATTCACTTTGGGCTGTTTCATCACGTGTGCTCCGCATTGGCGAAATCATTTGTCTGTAAAAAGATCGCAGCCTCGTTTCACTCGACAGCTCCTACAGGGGGCTGCGATCTTTTGACTTTTGTTGTTAGAAACTCATATCAATCCTGGTCCAGAGCGTGCGCCCCGGTTCCTTGATGGCTTGCGGGTCATTGGCCGGGTAACCGAAACCGGCGTTGCCGGCCAGGTTCAAATGTTCGGCGTAGGCCTTGCCGAACAGGTTGTCGACACCGCTGCTGACCTTCCAGTGCTGGTTGATCCGATAGGCACCGTTGAGCGAGAACACGGCAAACCCCGGGGTCTTGTCGAAATCCTTGCCGACCACGTTGCCTTTGTTCAGGTCGATACGGTTTTGCGCGGCAACCAGTCTCCACAGCGCGCCGGCGCTCCAGTTGTCTTCGCTGTAGGTCAAGCCGAAGCGGGCATCCAGCGGCGGCATTTGTGGCAAGGCATTGCCATCGCTGCTGTTCTTGCCCCAGGCGTAGGCCAGGGTGGCGTCGGCTTTCCAGTGTTCGGTGAACCGGTAGGCAGCCCCCAGTTCACCCCCCATGATCCGCGCGTCGATGTTCTGCGCTTGCGAGGTCATCCCCATCATGCCGGGCGTGTAGTCGAACAGGATGTAGTCACGCACCTGGCCGATGTAGGCCGAGGCCCAGGCCTCGAGATCTTCGGCTTTGTATTGCAGGCCGAAGTCGATCTGGGTGGTTTTCTCAGGCTTGATCGAATCGAAGGCATTCACCGATCCGGCGGGGCCGGAGTTGGGCGAAAACAGTTCCCAGTAGTCCGGGAAGCGCTGGGTGTGGCCCAGGCCCGCATACAGTGTGGTCGGGCTGTCGGCCAGGTCGTGTTCGTAGCGAATGAAGCCACTGGGCAGCGTATCGGCACGCGTGTCGTCGGCGGTTGGGTTGGGGCGGGTCATCATCCCCGAACCGATGGTTTGCCGGTAATCCTTGGCCGAAGCGCGGTCCAGGCGTGCGCCGGTAATGAGTCGGTCACGCTCGGCGGCGTACCAGGTCAGTTCGCTGAACACTCCGTAATTGTGGAAGTCGGCATCCTTGGTGTACGGCTGGTCCTTGTAGGTGTCGATGCCCATGGCGTTGCGTTGACGGTGTTCGTTGGTCTGCGCATCAATGCCGCTGATCAACTGTACGTCGGCCCAACGCCAGGTGGCCTTGACTCGCGCGCCGAGGGTGCGCCGGTCCACATTGGAGGCCATGGGGCCGGCCATCATCCCGGTGCCGGAAGGCGTGCGCAGCGTGTAGTTGTCCATCACATGGTCGGCGTAGTTGTAGTAGACCTGCGCCTCGAGCTGTTCCAGCACGTCGCTGATGTTGGACTTTTCGAAGCGCAGGCCGAGGCTCTCGCGCTTGAACTGCGAACCGTCCATGCTGCGTCCTGCGTAACGTGCCTCGCCGTCACCCTTGCCAGCGGTCAACTCCAGCAGGGTATCGGTGTCTGGGGTCCAGCCGAGCGCAACGTCGCCGTTCCATTTGTCATAACGCGATGCCACGGTGTCGTTGTTGCCATCTTTATAGTCGTCGGCTTGGGCGGTGTTGCCGATAACCCGCACATAACCCAGTGGCCCGCCGGCGGCTGCGTCCACCAGCTTGTCAAAGCGGCCATTGGAGCCGGCCAGCACACTGGCGTTCACCCGGTTGCCGAGCTGGCCGAAATTTTCCGGTTCGCGGTCGAACAGGATGGTGCCGGCCGAGGCACCCGGTCCCCAAAGCACGGTCTGCGGACCTTTGATGACGGTCAGCTGGTCGTAGGTTTCTGGGGAGATGTACGAGGTCGGTGCGTCCATCCGACCGGGGCACGCGCCGAGCATCATGCCGCCGTTGGTGAGGATATTCAGGCGCGAGCCAAACATGCCGCGCAATACCGGGTCGCCGTTGGTACCGCCATTGCGTACCTGGGCAAAGCCCGGAATGGTTTTCAGATAGTCCGACCCGTCGCTGGCTGGCACGGGTTGGCGCGGCTCCCTGGGGTTGGTGACGATGGTCAGTGGCGAGTTCGGGGCAATGGCGGTGATGACCGTCGGGGTCAATTCTTCACTATGACCTGCGTGTTCATCGGCCAGCGCGCAAGGCGCGAGCAAGGCACCGCACAGGAGGGCGGTGGCGTGCCTGAAGCGAATGCTGGATGCGTTCGGGGCAAGGGGGGCTTGGGCAGCGCTCAAGCAGGGGACAGCAGCAAACCTGGACATGACAATTTCCATCGAACAGTCGTAAACGACACGGTCGCTCCTGGAGGACCGTGTGACACCTGAGGTGGGTTGTTTACGCGACGACGGGCGGGGCGCGGGTGCGGGCGCCGGGGAAGAAGGCTTGCCGGGCATGGCCCTGGCGAGGAGATGGCGTGGTGTACGTGTTGGCGGGCGGGGTATCGAACGCTGTGAATGCAGCGCCACCGGTGAGCGCCGGGCAATTGAACAGCAGGCTGCAATAGCCGCATTTTTCCCAGATTGCGTGGTGTCCGGACGCTGGCGGGCAATGCTCGGCCGTTGGTTGAGCGGCGTGATCGGCGTGATCCATCGCCGACATGTCCATGCTCATGTCCATCGACATGTTCATGCCCATGTCCAGGGGCATGGAGGTACGCTGATCCATCGGCATCGACTGAGAAATCAGTGGGCCGATAAAGATCATCAACATGGCGAACAGGCTGATCCAGCTGCCGCGCGTCAGGCTCAAGGGCTGACGACGGTGGGCGGATGACCTGGTGCCTGGCGGGCGCATGGGCGGCCTCAGCTCAGCGGATTATTGAGCGTGAGCGTGCTTTTGCGTGGCCTCGGGCGCCTGCTTCTGCACCGCCACTTCGACCGTCACGTCACCGGACTTCTCGAAGTGCAGGGTCAGCGCAAAGCGCTTGCCATCGCTAAGCAGGCTTCGGTCTTTCAGCCCCAGCAACATGACGTGGTAGGCCATCGGTGCAAAGGTGACATCGCCACCCGCGGGGATTTCGACGCTCGGTACCGGCTGCATTTTCATCAGGTCGTTTTGCATCACATGCTCATGCAATTGCGCTTCACCCGAGATCGGCGAGTCGACACTGAGCAGGCGGTCGGCGGTCTTGCCTGCATTGTGGATCACGAAATAGGCCGCGACGGTCGGCGCATTGGGCGGCAATTCCTGCGACCAGGGATGAGCGATCTGCAGATCGCCGAGCGTGTATTCATGGGCATTGGCAAAGCAGGCAGGCAGCAGCAACGCGGCCAGAACGATAAGTCTGTTCAACATGGCAGTTCTCCAGGCGATTCAAAACGCAGATCAATTGCGAGATGTCATCACACCAGAGGCGAGGCACGGGGGTTGAGGCTGGGCCATTGCTGGCGGGGTGTCGGGATATTGAATGCGGCGGGAGGCAGGCTTCGATTCGCTTCGAACTGCGTGTAATACAACCGTGGCTCATGTCCGGGCAACGCCACCAATGGCGCGGAGCCGCTGCAGCACCAGCAATGTTGCATGTTGGAATGATCGTCGTTTTGCGGGGCTTTTTGTTCGATATCGCCCAGGGAGATCGCCACCATCCGGGTGCCGCTGGACGAGCAGAAACTGCCCCACAACACTTGTTCGGCTGGCGCCTTCGCCGTCTGCGCCATCGCTCCGGACATCGGCATGGCGAGCATGTTGAACAGCACTGCGAAGCAGGCGATCCAGGCAATTGCGAGCCGTTGTCGGGACATGGGACAAATCCGGTGGGTGGGCGATCAGGCGCAGCTATTTAGCCTGATCAGGGCCGATAAGTAAAAACACCGCGTGCGGTGTGGTGTCGCAGCACGAAGTTCTCATATCCATCATGATAGCTGCGAATAGCGAAATGCCAGTGTCACTTAAACTTGTCTGTCGTCTTTTAAATGGGTGTAAGTAAATGCTGGTGGATTTTTAGACTTTAACTTTTGCATCGCTATCAATGACGCCATCGCGGGCAAGCCCGCTCCCACAATTATCGGCATCGGACACATAATCAATGCCAGACAGAAAACCTGTGGGAGCGGGCTTGCCCGCGAAGACGTACTAAGGCGTTCACAATTCTCAGATAAAAACCTGTTCTGTCATTGCTCGCAACACCTCGACCACCGACCCAAACTCGCGCTCTACCACCGGCAACACCGGCCGCTTCAACACCAGCACCGGCACCCCCCGCTCGCGCGCCACCTCCAGCTTCGGCTCAGTGGCGGTGCTGCCGCTGTTCTTGCTGATCAGCACGTCGATCTGCCGACGTTCGAACAAGGCGCGTTCCTCGTCGATCAGGAACGGCCCGCGTGCACCGATCACTTCGCAACGATCATTGCCGGGG
>Ga0207713_1003761_pt1 | contig 10188 bp, 10 predicted proteins | sample KBSS64metaG_FD_184404 | JGI IMG/M metagenome (GOLD analysis project Ga0207713, IMG submission 184404) | Switchgrass rhizosphere microbial communities from Kellogg Biological Station, Michigan, USA - KBS S6-4 metaG (SPAdes) (version 2) | ecosystem: Host-associated > Plants > Roots > Rhizosphere >...
TTCTACTCCAGAATTAAATTCTATAAAAATGGAGACAGATTCATCCATTGAGAATTCTAAGTTAGCTGATTATTTAGCAGATGGTACTAACAGCATTTCATATTCTTATAAGGAAGTAGACGATAGGTATAAAATCAATGTTAAAGCAAAGGTAGATAATTCATTTTACGCCAACAATCCTTTAGGGATACTTAATATTCTTTCGAGGACAGTCGAGGAGATGGATAGTGACATAAGCGACTTTTGCGGAAGAAAATATTGTGAATTTGGTAATTTAAAAGTTGTCTCGGCTACTTCATCAAAAAAAGATCCTTACTCGTTAAAGATAGACACTTATGATGGAGATGAAGTTTTAGTTCGTGATGACGTAAAATACAAAAGGGACGACTTGACCTATTACAAAGATCCTGAAGGCATACTACCAGACCCCAATTATAATGAAAATGAAGATTACGATAACAACGATGATGTTCTTCAGTTTAATGATGCTGTCTATCAATACATGGAAGATAAATTTGACGAAATTACGAATTATGGTGAAAATTACATACCCGAGATAGATGATCCAAAGGTGATGAAAGCAGCTGCTATACATTTTGATATCACTGAAGAAGAAGCAAGTGAGATTTATGTAGATAAAGCAGTTGAAGAAGGAGAAAGTTATAAGGTGGAATACTAATTTGTATGTTAGAGAATTCACTTTAAGAGACGGTACTAAAAGGAAAATAAAAATTGAAGAGGGAATGATCCTTCAAGATGAGTTAAAAAAGGCAGAAATTTCGGAATCAGATATATTTCAAATACAATTAGTGATTCAAGCTGATAAAATATAATTTATTATAGATGGAGTACTCTGTGTTGTGACAATCGAATTAACAACAACATTTAAAATTGAATTTTCAGGAGGAAAAATGAAAGCAAATCAAATAATTGATGTACTAAACAACTTTAAAAACTCAAGCTATCAAAGCGTATTAATTGATGGAAATTGGGGAATTGGAAAAACAAAATATGTAATAAATTTTAAAGAAAGGCATTCTAATGCCTGTTACATATCCTTATTTGGAAAAAAAGACATCAATAGTGTAATTCAAGACCTATACTTTTGCATAATTGAAGATGCACCGAGTGGAAAATTAAAGAAGTACTATACAAATATAAGTAAGAAAATAAATAACCTTAGATTATCTTACTTTGGACTGTCCTTATCACTACCATTGATAGCAGACCTGCATAAGTCTATTAACAATGAGTTAGGAAAAAAAGACGATTATATTGTTATACTTGATGACTTAGAAAGAAAACACGATGACCTGGGTATGGAAGAGATACTTGGATTAATGGATAGTTTATCTAAAATAGACAATATAAAAACAGTCATAATTGCTGCTAAGGATCAATTTAAAGGTGAAAATGAACAAAAGTTTATGAATTATAGAGAGAAATCTATTGATCGAATTTACACAGTGACTGACTATGCAGAAGAAGCCCCAAAAGAGATTCTAGGTAACGATGTATGGCAAGTTATAAGTAGAATCGTAGAAAGCTTAAAAGCAGATTTCAAAGATGACGTTAAATTTAAAAACCTACGAACATTTGAGAAGACTAATTTGTTTATTAGGGAAGTATTTAGTGTTCTAGGAGAAGAAGTTTTTACTGATAAATTTACAAAAGCTGATCTTTACAGAATGTGTTTTGCAACTGTTTTTTTTTACATCGAGCATAAAAATGAAATGCTACTCTTGAATGATAATGATGAAAGAGCCAAATTGAGAAATGCTGTTTATAAAAATGGAGATGAAGGAATAGTAAGCTATTTATGTACCTATATTTTAAAGGATTCTTTAGATAATACCATGAGTAAAAATGTTTTTATTCATATTAAAGATTGGTTTGAAAAAGGCAACTATTCTACAGAGCATATACTTCATGTAATTGCAACTATCAATAACTTTAAACCCCGACCCACAAATTTCTATTCATCTGAACAAGAAATTCTTAAAGTTATTGAATATTCTAGAGAATATATAAAAAACTTAGATGGGACTGAAGAAGTAGATGTTATTATATCCACAGTGTTAACTGGACTTGAATGGTCTGAAATATTAGGCATTGATTATGAAATCTCTAATGAAGAGATTATTACTCTGATCAAAGAGAACATTTCTAATAGGATTGACATACATAAGCTTGTTTATGAAAATGAGTTACATTTAGGGTCTTTTAATAGAGAGTATAAGAATGCAGCGTTTCTAATTGAAACAATAAATAAGCTTATACAAATTGAATATTATAATCAATTAATAAGAGGCATAGAGGAGACCTTTTTCGCTAAATCATACGATAATTTTTACTACTTAAGACAGCTCAAAGATTCAATTTTTTCAATTAGAGATAAACAAATTATGGATAATATTTTGATCAATATAAAAAAGAACGATTTCTTCTTCCCTCTGCCTTCTGGAACGATTAATGAAAACCTGTGGAGCTGGTGTCACTTAATAAACTTACTTATTAAAGATATTGAAAAGCACTGGGATATAACTAATCTATATGAAGATTTTAAAACTCATAACTATAATCGAGAAGATCTTCAAAAAGATAAGATTTTAAAACATAGATTGGATGTTCTGTTTAATAGATCAGATAAGTAACTTCTCCAATGTATATGGCCGTTTTTCTATGATAAGGTAAAATGAAATTAAAAAGAGCAGATTTAAAAGCTTAAGGGGGATAAACAGTGAGTAACCAACCATTAGAGACTGTCTTCTTAAAAGAACAATCTAAAGATTTTTTAGAATTAAAACTTGAAGAAACTCATTACTGGATTAGCAGATATGCTAATCATTTGGCAAGCACAGTACAAATTTTAGAGCCTCTTGCCTATTCTAGAGAAGTATCATCCTTGCTATCAAATGAAACATTGAATCGTTATAGAGGAGTATCATACTCTTTATCCTTCCCCTACAAGAACTACAAAAGAGAGGAATTTAAAGAAGAAAATAAAAATCTTAAAGCATTGGAACAAGGATTTTTAGTTCAAAGTTGGTCAAATTTAGGATCCCTCTTAGAAAGCACTTTTCAATTATTTTTATCTTTTTATTATCGCGATTATATAAATAGTACTCACTGGAACGTTTGGAATGAAACTACGGTGTCACAGCTTCAAGAAGCTTTGACAGGTAAATTCTCTGATATTTTAAAGGATATTGTAAAAGATAATCAGGAAAAAAAGATTGAAGGTGTGACCTCTAAAATAAGAAAAAGTTTTGAAAAAAAGGTCAAAAAAGTAATTGCGGATAAGTCTGTAATGCCTGCAATTGATGCGATTACACTCTCTGACTTAATCCAATTTTATTTTGGGGAGAGTGTAATTAATCAACAAGAATATAGTAAGGCGAGTGTAGAGACTATAAATAAGTATCGAAACTCTATCCATTCCTTTAAGAATCGTCATATTGGAACATGGGCTGAGCTCAATGAATATTCAAAAATTGTTCTCATGCTCATAATAGGGATTCTTCATCGTCTCCCAGATCTTCCAGATGAGATAGAGTGTGAACACAATTATTTTGCAGAAGAGAGAGCGTTATCTCAACAAGAATATAAGTGGTTCGATTATATTCTATAAGGTATAAATAAGCACATTATGTAACATGTTTGCTTTAACAATAAATCAAGTATAAATGAAAAAAGGGGAATTTAACTTCCCCTATCGTATCGAAAACGTTCTTAAAAGTACACTTTTGCGGAAGGTTAAGTTAGCTTGCACTTGGGCACCTTTCCTCTTTTGTAATAGTAATATATTGAAATGTGATAAAAATATGGAAAGTAAATATCGAATTATTAATCGTGTTAAAAAGATAATTGACCAAATTAATGATAAACGTAACAAATTGGATGAAATAGGAGTCGAGATGGATTTTTTAGGTGATTAGGAATGTGAAATTGCAGATGTATTAGAAGAAGTAATACCAGAATCTTATAGGTGGATTGAAGAGTTTGTTGCTGAATTTACAACTGCAGAATTGTTATATATTGACGCAAAAAGTAGTGAAATTGAAAGTGAAAGTGTAAGTTCAAGTTATGAAGCTTTGGGATAATTCATAATTTGTATATAGCCTTTAAGCCATTCTTACATAATAACCTTACTTATGATAAAGACCGCCTGGTATCTATTAGTATATAAGGCGGCCTTAAGTACTTTCATGATTTATAAATATTTTTTTAAAAGATTTAAATTTGAATTAAATTCCCGAAAAATAACTTCTAATTACTTTCATACCAATGATACTCTTCAATATATTTGTTGTTTTTAGGAAAACCTAAATTTATTAGATCTACAAGTTTTGTTGACTGCTCTGTTGCTCCAAGCGAGTGTTTACACATAAAAATTAATTTTTCTTTTTCAATAGGTAGATGAGTAACTTCTAAGGACTCATATAAATTATATAATTCTCCTATTAAGCCAAGTACAATAGCTGTCTCGCTAGTATAAATTAAATTTGATTGATCTTTAATATACTCTCTTTCAAAATAGCTTTCAAAGTTCTCTGGTGACAGATTGAAATCTAACTGTTTATATCCGTCAAACGTATAATTCTCAATGTTTCTTTTATCTGTAAGGTTTTTAGGATCATCATAAGTCAATTTAGTGATGTCTAGATCATTCATATTAATTTCGGAATACTTCTTCCAAATATAACTGTGAGAACCTCCACTACCTAAGTCCTTAATTATTTTTAGTAATCCTTCGTTTGAAGATGGATTAATGCTAATTTCTATTCCGTATTTTGCATGCTTAGCGATGAATTTTCCATTGTTATTCGCTACATTCCTATTATATCCCTTTGAATTTATCAATTTGTACAGATCTTCAATGAAAGTCCTACTACTTCCATTAACTACATACCTAGAATTTCCCGTTAGAGCTATAATACTATTGGCCAAATATAACTTAGCATAATATGAAGTTACATTAATCCAATGTAGGAGTCCACCATCATATAATTTTAGTGCACATAGATAATTGTAGTACGACTTATAAAAATTAAATAATGATTCATGCAACATTATTGACTTAAAGTAATTTATATCTTCTTCCCCTAGCAGAATATCTATCGAATTCTCTTTTTGGCATTTCTCGAACAAATCGGGGTTCTGACGATAAACTTCGCTAACGATAAGTGGTACGTTCCATTCACTTGGTCTAGGAGGAATACCTCGAAATGATAAGCTTGTTCCCGTATAGTTTATCCCTCTATAAAAATTCAATAAATTTTCTCTATTCATAATAGTCCATTCCAATCTTTAAACTTTTTAACTGCTCTTTAACATCATCCTTATATTTAAAATTTACCACATTTTCCACTCAATTAAATTGACGATGAATTAGAAATTTCCTTTCTTTTAAGATATCAATCCAATTACTCTTGGTGACGACAAATAGGAGATTTTTCTAAAAAGTAGATAAATGTTAACACTATTTTTTATAAAGTGTGTTTAATTTTACTTAGTGGTATGACGGAAAGTAAAACTTAACATAATCAAGCTTATGTAAACTAGAAGTGAATAGCATATACAATAATATAAATTGAAAAGATAGAATTAGTATGGTTAGGATTTATACCTTAACGGCTCTACAATACTTATACCTTCAACATTTATTTGTTTAATTTCAGAAAAACTAAAAAAGGATAAAAAGGACATAGCGCCTCTTTATCCTCAGCAACTTTAGAATAAATAGTGGAAACATTAATATAATGCCCATAGAGAAACAGAATATGTTCAAGCTGATAATTTTTACAAACTTCTTACAAGAGATATTATTTACTTATTTATATCTAAAATGTTTATTTTTGAAAAAGATGAAAATAATAATAGTGCAACTTAAGAATAATGGAGGTATACACTATGTTAAAGAAAATCGCAATTTTTATTTCTGCCTTAAGTTTTTTAGTATTTGGCAGCCAATTAGTTTCCGCAAGTTCTCAAGACAAAGCAGATCAATTTTATAATTCGTTACCAAAAGACGAATATAAAGAATACTCCGATGCATCTGTAAAAGTAAGAGAGTATATTCCTTATAAAGACGTTCAAAAATTTGCGTCTAAATTAGGAGAAGATTACGTAACTCAAAAAAAAGTTGGTTCAAATCAATCTATTGACCCTAATCATCAAGTTTATTTTTATGCTTCGTTAGTAGATAATGATAAAATGACTTTAAAGAAATATGCTATTTATGATGCTACAACAAAAGAAAGAATAAACGCTGGATTTAGCCAGCAAGCAAAAAGAGAAGCCGTTGATAACGGTACGTTTGCTGGATGGGATAAGTCTACAGGAACTTCGGAACTTTCTAACAGCAGAAATTAATAAAAGAAAACACCTACAAGTAATTAAGGATTATAAATTACTTGTAGGTGTTTTTATTTTTCGATTGATATAAGGTTGGTTAGCTTGACATTAAAAAGGTTGAGCTTTTTGACATCTGTAGTATATGGATCTTCAATGACAGTTGTATATAAGTTTTGTTTTTTATTTTCGAGATAATGTTTATTAGTTAAAACAAAATTAAAATCGCCTTTTTTACGTACTATAATAAATGGATTATTTACAGGTATTTGTTTTGTATTGGAAAATGCTATAATTGCAATTTTTTTATTAGCTGCGCTTGCTCCCATATTTAGCCTTGATTTTTGAATGTTCTTGTATGGAATTAATGACTCAGCATTTGCACTTTTTTCAGTTAAAGATATAAAAGGCTCAGTATATACATCGTCATTAACTGGAATGTTGCTATTAATAGTGTTGAATTTTATATCTGCAGGTATATTGCTTTTATCTCCCACCAGTAAAGCTACTCTTCTTGATAAAGATATTTCCATTGAATCTACATACTGAGCTTTTTCTAAATAGTTGTCTGGATCACGTATAGCTATTACTACTAGATCATGCAGCCCCTCTTTAACATGAGGAAGGTTAACATGGAATTTTTCAGATTTTTTAGGACCTAATTTTAAGTTTATATAACTAGATTCTTTTTTGTTTTTAGTAACTTTTATTTGTTTATAATCTAAAAAGAAAAATAAACGATAATTAAACGTTTCTGGGAAATTATTTTCAACTAAAACTTCAGGAGTATAATTATATCCTTGTTGAAACTTATGTATGGTTTGTGTATCATCTACAGAGGTTTCATCTGAAAAGCCTAACCCTATACCAAATTCTTCATTATCTGTATCTTTTGGTTTATTACTGGATGAATTCTTATCATTTGATTCCTGAAAGACTTCGTTAGCTGATGAACAGCCAGTTAGTATTAAGAACAAAAAAACTAAGAAAAATAATAGTCTACACTTTATCATCTGAATTTACTCCTTACATATATAAATAAACGGAGTCAACAATAGTGACTCCGTTTTAATAACTCAATAATGAGTAGAAGTTCCAGGCGTTGAGCTTACAACTTTACCACCTTTTTTTGCTGAATGTGATCCTGTAGCTGAATATGGATTGCTTTTACTATAAGCTCCTTGACTAAAACTTACTGAAGGAACATTGCTTCCTTTATTTGTTGTTTGAGATTTAGTGGAACAATTAGTAAAACAAGCAGTAACTTTGACATAAAGAGAGTCAACAGGAGCTGATCCACTTAAAAAATTAGCTAAATAGGTTTGCCCATATGTAGACATCTGATTAGAGCTACTCTTACTAATACTAACTGTTCCACTCAGCTTATTAGTAGTCCCAGGTACACTAGCAGTTTCAACATCTCTGGCAACAACTGCTGCTGATGCGGCTGTCGTTGAAGAAATGGCCAATCCTAATCCTAATGTGCAAGCTAAAAGTGTTTTTTTAATTTTCATATTTCTCCCCCTATAAAATTAAATATTCTTAATACGACAAAAAACTTTCCAAATAAAATTTCTACACTTAAATGGAATAACCTCCTTTATTTTATATTTTTTGTAATATTTTAAAATAAATGCAATTGGTGAGTTTGTCTATATAAATGAGGTGTGATGAGATATGGTTACATGTGTTCATAAAAGTGTATGAATTTCAGAGGACGTTCGTATTTTAATTTTAAGCTTAAACGAACAATGAAAATGATAGATTTTATACCCAAAATAAAAGTCCGTAAACGTATACTTTTACGGACTTTATGTTTTGTGTTATTGTTTAAATTTATACAATTAATCCTACTTTAAATTTGGGTTTAAATATTATATCCATAATTGCATAAAAAAACCTATTCCCTGGTGCTGTGATGTGGGAATAGGCTCAATGAGTTAAGATGACATTTCGAAAAATCTCCAATTAACATGCCTTTTTTATTTTACAACAAATCAAAGTAGAAAACGATTACATTTTTGTTTTAAACACAAAAAATTCTTAGCTTAGAAAGGACGGCGGACTCGTTGGAGTTTGGTTTCAAGAACCAATGTGCACGAGTATATTATTTTTCCTTTATCAATTCCCCTATCCCTATTTACATAATAAAAAGAAAAGCTACTGATAAAGGATCAGTAGCTTTTCTTTTTTATTATGTATCTTATCAGATTCAGCTCCATCCGTATATAAACCCCAATATTATACATAATAATAAACAAATATACTTTCTCAAAAGGGGCTTTCGATAGTGAATAGAGAACAAGTCATTGATATTTATCAAGATGTTCTAGACAAGAAAAGAAAACGTTTTCCTAATTATTTCTTTGTAGGTAATGAAGGAAAAAAATATATGCGCTATATGACATGCTATCTACTTGAGCAACGATTATCGATTCCTATTCACGAGATTCCTCTACAGGTAACGGCAGGCACTTTATGGTCTCATCGTCTTAAACCACCTGCTATGCTATATGAATGGAATTATTATGAAGTTATTGATAATGCCTATCCAGGAAGATTTAAACCATGGCAGTTCCAACAAGTTCCTGATAAATATTGGGATGGAGAAGAGGGAAAAAAACGAGCTATTGAAGCAGTAAAGTATGTAATAGAGGAAGAACTAAAAATCCCTCTTAAAGAGGTTCCTATTCAGATTAATATTCACTTTTTTTATCAACATAGCCTAGGAGGTATCTTTTCCCTTTTCGGCCAATCCCCTTTTCAAGTGGTAGAAGCTGTTTATCCCGGTGTCTTTAAGCCTTGGCAATTCGCTCATGTTCCCATGAATTGTTGGAAAAATAGAGAATACGTTCGGGAGGCAATGGTCGATTTTTTATTCAAACAGCTTCATTTCTCATCTTATGAGGAGGCTTTTCTCAAATTAAAGGGAAGTCATTTCACCGATTTTCAGTTAACGGGTCTCTTTCAAATGGCCTTTGATTCCAGAATGAACAATGTGAAGGAATGGATAAAAAACCAACTAACGAATATGGACAATGAATTACCTTATGTGGATCTTGATTAATAAAAGAACCAATTGAAACGAATAGCCTGAACTACCTCTCTATTATTTCCCTTTTTTTAAAAAGCGATTTATAAGTATGTAGTTATTTGCTTTGATTTCTCTTCTTTATAAAAAGATACGCGGATTCAGCAAAAAAAAGAAAAAGAAGAAAAAAGAGCACAAATAATTCGGCAACCTCCATTACCCGAAAAGGACTCACGGCGTTATACAACGCCTGAGAAACATCAAACCCTTGAAGAATATCGATGCTTAAAGAAAAACCCATTAAGCATCCCATCATTAAAAGACTAATACCCATGATTTTCATATGTATCACGCTCCATTTAATAGGGTCTTCTCTTTTTTCTATGATGATACATAAATGTTCATTGTTAAATTTTACATAAAATACGTTAATATGGTTAAAATAATAAAAAATTATAGAAGGGTGCTTGAATCTATGCCTTCGTTTTTTAAAGATCGAAAACCCAAAAAGAAACGACAACAGAATGGTGAGAATCAAACTACTGATTATCCAATAGAACAGATAGAAGTTTCATTATCAGGAAACCTTAATAACATTAAACAGAAAACGGGAAATAGTTCAGATGTTGTTATTCGTGAGATAAAAATGGGGAGCAATTCCGATATTAAAACAGCCATTGTCTATGTAGATGGAATTGTAGACAATCAGTCGATTCAAGAGTATCTACTGCAATCTATGATGAAGGATGATCATAAAGGAGAAATAAATCAGCACAATGCGTTAGACCTGCTTTCTGAAGATA